>Ga0180215_1003516_pt1 | contig 14644 bp, 13 predicted proteins | sample eDN3rd37CBELigBY_FD_128871 | JGI IMG/M metagenome (GOLD analysis project Ga0180215, IMG submission 128871) | Enriched backyard soil microbial communities from Emeryville, California, USA - eDNA 3rd pass 37_C BE-Lig BY (version 2) (version 2) | ecosystem: Environmental > Terrestrial > Soil >...
CCCGATCGTCAGGAAGTACCAGTGCAGAAGGTAGACCTGGAGCGTCCGCGAGCCGAGCCAGAACAGCCAGTCGAACGCGGCCCAGCGCGCGACGAGCAGGGCCACGCTGCATCCGGCCGCCACCGCCAGCACGCTGAGCACCAGCCAGGCCGCCATCTGGCTCGGGGAGCCGACCGGGGCGTTCAACCAGCCGATCCAGCGGAAAAGGACGACCCCGGCGACGTACACGATCGGCGCGACGAGCGTGTGCCACCACCGCAGGCTCGGCACCCACCGGCGCAGACGGGGCCCGAACTCGACCGCGAGCAGGAAGAAGAGGAAGTACTTGCCCACCTTCGCCCACTCGGAGTCGGCGGGGGTCAGCAGCCCGGACTGGAAGAAGAGCGTGAGCGCGACGCCGATGATCACCTGCACCGGAAGCGGGAGACGTCGGATCGGCCACGCGGCCAGGAAGTACACCGTGATCGCGAAGATGAACCACGTGGCGGGGTTGGGGATCACGAACATCGAAGCCAGGTAACCGGCTGTACCTGCTACGCCGGGCCAGCCCACAAGGATCGGAGCCAGAATGAAGACCGCGAGTGTGGACCACAGCACGTACAGCCACCCGAACCGGAGCACACGCAGGTTCACGAGCTCACGGAACGACTTCGACAGCACCTTCGATGCGAACAGTCCGGCCGTGAAGAAGAACAGCGGCATGCGGAACGTCTCGAGCAGTGCCGAGTAGTCGACCCACTGCCATTCGTGCACCGACGTGCGGTAGTCGAACGTCGAGTGCAGGAACACGACGAGGATGATGGCGATGCCCTTCGCGACATCGATCCATCGCTCGCGCGGTTTCTGCGCAGGCGTGCGCAGCCCCAGTTCAATCCCCACAGCTGATCCCCCCAGATGCGATAAGCCGTTGCCGGATACTACCTCAGTCGGCGGCCTGTTCGGAACGGCCTGCGGCGATCCGACGCGTCAGCCCGTCCCCGAGCCCGCGCGGGCTCGTCCGGAGCGCCCACCACAGCTCGCCGAGCGCCGCGACCGGCTCGCGGTCCGCGAGCCGGGCACGTGCCGCACGGGCGGCACCCCACCACGCGAAGCGGTCGTTCTTGCGGATGCTCTCCCTCAGCCCTTCGACCACGGCATCGTCCCCCGCCGCGACCGCCTGGGCGAGATTCCGGCGCAGGACCTCGTCGATCGCCACCACGAGCGCGCGGTGGTTCCTCGTCGTGTTCCCCCCATGAGCCCGATAGTCGACCAGACCGTCGGCCGCGAAGGCGAACGGGCCTCGCGCCGCGAGGCGGAGGACGAGCTCGAGATCCTCGGCGTATCTCATGCCGACCGGGAAGCCGCCGGCGTCGTCGAACGCCGTCCGCGCCACGAAGAGGTTCGGAGCGATGATCCCGGTGCGCCGGGCGGCGATCTCCGCCCGCGAGCGCACCGCCGCCTGATCAGCCTCGACCAGGACGCGACCCTCCTCGTCGACCGTCTGCATGCGGCAGTACGATGCGACCGCATCCGGCATCGCGCGGTGGGCGGCGACATGTGCCGCGATCCGATCCGGATGCCAGCGATCGTCGTCGTCGAGGAACGCGAGGAAATCCCCCTCGGACTGCTCCGCACCGCGATTGCGCGCGGCGGCGACGCCCGCCGCCGTCTGGCGGATCACCCGAGACCGCGGATGCCGCGCCGCCGCCTCTGCGATGGCGGCTGCGGCCGCCGCATCCGATCCGTCATCGACGACGACGAGCTCGATTCGCCCGTAGGTCTGCTCGCGCACCGAGTCGACCGCCTCGAGGAGGAAGGGGGACGCGCGGTTCGTCGCGATCACCGCACTCACCAGGGGCTCGCGAGCATCCATGCCGCGATGGTATCCGGCTCGCGGTCAGCGTCCGCTCACGGTCGAGTCGTACACCCGCACGTAGTCGATGAGGAGCTCCGCCGGCAAACGGGTGTCGGCGGTCACCTCGCCGCCCCACCCGCCCACCGCGAGGTTCAGCGTGATCGAGTACGGACGATCGAAGGGCCACACGTCCTCTTGACCCAGATCGGCCTTCGTGTAGCGGAACGTCTCCTGATCGTCGATGGAGAACACGACATGGTCCGGCCCCCACTCGACCGCGTAGACGTGCCAGTCCGCGGTCCACGGCACGCCGGTGTAGGTGTGGTCGTTGATGGACCACCGCTCTCCGCCGGTGGTGGCCCCGATGATCGTCGAGTGCAGGTCGAGTCCGTTGCCGATGATCTCGGCGATGTCGATCTCGCCCACCGCGGGCCAGTCCTCGCCCTGGAGGGAGGCGCCGAACAGCCAGAACGCCGACCACATCCCCGGGCCCGGGGGCGCCTTCATCCGGGCCTCGATCCGTCCGTACTGGAAGCGCGGAAGCGTCTCGATGCGTCCTGACGTGTAGTCCTGACGGAATCCTCGCGGGTCGGTGAACGTCTCGCGGCGTGCGATGAGATGCAGGACGCCCTCGCCGTCCTGGAACACGTTCTCGGGCCGAGGCGTGTAGACCTGGAGCTCGTCGTTGCCGTACCCGTCGCCGCGGTCGGAGACATGCCAGAGCGCCGCGTCGAGCGGCTGCCCGGGGGCTCCGTCGAACTCGTCGGACCAGACGAGCCCGCTGCCGGGTCCGGCGGTGGTCGGCTCGGCCGTGGGTGCCGGGGTCATCGCCTCTCCCGACGGACTCCGTGAGCGCGTGGCGCCGCTCTCCGGTGTGCTCGGCGCGGCGCATCCGGCAAGCATCGCCAACGCCGCCAGTGCGGCTGCGCATGCCCATGCCCTCATGGATCCCACCGTCCCCAGATGCGACGGTGACAGTGTACGCGCCGGCGCTTGGGTAACCTGGGGCGGATTCGATCTGTTGCGGCATCGACCGCTGGAGTCCGGGGAGCGCGCGTGGGGAGCATCCGTTCCGCTGTCCTGGTCAAGCGCGGCCGCATCGAGGGTCACATCCGGCCGACCGGCGGCCGCTTCGCCGAGGCCGGGCTGCTCCCTCGGCCGCTGACCCGCTTCGTCGCCCCGCTGTTCGGCGTGCACTGCGTCGACACGACCGACCGGGTCTTCGCCCTCACCTACGACGACGGCCCGCACCCCGTCCACACGCCCCGCATCCTCGACGAGCTGCGTGAGCACAATGCTCACGCGACGTTCTTCGTGCTCCTCGAACCCGCGCGGCGCCATCCCGACATCGTCCGGCGGATCGTGGCCGAGGGGCACGAGGTCGCGCTGCACGGCGTCACGCACCGATCCCTGTTGAGCATTCCGGCACGACGGGCCGTGGATGAGATCGTGGCGGCGCGCGAAGAGCTGGAGCGGTTGGCGGGCGCACCCGTGCAGCTCTTCCGGCCTCCGTACGGGCACCATACGCCGCGGCAGGCACGGTTGCTGCGCCGGCACGGTCTGGAGCTGGTCATCTGGTCGGGCGACGGGCTCGACTGGATCGACGACGCCGTCGACCGTGTGGCCGAGCGGGCCTGGGCGAGCGTCTTCCCCGGCGGGATCCTTCTGCTCCACGATGACCGGGCGGACCCCGAGACGCTCAAGGAAGGCGAGTCGCTCCCCCGGTTCGACAAGGCGGCGCTCACGTCGATGATCCTCGAGGCGGCCACCGCCGCAGGCTTCCGCGGCACGACCGTCGGCGCGCTGCTGCGCGACCATGCGTGGGTCGTCAGCGGCAGCCGAGAGAAGATGTTCACCGCATGAGTCAACCTGAGATCAGCGTCGTCATCGCGGCGTACAACGCCGAGCAGACGCTCGGCGCGCAGCTGGACGCGCTCGCTCGCCAGGACTTCGCCGGTGAGTGGGAAGTGCTCGTGTGCGACAACGGCTCGACCGACGGCACGGTCGACGTCGTCCGCGAGCGTCAGGCGACGCAGCCGAACCTTCGCCTGGTGGACGCGTCGGCACGTCGTGGCCCGGGGGCGGCGCGCAATGCGGGAGTCCGCGTCGCTCGGGCTCCGCGGCTCGCGTTCTGCGATGCGGACGACCTCGTCGAGCCGGGGTGGCTCGCGGCGCTGCATCGCGCGCTCGACCGCGCGCCGGCCGTCACAGGACGCGCGCGCCGCGCGGAGTTCAATTCCCGCCCCGACAACCCGGTCTACTTCAGCTGGGGCCTCTACCGGGTGCCCTTCTTCCCGTATCTCGACGGAGCAGGCGCGGGCAACTTCGCCGTGCGCACCGAGGCCTTCCGCCGGATCGGAGGGTTCGATGAGGCCCTGCGCACGGGCGAGGACCTCGACCTCACGTGGCGCCTTCAGCTCGCGGGATTCCGCCTCGTCGAGGAGCCGGCAGCCGTGGTCACGGTCAGCAACCGCGCCGGGCTCGGCTCCACCATCACGCAGACGTTCGCCTACGGCGTGGGCGACAAGCGGCTGGTGCACAAGTACGCGCTCGTCGCCGAGGCGTTCCGCACCGGCGATCTCGTGCTCCCCGAGCCATCGCAGCACGCACAGCCGACCGAAGACCCGGCCGACCGGCCGGAGCCGCCCCGTGAGTCGACGGCGCGGCGCGTGCTGCGCAAGCTGCGGACGACACGGCGCCTGTCCGATCTCACGAACGTCACGCGGAAGGCCGCGACGTGGCTCGGATTCCGCTTCGGACGGATCGACCGTTCGGCGCCGCAGCTCCGGCCGCCGGCCGCGCTGTCCTTCGACGCAGCGGGAGAGGCGGAGGGCGAGACGGACGCGGGGGCGGAGAGATGACGGATGCCGCGTCGCCGGTCGCGACGGTGGTCATCCCCACCTTCAATGCCGCCGCGACGATCGATCTGCAGCTCGCGTGCCTCGCCGAACAGGACGCCGATTTCGCGTGGGAGGTCGTCGTCGCGGACAACGGCTCGAGCGACGACACCCGCGAGCGCGCGTCGGCGTGGGCCGACAGGCTCCGCATCCGGGTCGTCGACGCATCGGCGCGACGCGGCCCCGCGGCCGCCCGCAACATCGGGGCGTCGCACGCCGCGTCGCAGCTGCTCCTGTTCTGCGATGCCGACGACGCGGCCGAGCCCGACTGGGTCGCGGCTCTGATCGCGGCGCTGCGCTCTGCCGATGCGGCGGCGGGCTCGCGGCGGTACGACAAGCTCAACGCATCGCCCCACGGCCCGAGCGACTGGCCCGAGCCGTTCTACCGCAAGGAGCCGCTCGCCCACCTCGACGCGGCGTCCTCGCACAACCTCGGCGTCCGCGCCGACGTCTTCAGCGCGCTCGGCGGGTTCGACGAGGTGCTCAGCGCGGGTGAGGACGTCGACCTGTGCTGGCGCCTGCAGCTCGGCGGATACCGCCTCGCGGCGGCTCCCGGGGCGGTGATGCAGATCCGACGGCGAACCGGCGTCGTCGCGACCTTCCGGCAGGCGTACGCGTACGGCCGCGCCGACCGGATGCTCGCGACGAAGTTCGCGCACGTGCGCCGCGAGCATCCCGCCGCGGGCGACGCGCTCGTTCCCGAGCGCGAGGACGCGGGCGCGCACGAGGATCAGCCTCGACGCTCACTCGTGCGGCGGCTGCGCTCGCGCGGCCTGCGCGCGCCTGACCCGGTCTACGTCGCGGAGCGATGGGGCCGCAGGCTCGGCCGGAGATTCGGCCGGATCGACCCCGTCCTCGCCGCGTACACGGGAGGGGCCTGATGGTCGCCGCGCACCCCGCCCTCGTCTCCGTCGTGATCCCGGCATACAACGCGGAGTCGACCATCGCCGCTCAGCTGGACGCACTCGCCGCGCAGCAGACGGACGTGCCGTTCGAGGTGCTCGTGTGCGACAACGGATCGACGGATGCGACGCGGTCGGTCGCCCTGTCGTACGCCGCGTCGATCCCGCGGCTGCGCGTCGTCGACGCATCGGCCCGCCGCGGTCCGGCGGCCGCACGGAACATCGGCGTGAGCCAGGCGGCAGCCGAGCGTGTGCTGTTCTGCGACGCGGACGACATCGTCGAAGCGGGATGGGTGAAGGCGATGTCGGATGCCCTGGGCGTCGCCGACCTCGTAGCGGGAGCGCTGGACGGGCGATCCCTCAACACCGGCAACCGGGCGTCGGTGTCGTGGGAGGTGAGCGCCGACATCCGCATGCCCTTCTGGACGCGCTTCGGTGCGGGGGCATCGTCGAATCTCGCCGTGCGCCGCTCGGTCTTCCTGGAGGTCGACGGCTTCGATGAGCGGCTGCAGACCGGCGAAGACGTCGACTTCTGCTGGCGGGTCCAGCTCGCCGGCCACTCCTTCGCGCGGTGCCCGTCGGCCGTCGTGCGATCACGCCAGCGCGACGGGCGACGCGCGGTGTTCCGACAGGCGTACTCCTACGGTGCGGGAACGCGCGCCCTCCGGCTGAAGTACGCGCGATACGTCGACGCGGACGACGGCCGAGCCCCCGAGCCGGACCGTATCGTGGGACCCGCGTCGCCGATCCCCGCGGCGCCCGCGGAGGAACGCCGCTCCGCTTTGCGCCGCATCGCCCGCCTGTTCACGGCGACGGGTCAGGCGAATGCCGCCTGGCGGCTCGGGGAATGGCTGGGCTCGCGCTGGGGAAGAGTCGACGCCGCCATCACTCCGCTGCATCCGTGACGCCGCCGCGATCCCCGCGAACCCGTCCGACGATGCGCCGCACGACCTCACGTGCTCGCCGCGCGAGTGGCAGCGCCCTGAGCACCGCGCGGCCGCGCCGATCGGTCGCGATGAGCAGATCGACATGATCGCGGCGGTCCGGGTAGAGCCGCGTGCTCGCCGAGTAGTACGGGTCGAATGCGGGGTCGTAGTGCGTCGCGTCGGTGTGCGACAGGATGTACCGCCATTCGGCGATGCGGCCCAGGGCCCCCGGGCTGTGCCGCGCGAAGCGCTCGCTGTACGCGTCGATGAAACCGAACGCGGCGCCGCCCGAGACGAGGTCGATCGCGAGGAAGACCCGCTCGTCGCCCGCGACCAGCTCGGGCGCGACGACGTGCCCGTCGGCGAGGAAATGTGACATCACCTCGCGGTACCAGCGCTCGTGAACCGGGTCGAGCTTGAAGGCGCCTCCTCCCTTCTCGGGATCGCCCTTCCAGCCCGACGCTTGGAACTCCAGGAAGTCCTCGACCAGACCCGGGGTCTCCGCCCGATCCCGGACGGCGAACTCGCCCCCCGCGTCGCGCTCGATCGCTCGTCCGCGGCGACGGAAGTCCTTTCGCGTGCCGCTGCCGAGGTGCGGGACCTCGACCACGCCCTCTGACGGAGCCGGGCGCGAGCCCACCGCGGCGTAGGCGCTGGATCGGCGCACCCGTTCCGACGAGGTCATCCGCCGGCTCGCGAGCGCTTCGGCCATCGCGTCGGCCAACGGCCCATCCGCCGGCAGGTACTTGATCAGGACGAGGCCCGGCAGGCGTGCCGCCCGCAGGGCGTCCAGCAGCGCCGTGAGCGCGCCGACGGGGTCGCTCGGCGCGACGAGGGGGTGGTGGCGATCCGCGTGGATCGACATGAACGCCCCCGAGGTCGTGACGACACGGGCAGGCCACCGGTCTTCCAGCTTGCCGAGGCTGAACTGGTGGACGGCGTGCAGCTCCCCGTCCCGCTCCACCATGACGACCCGGATGTCGGCCGCATCGGGCCTGAGCCGCCCCGCGGGAACGAGGAAACGCGGGTCGAGGTAGACGTTCGGCTCGATCGCCCGGTCGGCGAGCGCCTTCCACTTGTCGAAGTCCTCACCGCTCACCTCGGGCAGGGCGACGATGCGTGTCTGCCAGGTCATGTGATCACGAGATGGCGGCGGAAGGGCACGAGACGAGGTTAGCAACGCGGCCACGGCGATCACGCGCCACGCGCGGCCTGGAGCCGCTCGCGGAGCCGCTTCGCCGCGGGCAGCGCCGCCGCGACGACGCGGGAGCGGGCGGAGCCGCCCCCGGCGAACAGATGCGCGTACTCCCGTCGCGACGGATAGAGGGAGTTCGCCTGGGTGTAGTACGGCTCCATGCCCGGATCGAACGACGGGGCCGATGGCGAAGCGAGCTCATGGCCGAGCTGTGCGACGCGTCCGACCGCGCCCGGCGACGACTTGACGAACCTCTCGTCATAGACGTCGTGGAACCCGAAGTGGCCGCTGCCCGAGCGGAACGCGATCGCCAGATAGACGGTCGCGCCGTTGGCGGACAGCCTGAGGGCGCGCAGATCGCCTCGTCCTTCGAACGCCTGCACCACGGCACGGAACCACTCCTCGAGCCCTCGGGCGCGGAAGCGCGGTCCGGTCTCGTGCTCGGCTCCCTTCCAGCCCGCCGCCTGAAGGTCGAGGAACTCCTCGAGGATGTCGCCGGAGCCGACCTCGGCGAGCTCGAGCGGGCCGCCCGCCGTCCGCTCGATCTGCCGGCCGTACTTGCCCATGTTCCGTCGCGTCCGCGGGCTCAGGTGCGCCATGGGGAAGCTGAAGAGATCGCCCTCCCGGGCATACCAGTGCTCCCCCTCGGGCTCACCCAGGTCCGCGCGCACCGCGTGGACCCGCGTGTCACGGCCGCGCTCGACCACGGGGAACCGACCGGCCTCACCCAGCCTCCGCAGCGCGGAGTAGAAGGGTCCGCCGACCGGAACCACGGTCAGATCGACGAGGTCCGGCAGCCCGAAACTCCGCAGACCCGCGAGCATCGTCTCGATCGCGCCGTCGCCTTCGCCGGGGGCCAACAGTGCGTGGTTCTTCGACGCGAACTCGTGCATGAACGCGCCCCGCGTCGAGATGTGGCGAAGTCGGCGGCCCGAGAGCCGCTCCTCGACGCTGAAAGGCATGACGAGCAGGAAGCGGTCGCCCGACTCGACGATCGCGAGCTGCAGCGAGTCGGCTCCTACCCCGTTCTGCGCCGACGTGTGGAGGAAGGCCGGGTCGGCGTTCGGGTTCGGCTCTGCGGCCTGCTGCGCGAGCGCCGACCACCGCTGCAGGTCGGCCTCGGTGACGTGTGAAAGCGGGACGATGCGAAGGTGCACTCGACTCCTCTGCTCTGCGGACCCAGTCATCCGCCGTCGATTCTGCCAGCCGCGGCGCTCGCCGCGCCCCATCCGCCGCGGCACGGTTGCGCTAGTGTTTCACGCGACAGCGCTTGGGAGCGGACGGGGGATGCATGCCAGAGAGCAGGTCAGGGAAGTCGCCGGGGATCATCGAGCGCGCGCGCGAGTCCATCAACGAGCGCCTTCGGTGGCGTCTGGGGTTCTACCAGCACGACATGCTTCCGGCATTGCCCGAGGGTGGACTGGCGATCAATCAGATGCGGCTGCGCCCGTACACCGAGGCGGAGCTCGACTCGTACGCAGCGCTGCTGGAGTCGGCGGGCGCCGAGCTCGCGGCTTTCTCCTCCTTCGGCGACAGCCCTGAGCGCTGGCTCGAACGAGTGCGCTCCCGCGTCGCCAACCGGCTCAGCCCCTACGAGCTGGCCATCGTGCTCCCGGGCGAGAGCGGCGACGAGTTCCTCGGCGCCTTCTACATGTCGCGCGTGCACGACGACGGAGACTCCGTCGAGGTGGGGTTCCTGCTCACACCCGCGGTGCTCGGCAAGGGGCTCGGTCCGCGAGCGGCACGCGGAATCCTCCGCTGGCTCGCGGATTCCGACGTGCATCGGGTCGAGACCAGGCACTCGATTCAGAACACCGTCGCCTGTCGTGCGGCGGCGGGGATCGGGATGCGCAAAGAGGGGATCAAGGTCGCCGCCCACCCGCAGGAGTTGGACGGTGAGATCGTGTGGGAGGACGTGTGCGACCACGCATTCATCAACCCTGCGCACCGCCGCGTGGAACCGCCGGTGACCGAAGACGCGCCAGCCGGCCCCTGACAGGCATCACGCCCCGCGGTAGAGCGCCTCGTACGCGTCGACGACGGTCGTGAGGGCGAAGACACGCGACCGCTCGACGCTGATTCCCGAGAGCGCCTCGCGCCTCGGCTCATCCTCCAGGACGGCTCTCAGAGCCGGTCCGAGGTCGTCCAGGCCGACCAGCACGCCTGCCGCACCTTCATCGGTCACATACCGCGCGCCGATGTTGGGAGTCGCCACCACGGGCAGGCCGCACGCCATCGCCTCGGCGTAGGGAATGCCGAAGCCCTCGTAGTCCGACGGCAGGCAGAAGACCCACGCGCGCTGATACGCGGTCACGAGCTCGGAGTCGCTCAGTTCGCCCAGAGGATGGACGCCCGGACCGGGATCCTTGGGCGCATCGCGACAGACCATCTCGAGTCGCGCCTCGGGCAGAGCCGGGACGACATGCTCCTGGAACGCCGCCGCGAGGTCCTTGCCCCGTTTGCGGTTGCCCCACGTGCCCACGAACAGCACGGTGGGCACGGCGCTGCGACGACCGGGCTCGGGGTGGAACCGCCCTGTGTCGACACCGTTCGGCACCACCCGTCGCACCCACGGCATCCAGCGGCGCGTGCGCGGCGAGACGACGACGGTGACGTCCGCGACGAGGGTCGCGAGCACCTCGGTCAGCCCGAGAAGCAGCATCCGAAGCTTCTCCTTGACGCCCGGCACATGGCGGGCCTCTTCGAAGCAGGATCCGTGCATCGTGCGCACGTGCACGGGTGCACGCCTGCGCCACAGCCAGTAATCGTCGCCGTGCGCGTGGATCACGTCGTACGAGCTGAAGTCCACGCGCCGCAGAGCGAGGGCGAACCGGAACGTGCGAAGCGAGCCGGACAGGCCGAGGCGCCGAACCCCGTAGAGCGCGTTCTCTCCGGCCGCGCTGGCCGTGAAGACGTCGACGTGGTGGCCCCGACGCGCGAGCTCGTTCGCGATCTCGTGAGCCTGATAGCCCACACCGATCTTGCTGCCCCCCGGGAGGTAGTACGAGATCATCGCGATGCGAAGCGTGGGCTCGGCGCGCTGCGGCATGGTCACGTCGTCAGATGAGGTCGGCGAAGCTGCGTTCCATGCGCTGGAAGATCGCCACGCCGCCGAAGAAGACGATGAGCGACGCGACGACCAGAGCGCCGACCTGCCACAGCTCTGGGGCGGACTGCCCCAGCAGCGACCAGCGATAGCCCTCTAGCAGCCACGTGAGCGGGTTCAGGTTGAACAGCCAGAGCAGGTTCGCCGGCACCGCTTCGAGCGAGTAGGCGATCGGCGTGGCGTACAGGAGGATCTGCAGCACCCACGGCAGGAAGTACGACACATCGCGATATCGGACCGTCCCCGCCGCCGCGGCGACGCCGACGCCGACCGAGAGCAGCAGCGTCAACAGCATCCACACCGGCAGCAGGAGGATCGGCCAGCCGGGGTTGATGCCGAAGACGAAGAGCAGCACGACGAAGAGCCCGAACGCGATGGCGAAGTCGAGCAGCACCGCGACCAGTCCGGAGAGAGGCACGATGATGCGCGGGAAGAACACCTTCGAGACGAGTGCGGCGTTGCCCACGAGCGAGCCGGCCGACCGGGAGATGATGCTGTTGAAGAGGTTCCAGCCCAGCAGTCCGGCGAAGCTGAAGACGAAGTACGGCACGCCGCCGCTCGGCAGCTGCGCGATGCCGCCGAAGACGATCGTGAACACGCCGGCGGAGACGAGCGGCTGGATGAACACCCACGCGACGCCGACCGCCGTCTGGCGGTAGCGCAGCAGGATGTCGCGCTGGCCGAAGCGGTAGAAGATCTCCCGTGCCTCCCACAGCTCGCGCAGAGACGGGAGGTTGAGGCGTCCGGGAGGACGGATGATCGTGCGACTCATGAGGTGGCCTCGTAGCTGAAGTCCGACAGAACCATGCCGTGCGACATCGCCTCGTCGGAGGTGACCTCCGGGTACGGCGGAGAGGGAAGCACCTCGAAGGCGTCCGCACCCTCCCACGCGTCGAGGATGCCCGACTGGCACACGAACATGTCGACCGTGTACCGCCCCGGCTTGAGCCAGAGGCTCTTGATGCGGAGCGTTCCCGCCTGCTCGCGAGTGGGATCGAACCAGTTGCCCGTGAGGCGGGAGTCGCACTGCACGACGACCGATCCGTTGGCGTCGTTGATGTGGCACGACACGAAGTAGCTGCCGACGACGTCGGGGTTGGCGCCCACGTTGAACTCGATGACCTTGTCGTCGTCGGGATCCATCGTCTGATCGGCGACGGCGACGCGCGTGAAGCGGAGTGCGCCGCTGCCCGGTCGGCGACTCGCCTCGCGCTGATCGGTCTGGAACTTCTCGAACGTGTCGCGGTACCGGCTCAGGGCCCCCTCCACCGTGCCGTGGTAGGCGAGCTCCCCGCGATCGAGGAAGATCGCCGACGTGCACAGCGCCGTGACCGTGGCGACCTGGTGGCTGACGTAGAGGACGGTCCGACCGTCGCGCGCGACATCCCGCATCTTCTGCAGCGACTTGCGCTGGAACTCCGCGTCGCCGACGGCGAGCACTTCGTCGATCGCGAGGATCTCCGTTTCGAGGTGGGCGGCCACGGAGAACGCGAGGCGCACGTACATGCCGGACGAGTAGCGCTTGACCGGCGTGTCGAGGAACTTCTCGACGCCCGAGAAATCGACGATCTCATCGAAGCGCCGCTTGATCTCCTTGCGGTTCATCCCGAGCAGGGAGCCGTTGAGGTAGATGTTCTCGCGGCCGGTCAGCTCAGGGTGGAACCCGGTGCCCACCTCGAGCAGCGAGCCCACACGACCGCCGAGGTCGATCACGCCCTTCGTCGGCGCCGCCACGCGCGTCAGCAGCTTCAGCAGCGTGCTCTTGCCTGCGCCGTTGCGCCCGACGATGCCGACGGCCTCACCCCACGGGATGTCGAAGTTGATGTCTTTGAGCGCGTCGAACTTCTCGTAGTGGATGCGCGTCAGCGGATGCCGGATGCGGTTGAGCACCGCCTCCGTGATCCTGTTGGTCTCTTCGCCGTTGACGGCGATCCGATAGGTCTTCCACAACCCCTCGACACTGATCGCCGAATCTCGCATGCGGCTCCAGACCCCCCAAATACCACAAACCGTTCCGTATGCGGTGACGACTTAGGCTAGCACCGCCGCCCACGTCACCCGCGCCGCGCGAGGCGCGCGGCCATTCCCGCGACGAATCGCCCGAATCCGGCGCGCAGTCCCCAGGTGAATTCGCGCGCCGCATCCGTCAGTCTGCCATGCCGGACGGCCCACACCGACATCGCGCCCGCTTCTCTCGCCGACCTCCGTCGCTCCCGCCGCCGGTGCTCGGCCAGCAGCGCAGCCATGCGGCGGTCTCCGCGCGCGCGGGCGGCCCATTGGTGCCGCTCCAGGATGAGATCGACCGCCTCCCGTCGCACGCGGACGTTTCCGATGCCGGTGTTGGTCACGTTCCCGTCGTGCCGGCGATAGCCGACCAGCTCATCGGGGACGCATGCGAAGGAACCGAGGGCGAGAAGCCGGATCGCGAGCTCGAAGTCCTCCATCATCGTCAGCTCGGGGCTGAACCCGCCGATCGCGCCGAACGCCGAACGGCGGATCATCATCGCGCCGCAGATGTGCGGCAGGCGGCTGCGCCCCGAGAGCATCGCGTCGGCAGTCGCCGGCACGGCGGGCCACGACGGCGGGAACGGCCGCCCCGCGGCATCCATGTGCCAGCCGCCGCAGTACGACGCGGGCGCATCCGGCGCGGCCGCGAGCGCGTCGAACTGACGGGCGAGCCGCTCCGGATGCCACACGTCGTCGTCGTCGAGGAACACGAGGAGCTCGCCGCGAGCCGCCGCGGCGCCGGCGTTCCGCGCGACGGACACGGTCGCCGGCGGCATCCGCAGTATCACCGCCCCCGGTGCGCGCGACACGGTGCGCTCGAGCGCGGCGGTGTCGGGGACGCCGTTGTCGACCACGATGACCTCGATGTCGGGATGGGACTGCGCCACGACGGAGGACAGCGCGTCGCCCAGGTACGGCGAGTCGCGATTGGTGGCGATGACGACGCTCACGAGCGGAGCGCGCTCGTGAGGTGGCTCCCCTGTCACTCGGCACCCTCCCGTCGGATGTCAGCAGGGTAGCGGACGCGGGCTCGAGAGGTTCGCCCGGGCCCGGGCGTCGCGGCTAGGATCGGGCTGTTGCCTGACATGGACCCCACAGCCGCTGACGCCCGACCGCTGACCTTCGGGCTCGTGATCCCGACGTACAACCGTCCGCGGTTCGTCCTCGACGCCGTGCGCAGCGCCCTGGCGCAGACGCGGCCGTTCGACCGCATCGTGGTCGTGTGCGACGGCCCTCAGCCCGAGACCGAGGCGCTGCTCGCCGATCTCGACATCGAGGTGCTCGTCCCGCAGCGCGGCGGCGTGTCGGCCGCGCGCAACGCGGGCATCGCGGCCCTCGACACCGACTGGGTCTGCTTCCTCGACGACGACGACCTCTTCGTGCCCGAGTACCTCGCGAAGTTCGAGCAGGGGCTCGCCGAGTACCCGCTCATCCAGGCGGCGAACGCGTGCTACTGGGTGATGGGCGACGCGATCACCGAGGGCGCCGACTTCGTGGCGCACGACTACGATGCGGCGATGAAGAGCCTTCCGGATGCCGCGCCCCGCCGACGGTTCGACTACATGTTCATCTACGGCGAGAGCTTCGACCGCCTGCTCGAGCACATGCGCGGGTCGATGAGCGGCTCGGCCGTCCGCCGGGACCTCCTCATCGAGGCGGGGGCGTTCCCCGTCGGCCTCCGGTGCGCGGAGGACTGGACGATGTACGTCAATGTCGCCCGCCTCACGGAATGGGGCACCCATCCGGACCCCCTTGTCGTCTTCCGCGACCACGACGC
>Ga0180215_1003517_pt1 | contig 14640 bp, 10 predicted proteins | sample eDN3rd37CBELigBY_FD_128871 | JGI IMG/M metagenome (GOLD analysis project Ga0180215, IMG submission 128871) | Enriched backyard soil microbial communities from Emeryville, California, USA - eDNA 3rd pass 37_C BE-Lig BY (version 2) (version 2) | ecosystem: Environmental > Terrestrial > Soil >...
TGCAAGGCGAGCATTTTGCCCACGTTTACCAATTGCAAGAGATAATTGATAATCTGGTACAACAACAGTTGTTGATTTTTCTTCTTCGTTGACGATAACATCAAGCACTTTTGAAGGGCTTAAGGCATTTGCAACGAATACAATCGGATCTTCTGACCATTCAACAATGTCAATCTTTTCTCCATTTAACTCGTTCACAATGTTTTGAACACGGGCACCTTTTGCACCTACGCAAGCACCTACTGCGTCAATTTCTGGATTATGGGCATGCACGGAAATTTTAGAACGATCTCCAGCTTCACGAGCAATTGATTTAATCTCAACGATACCTTCAAAAATTTCTGGAACTTCCATCTCGAAAAGTCTGCGAAGCAATCCTGGATGTGTGCGAGAAACAATTACTTGAGGTCCGCGTGTTGTACGCTCTACTTTCGTAATATAAACACGGATGCGGCTTTGCGGTTTATAGACTTCACCTTGAATTTGTTCGTTAACAGGCAATGCAGCTTCTACTTTCCCTAAGCTTACATAAATGTTGCGAGCATCCTGGCGTTCGATTGTTCCATTCACAATATCGTCTGTACGATCTACGTATTCTTCGTAAATAATACCGCGCTCTGCTTCACGAACTCGTTGTGTTACAACTTGTTTTGCCGTTTGTGCAGCAATACGTCCAAAGTTGCGGGGTGTAACTTCTTGTTCCAATACATCGCCAATTTCATAGGCAGGATTAATATCCTTTGCATCTTCAAGAGAAATTTGAAGACGATCATCTTCAACTTCATCCACTACATCTTTACGTGAATATACTAACATTGATCCATTATCTAAATTTAAATCCACACGTACATTTTGTGCTTGATTAAAGTTTCTCTTATATGCAGTTACTAATGCCGCTTCGATTGCTTCAACTATTACTTCTCTTGAAATACCTTTTTGTTGCTCCAGAGCAGTTAAAGCATCTAGTAAATCACTACTCATTATTTTGTTCACTCCTAATATTCAGTTATGATGAAAAATCGATAGCAAGACGCGCTTTTGCGATTTTGTCATTTTCAATAAAAACAGTTAGTTTTCGTGTTTTGATTCGAACTTCAAGTTCTAAGCCTTCTTTAGTATATGACCTTAGGTAGCCTTGGAATTCTTTCATATCTTTTATTGGCTCATATGTTTTTACATAGATAAATTTGCCTACTGATTTTTCAAAATCTGATTCTTTTTTCAATGGTCGTTCAGCACCTGGTGAAGAAACTTCTAAATAGTAGTTTTGCTCGATTGGGTCTTTTTCATCCAGAACTTCACTTAGCCGCTCACTTACGAGCGCACATTGTTCAATATCAATGCCGCCTTCTGGTGTATCAATATATACACGAAGGAACCAATTGCGTCCCTCTTTTAAAAACTCAATTTCGACAAGTTCAAGGTTCAACTCTTCTACAATTGGCGTAACAAGTTCTTCAATTACTGACGTTACTTTGCTCATAGTATCCTCCCAACGTAATTGCCTCTTGCCTTTTTTTCACAAATAATCGGTTTTATAAACTAAAATTTCACTAAAAAGCGAGATTTTATCCCTCATTTACACGAATTGTTTATAGATTTCCCATGTCAATCAGCATAAAAACAGAAATTCCACCAAGGAATGGTGAAATTTGGGTGAAGGACCGAATGTGCAAGAAAAATTTGGATAAGCGTAACAACAGAAAAGAGCGGGAAAAGCCCCACTCTTTTGCTGCAAAACTATCAACAAATTATTACCATAACGATAACACAATTTTAAACTTAATGCAAATTTACGCAAATGTGTTATATAATTGGCATCGAATGAACAAGCTCCATTTTAAAACAATGACAGCTGATTTGCGTCCGGCAGACCTTCCAGACAGCCTAGCGTATCCATATACTCAATTAGAGATTTCGATACCCTGCCACGTTGCTGCAAGTCTTCTTTGGATAAGAATTCACCATTTTCTCTTGCCGCAACTATCGCTTTCGCAACGTTTGTTCCAAGGCCTGGAATAGCATCGAATGGCGGAATTAAAGTATTGCCTTCAATAACGAATTCACTTGCTTGCGAGCGGTATAAATCTACTTTTTGGAAGCTCATGCCACGTTCGCACATTTCTAGCGCAAGCTCTAATACTGTTTGCAAATCCTTTTCCTTTTTAGATGCATCCAATCCTTTTGCGTTTATATCATCAATACGTGAGCGAATCATTGCCGACCCTTGCGTCATTGCGATTAAATCAAAATCGCTCGCACGAACAGTAAAGTAAGCTGCGTAATATAAAATAGGATGATGCACTTTAAACCAAGCTATCCGTACTGCCATTAAAACGTAGGCAGCGGCATGGGCTTTAGGGAACATGTATTTAATCTTCTTACATGAATCGATATACCATTCAGGTACACTTTGTGCACGCATCTCTGCTTCCATTTCATCTGTTAAGCCTTTCCCTTTACGAACAGACTCCATAATTTTAAAGGCAAAACTTGGTTCTAACCCTTGGTAGATTAAATAAACCATAATATCATCACGACAACCGATTACTTCAGATAGAACACAAGTACCGTTTTGAATTAATTCTTGGGCATTGCCTAACCAAACGTCTGTCCCGTGGGATAAACCGGAAATTTGGACAAGCTCGCTAAATGTGGAAGGCTTCGTATCTTCCAGCATTTGACGAACAAATTTTGTTCCGAACTCAGGAATACCTAGAGTACCCGTTTTTGTCCCGATTTGTTCTACCGTCACTCCAAGTGATTCTGGTGTAGAGAAAATTTTCATTACTTCCGGATCATCTGTCGGGACTGTTTTCGGATCTATACCGGATAAATCCTGCAGCATCCTAATTACAGTCGGATCATCGTGTCCCAGAATATCCAGTTTAAGCACGTTATCGTGGATGGAGTGGAAGTCGAAATGGGTTGTTTTCCATTCAGAATCCTGTGCATCGGCCGGGAATTGCACCGGTGTAAAATCATAAATATCCATATAATCAGGAACTACGATAATACCGCCGGGATGTTGCCCTGTGGTACGTTTAACGCCTGTACATCCTTGCACAAGCCGATCTACTTCAGCCCCACGGAATGATAGATTATGATCATTTGAATAACCCTTTACATAGCCATAAGCAGTTTTTTCGGCAACTGTACCAATCGTTCCTGCACGGTATACATAGTCCTCACCGAAAAGTACTTTAGTATAGTTATGGGCTTGTGGCTGATATTCCCCAGAGAAGTTTAAATCGATATCGGGTACTTTATCTCCTTTAAATCCAAGGAAGGTTTCAAAGGGAATATCTTGACCATCTTTTTTATACTGAGTTCCACATTTCGGGCATTCCTTGTTTGGCAAGTCGAAACCACTGCCTACCGAACCATCATCAAAGAACTCCACATTTTTACAGCTTGGGCAAATATAATGCGGCGGCAATGGATTTACTTCTGTAATTTCCATGAAGGTCGCAACAAGCGAAGATCCCACCGAACCACGGGAACCTACCAAATAACCATCAGCAAGAGATTTTTTCACGAGTTTCGCGGAAATTAAGTAAATTACGCCGAAACCGTTTCCTAAAATCGATGTTAGTTCTTTCTCAATACGAGCCTTAACGATTTCAGGGAGCTCTTCTCCATAAATTCGATGGGCCATTTCATAGGTTAAATTCGTTACTTCCTCATCCGACCCCTCAATTTTTGGCGTATAAAGATCGTCCTTGATCGGTTTTACGTCACCAATCATATCCGCAATCTTTTGCGAGTTTGTCACAACAATTTCTTTAGCCAAGTCAGGTCCCAAAAAGTCGAATTCTTTTAGCATTTCATCCGTTGTACGGAAATGAACGGCCGGTAATTTGTAGCGATTTAAAGGATTTGCCCCACCTTGCGATCCAACTAAAATTTGACGGAATACCGCATCGTTTTCAGTTAGATAATGAACATTTCCTGTTGCAACAACAGGCTTGTCCATTCTCTTGCCTAACTTCACAAGCTTACGGAGTATATCTTCTAAGTTCCATTCATCGTGAATGACGCCACCTTCGATTAATGGTGCGTAAACCGGCTTTGGCTGCACTTCAATATAATCATAGAATTTCGCCACCTTTTCTGCAGCGTCACTTGATTTATTCATCATCGTTTCAAATAATTCACCGTTATTGCAGCCAGATCCTACAATTAGACCTTTACGATACTTGGTTAAGTCAGATCTGCGAATACGCGGCACACGGTAATACGTTTTTGTATGCGCAATGGAAATTAACTTAAATAAGTTTTTCAATCCCTCATTATCAACCGCCAGAATTGTACAGTGATATGGACGAGATTGCTTATAGCTCTCATCTCGATTAATTTGGTCATTAAATTCATCATGATAATTAATGCCATGCTGTTCTTTTGCATCCTTTAGTAAATGAAGCATCAACTCACCTGTTGCCTCTGTATCGTAGATGGCACGGTGATGCTGGGTTAGTTCGATGCCATATCGTTTACATAATGTATTTAAACGATGACTTTTCAGGGTAGGGTTCAAGAATCTGGACAGCTCCAATGTATCGATTACAGGATGAATGACACCTTGGATCCCTGCTTTTTCATAGGCAGTATATAAGAAGCCCATATCGAAGGACGCATTATGCGCAACAACAATGGAGTCTCCGATAAACTCTTTGAATTCCGTTACGACCTGATCAACTTCCGGCGCGTTTTGAAGCATGTCATCCGTTATATGAGTCAGTTCTATAATTTTCGCTGTCAATGGTTTATGGGGATTGGCAAAGCGTTCAAACTTCTCGATCACTTTTCCTTCCTTAATCTTGACAGCAGCGAGCTCAATAATTGTATCGTAAGCAGTGGAAAGACCCGTTGTTTCGACGTCAAATACAACAAATGTCGCATCATCCAGCTCAATATGCTGCTCTGCATAAGCAATTGGTGCTCCATCATCTACTAAATTGGCTTCAATTCCATAGATAATCTTGATGCCATGTTTTTTTCCTGCTGCATATGCATCCGGGAAACCTTGTGCTACTGCATGATCTGTAATAGCAATGGCTGGATGCCCCCACTTTGCAGCTTGTCCTACTAACTGATCGATCGGTGTTACTGCATCCATTTGACTCATTGGTGTATGTAAATGTAGCTCCACTCGTTTTTGGCCGTCTGGCGCTGTATCCTTTCGAGTTTCCTTGAACACTTCATTAATATCTTGGGCCATTACGACTAAATCACGGACGAAGGTATCATTTTGAACCGATCCGCGAACTTTGATCCACATGCCTTTTTTTAATTGGGCCATACGTTCTGCATCTTCTTTATCGCGCGAAAACATTTTCACTAGGATAGAATCCGTATAGTCGGTCATTTTCAATTCTAACAGAGAGCGGCCGCTTCTTAGCTCCTTGATGTCGGCAGCAAATACAAAACCTTCCAAGACAACACGACGTTCCTCATCTTGTACACGGCGAATTTCCATTATTTCTGTATCTTTTATGTGATTTCCAAGTTGGAATGGACCACTGGATGCAACGCTATCAGGACTATCCGATTTCGCTTTTTCACGACTTTGGAAATCCTGCATCGCTTGACGTGCAAGCTCCGCTTCTTCTAATTGGCGTTTTTCAATATACTGCTGCTGTTCTTCTTTCATCTCATCCGTTGCTTCGACTAGCTGGAAGTCTACCGAGAACTGTGGAAATCCTAAGCTTTCATAGGCTTCGATAATTTTTGCTGCATATTTGGACTTTAGTGTCAGCTGTTCCATTTCCGCCATACAAGATACGATTAATTTATTTCCTGTCCATTTTGGAATTTGGGTCATTAATCGATTTCTTAATGGAGGGGATGCATCTAATTGTTCAATAGCGGATAACCAATAATCCGTGATAAGCTGCTCCGTTACTACGGGGTTTCTTGCCTCGATTGTAATGGAGGCTTGAGCGATGTGGGAAAATTGCTCGGCCATTTTTGTACGGAATAATTGAAATAATTGGAAAGGCAATATATTTTCTAATTGAATGGCAAAACACCAGATTCTATTCTTTTTATGAACAGTTAGTCGAGTAAGCTCACCTTTTTCAAAAAATGACATGTAGACATCTTCCGTTAGCTGTAACTGTTGTAAAAGTGTTAAAAATCGTTGTCTTGCCTCTTGGTTGTCTACCATTTTACTCACCACCTGTTTTAGATTTGTTTATATTTTTTCAGAAAAATACGATTTTCGCATGGAAGCGAAAATCGATGCATTCGTTTATAGATGACTTTTAGATTAATTCGAACGGAAGATTTCGTTTAAATGGTCAATGAGTTCTTCTTTTGCCCACTCAAAAGTCTCGCCTGTTCTTCTAATCTTGACTTCGACTATACCTTCACTTGCCCGTCTTCCTATTGTAATACGAACGGGCAGACCAATTAAATCTGCATCCATAAATTTAACATCCGCATTTTCCTGGCGATCATCGAACAATACTTCAAATTGATAGAAGGTTAATATGTTATATAACTCTAATGCTAAACTAAATTGTACCTCATCATCTCTATCCACCGGTATCAGATGTAGTTCATAGGGAGAAAAATGATTCGGCCAAATAAATCCATTATCATCCTGGAAATTTTCCGCAAGTACAGCCAATAATCTGGATATCCCTAGATTATAGCTGTTAATATGAATCTCTTGGGGCTGTCCATTTTCATCCATATAATTAGCATTCCGTTTTTCAAGATCTGCACCCAGTTTGCTTAACTTCCCTACTTCAATTCCTTTTTTAAAATGTATCGTTCCATGGCCATCCGGGGAAGGATCCCCTTCTTGTATATACCTGATATCCTCATAGGTGCTGATGGCAAAATCTCGTTCCGGCGACACATTTATATAATGATAGCCTTCTTCATTTGCCCCTGCTACTCCATTTTGTATGGCCTGAATTGCATTGTCTGCAACAACTTTTACCTCTATAGGCAATTTGATTGGTCCAATTAACCCAACCTGGCAGCCTAATAGTTCTTGAACCTCTTTTTCTGACGCTGAATAAATAACAGAAGCCTTTAACACATTTCGTAACTTATAAGGATTAATTTGATGATCGCCTCTTACTAATACAACGACAAACTCCCCATCAACCTTATATACTACTGATTTAATACAGTTTGTTTCTTCTATATTGAAAAAGGCACATACCTCTTCTACCGAGTTGACGTTTGGCGTTTCAACCTTCTCCATTGGTTTTGCAGAAAAATCAGAAGGAATGAAATCATTAATAACTGGTGCAGCTTCAATATTTGCGGCAAACTTAGATTCGTCTGAATAAGCAATAAAGGTCTCTCCCAGCTCCGACGCAACAATAAATTCTTTTGCTTCGGCTCCAATACCAACTCCTGCATCTGCTTCAATCACTTCATAATGCAAGCCCAGCTTACTTAAGATTGTTGAATACACTTGCGTTAATTCGTTAAAAGCCTGGTCTGAGCTTTCCTTATCGGCATGAAAGGAGTAGGCTTCTTTCATTAAAAATTCCCGGCTTCGCAATAATCCATAGCTTGAATTATTTTCATTGCGATAATTCGATTGGATTTGATATAAAGTAATTGGCAAATTTTCAAAGGACTCTATCTCTTCACGAATTAACATTGCGATTGCTTCCTCATGAGAAGGTGCAAGGATTAACTTTTGCTTACTCTTATTCTTTATATGAAATAATTCATCTTGAAAAGTTTCAACTTTACCCGTGTGCTCGAATACTTCTTTTTCTTGCAAATTGGGCAAACTAATTTCCACTGCCCCCAAGGCATCCATTTCTTGTTGAATCATCTTCTCGATTTTATTTAATACACGTTTTGCTAAAGGTAAATAAGCATAAACGCCACTTGTCGTTTCACGTATGAATCCAGCTCGAAGCAGCATTTTATGTGATGTCGCTTTCATTTCTGAAAGATTATCACCTAGTGTAGGAATTAACGTAGAACTCTGTTTCATTTCGCTCCACCTTTTCTCTTCATAAATCACGTATTTAGCATATCATACACCGAAGTAATATCGTATGTACAACTTCAATTTGTCTTTTAAAAAATCATCCAGCCAAACCGTTTAAAACGAAATCAGTCTAAATGAAATTTTGTACTTTAAAGATCCGGCTCCACTCCAAACCGGGCAAATGGATGTTTTTTATGCGGTGATCATATACTATCCGCTAAAAAAGTTAACCTTATTCACTATGGATTTTACCATAAATGAATAAGGTTAAGTAATTTACTGATTAGATTATGTCGACCGTTGTTTTCGGAGCTGAGCGATCGTTCTCCACTTAGGCCCGCATGATGTAGATCAGTCAGCCTTTGCTCGTGTGCCGTGGCGCTCTTTGGCTGACTTCATCTTATTAGAAGAAGAATCTTTGTATATCATTCCAAGTTACGACTACCATAAGAATCATTAATAAAACGATTCCTACGAAGTGAACTAAGCCTTCTTTTTTACGGTCTACCGGTTTGCCTCGCAATGCCTCAACTGCGAAGAATAATAATCTTCCTCCGTCCAGTGCAGGCAGCGGCAATAGGTTCATGATACCTAGGTTGATACTCAAGACTGCAGCCCAGTTCATAAGATTAAATACACCATATTGTGCAACGGTTTCTGTTGCTTTGTAGATTCCAACCGGACCCGATAGCGCGTCGATTGTAAACTGGCCGGTAATTAAGTCTCCTAAAAGACCCAAAATCAGAACTGTATAATCATACGTCTGAGTTACCCCAAATACGATTGCTTTTAAAGGGTTTTTTTCTACCGGACTTTGATACATAACACCAATTTGTCCGTATTCCTTACCACTTTCCTCAAATGTATCCGGCGTCATCTTCAGCTCGATATTTTGACCATCCCGTTCAACGATAATCGATAACGGTTCACCTGGCTTTTCTTGAACTGTCCCCGAGAACTCCTGCCAATCTTCAATAGGTTGTCCATCAATCGCCTTCACATAATCCCCAGGCTTCATGCCAGCTGCCTCTGCCGGACCGTCCTCTACAACATCATAAATAACTGGTTCGTATGTAGGAACCCCTTGGAAAATCGCGATAAATGCAAAAACAAGAAACGCTAAAATAAAGTTAAAAAGTGGTCCAGCGAAAATAGCCATTGCTCTTTGCCCAACAGTTTTTGAGTTGAATTGTCGATCATAAGGGGCAATGCGCAGTTCAGAACCATTTTCAATGACAGTTGCCGTTCTTGATACATCTATTCTTACAAATTGATCGTCCTCATCGTATCCTTCAATCCATAAGCCTTTTTCAAGATCTGCACGTTCCACTTCCATAAAAAGAACGTTTGGATTTTGTACATTTTGGTTTAAATAAATTTTTTCGGCTACGTTATCTCGATTTAATATTAAACCCACTCGGAATCCAGGCTGAATTTCAACCGAATCGACATCTTCACCCGCCATTCGGACATAACCGCCGATTGGCAATAATCGGAGTGTATATAACGTTTCACCTTTCATCATTCCAAAGATTTTCGGACCCATCCCAATTGCAAATTCGCGAACTAAAATGCCCGCTCTTTTTGCAAAAATAAAGTGCCCAAGTTCATGGAAGAATACCAGGGAACCGAAAACAATGATAAATGCTACAACAGTTTGCATACCATCCCACCTTCAAAGAGCATGTTTGTTTATTTATACTATGCTTGCTCTTTTTATTTTACCATGCTCTCTACTAATTTTCTTGTTTGGCTATCTACAGCTAATATAGTATCTAAATCAGGCGCTAGAATATTGTTATGATCATTCATAATCTGTTCAATCACTTCTTCAATCTGAAGGAAAGTAATTTTCTCTTGAAGGAATAGACCTACTGCCGCTTCATTTGCTGCATTCATAGCTGTTAGCATCGTACCGCCAGCTCGTCCAGCCTCATAGGCCAGTTTTAAAGCACGGAATCTGTCGAAATCCACCTCTTTAAAATTCAGTTGTCCAATTTTAGCTAGATCTAATCGATTCCCCCCTGTCAGTGGCAAACGATCTGGATAGCTTAGTGCATATTGGATCGGTACGCGCATATCTGGAGTGCCTAATTGAGCAATGACACTTGTATCATGATACTCAACTAAAGAATGAATAATACTTTCTTTATGTAATAAAACATCGATTTTTTCAAAAGGCATTTCAAATAACACATGGGCTTCGATGACTTCTAACCCTTTGTTCATCATCGTTGCAGAGTCAATCGTGATTTTGGCCCCCATCGACCAGTTCGGATGATTCAATGCATCTTTCACCGTTACATTTTTTAGTTCCTCACGTGTTTTGTCGCGGAATGAACCGCCCGATGCCGTTAAAATCAGCCGTTCAATTTGTTTTGGGTTTTCACCATTCATCGATTGGAAAATAGCTGAGTGTTCACTATCGACAGGTAAAATCGCTGCGTTATGCTTTTTTGCTTCTGCCATCACCAAGTGACCGGCAGTTACCAAAGTTTCTTTATTGGCTATAGCTATAGTTTTTCCCATTCTAATTGCAGCTAAAGTAGATTCTAATCCAACACTTCCTAAGACTGCATTCACAAGAACTGTTGAATCAGGATGTGTAGCAACTTCAACTAACCCCTTTGTTCCAAAAGTAAAAGAAGTTTTGGGAAATTCTTTCGAGAGTTCAATGGCATCTTTTTCATCTTGTACTGAAACAAGCTCTGGATTAAGTTGAGAGATAATTTCACGAGTTTTTACAATATTTCTTCCTGAAGACAACGCAACAAGTTGGAAACTTTCTGGATTGTTCAACAAGATATCAACTGTCTGTATCCCAATCGAACCTGTTGCTCCTAATAAGCTTATTTTCTTCATGATTTATCTTCCCTTCAAAAACTATATAAGTACTTTTTCGTCTATTATCCAACTCGCTTTTTAGCAATGCTGAATAGGGGATTGCTCTACAACACTTTACATCTGCACTAGTTAACAAATTGCAGGAAGTGCAATAACGGCAATACAAATAATAGACTATCAAAACGATCTAGTATACCGCCATGACCTGGCAATAATTTGCCCGAATCTTTTACACCATAGTGACGTTTAATTGCAGATTCCACCAAATCGCCCATCTGTCCAAAAATTGAAGCGATAATCGAAATGACTACTAAAACAAGCCATGATGAAGCAATCGGGTAAATCATTTGCATAATACATGCAAATACTACCGCAGTAATGATTCCTCCAATGAAGCCTTCCACAGTTTTATTCGGCGAAATTTCCGGCCATAATTTCTTTTTCCCAAGTTTTCGGCCAATAAAATAAGCACCTGAGTCCGTTGTCCAAACAATTAGCAAGGCAAAAATCAGAAATTTTAATCCTTCATCCAGTGTCTCGATTAAGTAATAGAAGCCCATTCCCACATATAAAGTACTTAGTACAGTAAATCCAACATCATCAAAGGTAAAATGATTTTTTACAAGCACGGAATAAACTAATAATAGAATGGCCCCTATTAATAAAAACTCTAATTTCGAATAAGTTGTAGCTTCTTGTATATTACGTGCTGCCGATTCTGGCATCAATAAACTAAAGGTGATAAGTAACCCTAGAATTCCTGGTATAGAAAGGATTCGAATATCCTTCATCTTTAATAATTCATATATTCCAACAGCTGCTAGTGCATATACTAATAACGTAAAAGGCAGGTTACCCAACAGTACAAATATGATAAATAACGCACCCGCAACAACCCCCGTTATGATTCTTTGTTTCAATGTAATTATTCTCCTTTCAGTCCACCATAACGCCTGTTACGCTGTTGGTAGGCTTGTATAGCTTCCATGAAGGTTTCTTTGTCAAAATCTGGCCATAGCACATCTGTAAACCAGAACTCTGTATAGGCAAGCTGCCATAGCATAAAATTACTTAAGCGGACTTCTCCACTTGTGCGAATAAGCAAATCCGGTTCAGGAAGCTTTGAAGTCAATAAATATTGATCAATTGTTTTTTCATCTACTTCTTCCAAAGTTAAATTTCCATTATTCACTTCTATCATTATATCCTTCATCGCTTTGACTATTTCAGCACGACTTCCATAATTCATGGCAAAATTTAAAATAAGCCCTGTATTATTTTTTGTTTTTTCCATCGCTTCATTCAAAGCTGATTTTGTATTGGATGGAAGCCCTTCTTTATCGCCTATCATTTCTACCCGAATATTTCGTTCCATCAACTCTGGCATGAAGGAGTTTAAAAACATTTGTGGAAGGCTCATTAAATATTCAACTTCTGATTTAGGTCTTTTCCAGTTTTCTGTTGAAAATGCATATAAAGTTAATACTTTAATTCCTATGTCATCGGCTATACGAGTAATTTTACGTACAGTTTGCATCCCTTCATGATGCCCAGCAATTCTTGGCATTGCTCTTTTTTTTGCCCAACGTCCGTTGCCATCCATAATGATTGCGATATGGTAAGGTAAACATTCATCATTTTTTAGAGATTCTTTAACCTCCATTGAGTGCTTTCCTATTTTCGATTTATTAAATAGCTTATTTAACATCAGCAATTCCCCCACCTGACAACTTTTTGGACGTTTTCCTTCACAAGATACGATACCAATATTCTTGAAGTATTATGTAAAATATCGATTCTAACATCATTTTGCGAATACCGCATTTTTCTAATCATATCAAAAACAAATGAATGTGTCTTACGTTCTTTGTATTATTTCCTAATTTTTTCAATTATTCATGAGTATTAACTATTATTGTACTATCTAAAACTATTTTACCATTGAGACTAATTGTACTATAAAATTTTCATTTAATTAGTATACAAAAATAAGATTAAGCTACTAAACAATATTTCTTTAGATTCCTTAAGTTAAGCAGGCGAAGCTAATACCATTTAAAGTCTGCAAATATGTACTCTTTTAATTGACATTGAAAAAAGACGTCCCAAGTAATAGGACGCCCTACCTTTGAATTAGTTCATGATCCGTTTTAGCTTTACAAAATGTAAATTTGCAAACGATAAAAATAACCAACTATAAGGATCTAATTCTTATACGGATAAGATTTCTTTTTCTTTATCTTTTGCTACTTGGTCAACTTTAACGATGTAGTCATCCGTTAATTTTTGAATATCATCCGTAAATCCACGTAAATCATCTTCTGTGATTTCGCCATTTTTTTCTAATTTTTTCAAATCATCATTGGCATCACGACGTACGTTGCGGATTGCTACTTTTGCACTTTCCGCTTCTTTATTCACAACTTTTACAAGCTCTTTACGACGCTCTTCCGTTAAAGCTGGAATTGTTAAACGAATTACATTACCATCATTCGTCGGAGTGATTCCGATATCTGATTTCATGATTGCTTTTTCAATTTCACCTAAAATAGACTTGTCATAAGGCTGGATTACTAAAAGTCGCGCTTCTGGTACAGAAATACCAGCTAGTTGATTAACTGGAGTTGGTGCACCGTAGTAATCAACTGAAATTCTGTCTAGAAGAGACGCATTCGCACGCCCTGCACGAATTGAAGCTAATTCACGAGAAAATGCAGAAATCGATTTGTCCATTCTTTCTTTTGTTTGTGCTAATACTTGCTTAGGCATTAAAAGTTCCTCCTAACAACCGTACCGATTTTATCACCGAGTACCGCTCGTTTAATATTTCCTTTATTCATTATAGAGAATACTATTAATGGGATATCGTTGTCCATACATAAAGTGGAAGCAGTTGAATCCATTACCTGTAATCCTTGTTGAATTACGTCTAAATATGTGAGTGTGTCATATTTAACAGCAGTAGAATCAGTTTTTGGATCAGCAGAATATACACCATCTACATTATTTTTAGCCATTAGAATCGCATCTGCATCAATTTCAGCAGCACGCAAAGCAGCTGTTGTGTCTGTAGAGAAGAATGGGTTTCCTGTACCCGCAGCAAAAATTACTACACGTTTCTTTTCAAGATGACGTACCGCTTTTCTGCGTATGTAAGGCTCTGCTACTTGTGTCATAACAATGGAAGATTGAACACGTGTTCCAATATCCAATTTTTCCAAAGCATCTTGAAGAGCTAAAGAATTCATCACTGTCGCAAGCATGCCCATGTAATCTGCAGAGGCACGGTCCATACCCATTTCGCTTCCTACTTTTCCACGCCAAATGTTTCCGCCGCCAACTACTACAGCAACTTCTACACCAAGTTCTACTACTTCTTTAATATCTTCTGCAACGGACTTAATAATCTTTGGCGATAGACCGAAACCAGCTTCTCCTGCTAATGCCTCACCGCTAATTTTTATAACAACTCGTTCATATTGTGGCACACTCATAGTAAACCTCCGTAATTCAATTTTATTCTACTCAACATTCAAACCATTGCTTCGTTCGTTGTCCAGCTACGAACTCCCAGCCCCTCGAGGTCGTTTCGGGCTCTTCTGTGCGCGTACACGCACACTTGTCAGATCCCTCCAACGCTTGTCGGGGCTTGACGGGTGTTCTTCGCTTTTCTTCTTGAAAAATAGGGAACACTGATTTGTGTCCCCTATCTTTACTTTAATATTTAAATTAGTTACCTTTAACTTGGTTCATAACTTCTTCAGCGAAGTTGTCTTCACGTTTTTCGATACCTTCACCAACAGCGAAGCGTACGAATGAAGTAA
>Ga0180215_1003518_pt1 | contig 14636 bp, 12 predicted proteins | sample eDN3rd37CBELigBY_FD_128871 | JGI IMG/M metagenome (GOLD analysis project Ga0180215, IMG submission 128871) | Enriched backyard soil microbial communities from Emeryville, California, USA - eDNA 3rd pass 37_C BE-Lig BY (version 2) (version 2) | ecosystem: Environmental > Terrestrial > Soil >...
AAAGGATATCCACTTGCTGCGAAGACTCCTAGTGTCATTAAGCTTCAAAGTTATGCAAGAGAATATTTAGCGATTTTAAGACTTTTAATTTTTAATCGATAAATATAAAGAGCCTAGTAGAATATTAAGGAAATTGTGTTAGTAGTTGGCCCTGCTACAACGATCCAAATGAAATTACGAAAGAGATTTTAAAGATAAACGAAATAAAGGCTGCTGAGCTTAATAAAATGCCCTTCTTTATAGGGTACACTTTATAACTCAGACAGCCTTTTTTAGAGCAAGAAATCTTTATTAAAGCTTGTATTCGTTTGTCCTTCTTTTTTATAATTTTTAACCCCTTTGACAATGATATCTTTTCCAAATTTTTTTCTAAGCTTTTCCATCGTGTCGAGAATCGGTTCATCTTTTGCATCATTTTCATATGTAAATAAATCAAGCTGTTTGAATGCATGAGATTGTTCAACCAAATCATTTCCTGTTATTCCTAACAACCTAACCGGATTCCCATCCCAATGCTTTAAAAACAACCGCTTTGCAAATTGGAAAATTTCATTTTCATCTTGAATCGGATTGTTTAATTTCATACTCCTTGTCCAAGTGGAACGATCTTTATAGCGAATCGTAATCGATAAGCTCGTTGCAAACACTTGCTTATTTTTTAAGCGAGCAGAAACTGTTTTAGCCAATGACTGAAAAACATTTAATAATTCTTGCTGGACAATGGTATCGCGAGGCAATGTCGTTGAATTCCCAATCGACTTATAATCATAAATGGATTCAGGGTCAACTGGACGAATATCAATTCCGTTCGCTCTTTCTTTTAAACGGACACCATTTATACCAGGCAAGTTTTTCAGCATGATTTGATCGGCTTTCGCTAAGTCCCCTATCGTTTCTATACCATAGCTTCTCAGTTTTTCAGCCGTTTTTAAACCTACACCATGCATTTCTTCTATCGGCATCGGCCATAAAATTTTTGAGATTTCCCGTTTTCGTATGACTGTAATTCCTAATGGCTTCTTCATATCTGAAGCCATCTTAGCTAAAAATTTATTCGGAGCAATCCCAATACTACATGGTAAATCCATTTCATTTAGTAGTCGATCTTGAATCGTTTTTGCGAGTATTATAGGATGAACTTCTTTGTACCCAGTTAAGTCCATATAACCTTCGTCAATGGAGACTGGTTCAACTAAATCTGTATATTGGCGTAGGAGGTCGAACATCGCTAGAGACGCTTTCCGATACTTTTCGAAATTAGGCTTTCTCACAATTAATTGTGGACATAATTTCTTTGCTTGCCAAAGTGGCATGGTCGTCTTAATACCGAATTTCCTAGCTTCATAGCTACATGTGACAATTATACCTCTCCGTTCTTCCACATTTCCTGCAATAGCAAGAGGCTTACCTTTAAGAGAGGGGTCATATGCCATTTCAACCGAAGCATAAAAACTATTCATATCCACATGAAAAATTACCCGTCCACTTTTGGAATCTGTTTTCTCCATAAAGGTAGCCTCCTCCCCATTTGCTAAATACTAGTTTCTTTCATTTACAGTTTCGATAATTGCGAGTACCATTTCAGCTAATTTATTTAATTCTTTAATCGGCATTCTTTCATTAGTTGTATGGATTTCTTCATATCCGACACCAAGAACAACAGTTGGAATTCCATATCCAGCAATTACATTGGCATCACTACCGCCACCGCTTGTTAACAATTTGCTTTCTCTACCGATTTTCTTTGCTGCAGCTTCAGCAATTTGGACAACTAAGTCTTCACTACTAAATTTAAAAGATGGATACATAACTTTTACATCAACTTCAGCACGGCCACCCATTTCAATTGCTGTTTGCTCGAATGCATTCTTCATTTTTTCAACTTGTCCTTCAAGTTTTTCCCCGACTAATGAACGGGCCTCTGCTAAAACATCAACTTTTTCGCAAACAATATTTGTTGCTTGACCACCTTCAAATCGACCAATGTTAGCTGTTGTTTCTTCATCAATTCGACCTAATGGCATTTTAGATATCGCTTTTGCTGCCATTGTTATCGCAGAAATTCCTTTTTCAGGTGCGACACCTGCATGGGCACTCTTTCCATAAAGTGTTGCTTGAATTCTCGCTTGGGTTGGAGCAGCAACGATAATTGTTCCAACCTCTCCATCACTATCAAGTGCATAACCATATTTTGCGAATACTTTAGATGAGTCTAACGCTTTTGCACCAACTAGACCACTTTCTTCCCCAACCGTAATAATAAATTGAAGATCTCCATGTTCGATGTTGTTTTCTTTTAATACTTGAATGGATTCAAAAATCGCAGCAAGGCCAGCTTTATCATCCGCACCTAAAATTGTAGTTCCATCTGAAACAACATACCCGTCTTTTATGAATGGTTTTACGCCTTTCCCAGGAAATACGGTGTCCATATGAGATGTAAAGTAAATTGGATCCGCATTTGAGTTCGTACCTTTCAGTGTACAAATTAAGTTGCCTGCACCATGTCCCGTTTTTTCCGCTGCATCATCTTCATATACATCAACACCAAGATCCGCGAATTTTTGTTTTAATACTTGAGAAATTTTACTCTCGTCTTTTGTCTCGGAATCAATTTGAACAAGTTCTAAAAAAGTATTTAATAAGCGTTCTTCATTTATCATTTTTATGTAAGCCTCCTTAATCATTTCATAATAAGTATAACGCTAATTTATATGAGCTTTCAAATTCTCTTTATTAAATTAGGGAACCTTGGTTTGGATTGGTTGTGGGAGCTAATTTTTATGAAAATAAGATGATCTAAAAAACAAAAAACCCGCACTAGGCGGGAGTATAATCATAAAGTTTCACCATTTTTTATTATTTAACTTTACAAAGGAATATTCCCATGCTTTTTCTTCGGGCGGTCCTCACGTTTTGTCTGGAGCATTTCTAATGATTGAATAAGTTTTATTCGAGTTTCTCTTGGATCTATGACATCATCTACCATGCCCATTTTAGCTGCTATATAAGGATTGGCAAATTTTTGACGATATTCTTCGATTTTCTTTTGCCTTACCTCTTCAGGGTTTTCACTCGCTTGAATTTCTTTCGCATAAATAATATTTGCTGCACCGTGTGGCCCCATTACTGCAATTTCTGCATTTGGCCATGCAAATACGAGATCCGCACCAATTGCTTTACTATTTAAAGCTACGTAAGCACCACCATATGCCTTCCTTAAAATCACGGTAATCTTTGGAACGGTTGCTTCTGAATACGCATACAAAATTTTCGCTCCATGTCGGATAATACCACCATGTTCTTGCTTAACTCCTGGAAAGAAACCCGTTACATCCTCAAATGTAATAATGGGGATATTGAAAGAATCACAGAATCGAATAAATCGAGCTGTCTTATCAGATGAATCAATATCAAGTCCTCCAGCCATAAATTTAGGTTGATTACAAATGAGCCCGACGACTTCCCCTTTTATTCTTCCAAAACCAACTACAACATTTTTTGCAAATTCTTCATGAACTTCTAAAAAAGAATCCTCATCAAGAACGTATTTTAAAACATTTCGAACGTCATATGGACGGCTTGCTTCAAATGGAACGACTTCAACTAATTCAGGTCGATAATCATCCAATGTATTAGGACGATACTCGATCTTTGGTGCTTTTTCTTCATTATTTGATGGTAAATAGCTTAATAAGGTACGTACCATTTGTAATGCCTCTTCTTCACTAAGAGCTCGAAAATGTGCGTTTCCACTAATTGAACTATGTACTTTTGCCCCACCTAGATCTTCAGAGCTAATTTTCTCACCTGTTACCGTTTCAATTACTTTTGGACCTGTGATAAACATTTGACTTGTTTTATGAACCATAATGACAAAGTCAGTAATGGCAGGAGAGTAAACAGCACCGCCTGCGCAAGGACCCATAATGACAGAAATTTGTGGGACAACGCCTGAATAAATTGAATTTCGGTAGAAAACATGACCATAACCATCTAGTGAAATGACACCTTCTTGAATACGTGCACCACCAGAATCATTTAAGCCGATAATCGGAACCCCATTTTTTGCAGCTAAATCCATGATATTAGCAATCTTTTTAGCGTGCATCTCCCCTAATGCACCGCCAAAAACAGTGAAATCTTGGGAAAATAAATAGACAGGTCGCCCATCAATTTTTGCAAAACCACATACAACTCCATCCCCAGGTCCTTTTCCTAAGTCAGCTGTACGATGCTCAATAAATGGGTTTAATTCGACAAAAGTTCCTTTGTCTACTAGCAATTCAATTCTTTCACGAGCAGTATATTTTCCTTTTTCATGTTGTTTATCAATTTTATCTTCTCCCCCACCAAGCTCAATTTCTCTACGCCTATCGTATAGCTCATGAATTTTATCATACATGTCGATTTGTTTGACCACTTTCATCATATACCCCCTTAAAATTCAAAAACCATTCCCCCAGCTATTTCTTTTTCTCACAAAGTTCGATTAAAACCCCACCTGCAGATTTTGGGTGAATAAATGCAATTTCAGCTCCACCTGCCCCTGTTTTTGGAACTGAGTTGATCATACGAATTTCCTGACTCTCTAAATCTTGTATTTTTTCAACGATATTCCCGGTTTCAAAAGCGATATGATGAATCCCTTCACCTTTTTTCTGCAAAAATTGATAGATTGCACTAGACTCGCTAATTGGCTCTAGTAGTTCTATTTTGCAATTAATGGCATCGAGAAAAGCAACTTTTACTTGCTCTGATTCTACCATTTCAGTTTTTATATGCTGAAATTTTAATTGATCTGTATAAAAAGGTAATCGTTCTTCGATTGAAAAAACAGCAATTCCGATATGGTCAATCCCCTTCATGCTATCCCCTCCACAAATCAGTCAATTCGAATAATACTTTACAATTTAATAATATATGAAAGTTTCATATTTTTAAAATAAAAAGTGCATACGGCCTTTTTCTCTAATAATAGAATAAATAGGAAAGAAACTTTTATTGAGGTGCAAAATAAAAGAAGCTAGAATATAATAAGGAATATTAGAAAGTGGGGATCTCAATGAGTAACAAAAAATTGAGAAAAATAATCGTTTATTTAATGTTAATAGCTATGTTGGCTTCATCTTTATTTACTGGATTAGCCTTTCTACTTTAAAGCAAAAGGGGCATTGCGATTACATACATAGTATGGTTAATCTGCAATTACCCCTAATTCTTTTCCTAGCTGTTCAAATGATTTTGTTGAATGTGTAATATATACTCTTGTACCAATTGGAACAAGTTCGTAAAGATGTTCAATATCTTTATTATGAAGTCGTATACATCCTTGTGATACATAACTTCCGATTGAAGCAGGGTTGTTGGTTCCATGGAGACCATAAATTCGACCATTTGTTTCATTGGCATCAAAACCAATCCACCGAGTTCCAAGTGGATTATCTGGATCACCACCAGGTATATTTTTCTTTCGATAATAGGGTTGCTTTGCTTTTACTGTAACCGTATGTAATCCATTTGGAGTTAAATCCTTCGTTTTTCCAGTTGCAGCTTTGTATAGATGTTGAACCTCATTATTATGTATAAATGCAACTTCATTTGTTCGTTTATTAACAATAATTAATGGGTCACCATGGAGAATTGGTCCAAGTGGCCAAATTGGTGAAATCGAAAATGCCAATAATAAAGGAATAAATAACTTCATAAAAACACCACCAGCTTTTTTGGTTAGTATAACCGGAAGCTCGTGGTATTATTGGATACGATTAAAATATGAACTTTATACTTCTTCACAGTATTGGTCAAAAAGACTTTGTAAATGTTCGATAACTGACATTGGTGAGCGTCCTTCGATTTCATGGCGTTCCACCATTGCACATAACTCACCATCTTTCATTAATGCAAATGAAGGAGAAGATGGTGGATAATCTGTAAAATAACTTCTCGCTTTTTCTGTTGCTTCTTTATCTTGGCCAGCGAATACGGTTACAAGGTGGTCAGGTCTTCTATCATAATGAATCGCATGTTTTGCAGCTGGTCTGGCAATTCCACCTGCGCAACCACATACGGAGTTAATCATAACTAACGTTGTACCTTTTCTTTTAAATGCTTCTTCAACATCTTCAGGTGTTCTTAACTCTTCATAGCCTGCTTCTGTTATATCATTACGCGCTTGATTGACCACGTCTTCAAACGAAAAATTATAAATATCAAAAGACATCCAATCCACTCCTAAATATAATAGTAATATTTCACTATTACTATATCAGCCATATTCGTTCATGACAAATATAATGTTTAATTTATGGAATCACGGGAATATTATTAGTACATGATCCATACCCTAACTCCCTGATTAAGAGACGTCTTAAACTTGACGTCTCTATTTTTATTTTAGCTTTAGCGAAAGAATAAATTGTTCAATTATTTCTGTTGTTGCTAGAGCTACGGGTAATCTCCCTTCTACTACAGCCGTTTCTAACACATTTAATTTCGCTTTTACAGTTTCATTCTCAAAAAATAATTGATTTAACTGGTCTTTAATGGATGCGTTTAGCCATTCCTTTGTCTGATTCTTTCTTCGTTCAAAAAAGACACCTGAAGCTTTCGTATTTTCTACAAATAGTTGAGCAATTTCCCATGCCTTATGGATTCCTTCCCCTGTTATTGCAGAGCATGTATATGCTCGAGACGTCCAACCAGGTGTTGATGGCTTTAAAAATCGGAGCATTTGGTTGTATTCATTTTTTGTTTTTAATGCTACGGGCAAATTATCTCCATCTGCTTTTGTAACGAAAATACTATCACATAGCTCCATAATCCCTTTTTTCATTCCTTGTAAATCATCACCAGCTCCAGTGATTGCTAACATCCAGAAAAGATCGACCATTGTTCGGACTGTTGTTTCACTTTGCCCTACTCCAATCGTTTCAACGATTATCACATCAAAACCTGCCGCCTCACATAAAAGAATCGTTTCTCGAGTTTTCCTGTGAACCCCACCTTGCGATTGTCCAGAAGGTGATGGTCGAATAAAGGCATTTGGATGGGTCGATAATTTTTCCATTCTCGTTTTATCACCGAGAATACTTCCTTTACTAACGGGTGATGATGGGTCGATCGCAAGCACGGCAACCTTTTTCCCCATCTCACAGAGCATCGTTCCAAAACGTTCAATAAAAGTACTCTTCCCCGCTCCAGGAACGCCTGTAATTCCGATTCGAACAGAGTTTCCTGTAATGGGCAATAATTCCTTTAAAATGTTTTGTCCTGTTTGAAATTGTGTCGATTCATTACTTTCGATGAATGTTATCGCCTTCGCTAAAACAGCTCGGTTTCCACTCTTTATTTCAGACACATATTCATGGATTGGATATATGGATGGTGATTTCTTTTGAAACCTTCGTACTACTGGTTTTCTTGAATCACTCATTGTTCACTTTCCTCATAGCCTAAACGCTTATAAATTTCTAACAGAACCTTTTTAGCAGATTCTGGAATATTGGTTCCTGGTCCAAAAATACAAGATGCCCCTTGTTCATAAAGGAATGGATAATCTTTAACAGGAATTACTCCACCGACAACAACGATAATATCTTCTCGATTCAATTCCTTTAATTCTTTTAATAATTGAGGTAAAAATGTTTTATGCCCTCCCGCAAGAGAACTCATTCCAATCACATGAACATCATTTTCAACTGCCTGTCTAGCCGTTTCCTCAGGTGTTTGGAAAAGTGGACCGATATCTACGTCAAACCCCATATCAGCAAATGCCGTAGCAACAACTTTTGCACCGCGATCATGTCCATCTTGACCAATTTTCGCCATCAGTAAGCGCGGGCGTCTCCCTTCTAATTCAAAAAATTCATCTGTCATTTGTTGTACTTCTTGAATAATAGACTCATCAGAATATGCCTTTTGATAGACACCACTAATGGATTGAACCGTAGCTTGATGGCGCCCACAAACTTTTTCAATCGCATAGCTAATTTCACCTAAAGTGGCACGCTTTCTTGCTGCATCAATGGCTAATTCGAGTAGATTTCCTGTTCCATCTTGTGCTGCTTTCGTTAATTGATCTAACGCTTTTTCTACTTCTTGCTGATCTCGGTTTGCCTTCAAATATTGCAATCTCTCAATTTGACTTTGGCGAACTTTCGTATTATCAACTTCTAAAATATCAATCGGAACTTCATTTTCTGGACGATAAATATTGACACCGATGATTTTTTCAACTCCAGAGTCAATTTGCGCCTGCCTTTTTGCTGCTGCTTCTTCAATACGCAGCTTTGGAATACCTTTTTCTGTCGCCTTTGTCATTCCACCTAAAGACTCTATTTCTTGAATATGCTCCCAAGCTTGATCAATAAGTTGCTTTGTTAACGTCTCGACATAATATGATCCACCCCATGGGTCAATTGTTTTCGTTATTCCAGTTTCTTCCTGTAAATAAAGCTGTGTATTTCTCGCAATTCGGGCTGAGAAATCAGTTGGAAGGGCAATTGCCTCGTCTAAAGCATTCGTATGAAGCGATTGAGTATGACCCATGACGGCAGCATGTGCTTCAATTAATGTTCTCGTTACATTATTAAATGGATCTTGTTCTGTTAAGCTCCAACCAGAAGTTTGGGAATGTGTACGTAAGGCAAGGGACTTAGGATTTTTCGGTTCAAATTGACTCATTAATTTTGCCCAAATAAATCTTGCAGCCCGAAGTTTAGCAACCTCCATAAAATAGTTCATCCCGATTCCCCAGAAGAAGCTAAGTCTTGGCGCAAATGTATCAATATCGATTCCAGCTTTTAAGCCTGTTCGTACATATTCCAATCCATTCGCTAATGTATAAGCTAATTCCAAATCAGCTGTTGCCCCTGCTTCTTGCATATGATAACCAGATATACTAATACTATTAAATTTTGGCATATGTTTTGAAGTATAGGAAAAAATATCAGCGATAATTCTCATCGACATTTCAGGAGGATAAATATACGTATTACGCACCATATATTCTTTTAAAATATCATTTTGAATCGTTCCAGATAATTGATTTTGCGAAACCCCTTGTTCTTCAGCAGCAACAACATAAAATGCCAGAATTGGTAGTACAGCACCATTCATTGTCATTGATACCGACATTTGATCTAAAGGAATACCGTCAAATAAAACTTTCATATCTAATATCGAATCAATTGCAACCCCCGCTTTACCAACATCCCCCTCAACTCTTGGATGGTCAGAATCATAGCCACGATGGGTAGGTAAATCAAACGCTACTGATAATCCTTTTTGTCCTGCTTTTAAATTCCTTTTATAAAACGCGTTACTTTCCTCAGCAGTAGAAAAGCCAGCATATTGCCTAATAGTCCATGGTCTTGTTACATACATCGTTGAATATGGTCCTCTCGTATAAGGAGGAAAACCAGGTAAACTATCAATATGCTCATAAATCGCATTATCAGCTAGATTTTTTTCAACTGTTTCTAACATTTCTTGATTTATCGTTGACCATTTATTTTCCGTTTTATTGAATAAAGGAATATTTTTAAAATTAGGCTTCATTTTCATCCCTGCCTTTCATTAGGCTAGATTCGAGTTCTTCACTCAAACGGAAAGATACTATCGGCTGGATAAAATTAGATTGTTTCGTTACGACTCTAGTAAAATTAGATAATTTTTCACCCAATTTTATTTCACCTTGTAATTCTTCGATTGGAATTAATCGTAATTTTACTTTATCTTCTTTAATTTTTTTCGGAAAAATATTTTCAAGAAGTGCATCATTTTCTAATGTAAATTTATTCGTTCCGATCAATACTAGTTTACCTTCATCAAATGACTTCTTCAGTATTTCCTTTGAACTTGCTAACTCTTTCTGAATACGACCACTTGATAGTGCTTGTAAAATTCCTTCTTCTTCTATTTCTAAAAAAGTTTGCCAAGCCTTTTCAATTAAACTATGAGTTAAGGATTCTATAAAATAAGAACCACTAGAAGGATCACAAACAGCTGATAATTTCGATTCCTCATTTAATAAATGGTGGATGTTTCGACTTAGCCGTTCTCCAAATTCACTACCAAAAACATTTTCAAACTCATCAAAAGGATGAATTCGTAAGTAATCGACACCTCCAATTACACTAGAGAATGCTTCACCACCAAGCCTTAGTAAATTAGAATATAAATCAAACTTTGATTTATTGATGAAAGAAGTCTCTGCTAATATCGTAGCTTTATGTAATGGAGTTTTGAATCCATATGCTTCTTGGACTTTTGCCCATAAATATTTAGCAGCTCGTAGTTTTGCAATTTCAATAAAGAAATTAGAACGAATTGAAAAGGCAAAGACAAATTTCTCAAAAATTTCATCTAAGGAAAGACCAGATTTTTTAAGTTGTTCAACATGTGATACTGCAGTTGCTAACGAGTAGGCGAGCTGTTGAATCGTATTTCCACCCGCTCCTTCAAAAATTCTTCCATCTACTAGTACTGTTTTCACATTAGGAAGTTTTTGATGTGCAAATTGTACTCCTTGACCCCAATAATCATAATAAAGTTGACAATCTTCTTTTGTTAGAAAGCCTTTACAAAAATACTCAATCGGATCACTACCAATAAAACCGGTCAGATGGTTTTTATTTAATCCCTTTTTTTGTAAGACTTGATCGAATAAAGAATAGACAGGTACAGATAATATGTCTGTTTCAATAAAAAAAGAATTTTCCTCTAAATTCACTTCTTGTAGGAAAGCATTCATCTCATGAATTGTCCAATTGTCAGGAATTTTGAGAGATAAGAGAGTTTGACCATGATTTATAGCAATCTTTACATTTTCAACTAATTCTTCTACTGTTTCACCTTTAATATTTTGTGCTATGAACCAGTGATTTTGAGAAATAGCATCTTTTGAAAGAATGGTTTCAATTTTCTCAAGTTCCTCTATCGTATATAGTGGTTTAATCGTAAGATTTTCATATTCATCAAATGATTGATACGAACTCCCTAGTCCTTTCTCTGCTACTTTTGCCCATTCTTCATACGGAATCTTTGGGAATTTCGTCTTCATCACTTCTTGAATTGATGTTTTTGCCCCCTTCATGACCGCACCCCTTTATTCAAATAAATAAAACTTTCAATCATATTTTATATGATAAAAATAACCGTTGCAAAGTAATGCAACGGTTCAGGTAAAATTACTGATTTAATACTTAGTATACAGACGTATTTTCCTTCGAAATATTTTCTAGGCGTTCTTTTATACGTTTTAAGAATTTGCCACAAATAAGACCGTCTAGTACTCGATGATCAAGAGATAAGCATAGATTTACCATATCCCGAATTGCAATCATGCCATTATCCATAACAACTGGTCGTTTTACAATGGATTCTACCTGTAAAATTGCCGCTTGAGGATAATTGATAATTCCCATTGACTGAACAGAACCAAATGAACCAGTATTATTAACAGTAAATGTACCACCTGTAATATCGTCCATTGTTAATTTTCCTGTTTTAGCTTTTGAAGCCAATTCACTAATTTCTCGTGCTATTCCTTTAATCGTTTTCTCATCTGCATGTTTAATGACAGGAACGAATAAAGTTTCCTCATGTGCAACAGCAATCGAAATATTAATATCTTTTTTCTGAACAATTTTATCATTTGCCCACATCGAATTAATTTGAGGAAATTCTTTCAATGTTTGAGCAACAACTTTTACAAAGAATGCAAAGTATGTCAAGTTAAATCCTTCTCGCTTTTTAAATTCATCTTTAATCGAATCGCGATATTGGACTAGATTTGTAACATCCACTTCTACCATGAGCCAAGCATGAGGAATTTCTTGTTTACTGCGCACCATATTTTGAGCAATCGTCTTCCGTAATCCAGAAACAGGGATTTCAACATCGCCTTGACTTACAACTTGTTCAATTGGTTTCGATAATGGTTTGGTTTCTTGTTCTACTGCTTTTGGTTGTGCTTCGATTATAGGTTTTGATTGCACTTGTTCCACAGCTCTTTGAGCTACTTCAGCTTGTGGAATTACCCCTGACTCAATGATCGCTAAAAGATCTTTTCTTGTAATCCTTCCACCTTTTCCAGTACCTTTTACATTTGCAAGATTAATCCCGTGCTCTTGAGATAGTTTTAATACAGCAGGTGAATATCTTTGCTTTTCAGATTGAGAATGACTACCTACTTCACCATTTACAGAAGTTTCAATGGCTTCTTCCATTTTTTCTTCTACTTTTTCTACCACTTCATCGGTTTCAATCGTACAAATTACTGTACCAACAGGTAATGTTTCCCCTTCGGCTGCAATAAGTTCTTTTACAACACCACTGAATGAAGAAGGAATTTCTGCATTTACTTTATCTGTTAACACTTCAGCAAGTGGATCGTATTTTTCAACACGATCACCAACTGATACTAACCATTTGCTGATTGTACCTTCTGTAACACTTTCACCCAGTTGGGGCATTTTCATTTGTTCCAAAGCCATTACTAATTCCTCCTTTCATTAAAATTCAGCTAACTCGATCATTGCTTTTTCAATTTTATCTGGATTCATCATAAAATATTTTTCCATTGTCGGAGAAAAAGGCATAGCAGGAACATCTGGTCCAGCAAGACGCATGATTGGAGCATCAAGATCAAATAAACAATTTTCAGCAATGATTGCCGCAACCTCACTAATAATGCTGCCTTCTTTGTTATCTTCAGTTACTAATAATACTTTTCCAGTTTTAGCTGCTGCTTCAATAATCGCTTCTTTATCTAAAGGATAAACCGTTCTTAAATCTAAAATGTGAGCGGAAATGCCTTTTGCTGCTAATTTTTCAGCAGCTTGCAATGCAAAATGAACACAAAGTCCATATGTAATAACAGTAATATCTTCACCCTCACGTTTTACGTCTGCTTTTCCGATTGGGAGTACATAATCTTCAGTTGGAACTTCTCCTTTAATTAAGCGATATGCACGCTTATGCTCGAAAAATAATACAGGGTCATCATCACGAATAGCTGCCTTTAACAGTCCTTTAACATCATAAGGTGTTGAAGGCATTACAATTTTCAATCCTGGTTGATTTGCAAAAATGGCTTCTACAGATTGGGAGTGATAAAGTCCACCATGAACACCGCCTCCATATGGAGCACGAATAACAAGCGGGCATTGCCAATCATTATTGGAACGATAACGAATTCTAGCTGCTTCTGAAATGATTTGGTTAACTGCTGGCATAATGAAATCAGCAAATTGCATTTCTCCAATCGGTCTCATCCCATACATAGCTGCACCAATAGCAACACCGGCAATAGCAGATTCTGTTAACGGAGTATCAATGACACGTTGTTCACCAAATTCTTCGTAAAGTCCTTGTGTGGCTTTAAAAACGCCACCTTTTTTCCCAACGTCTTCACCTAAAATAAATACTTTTTCATCTCTTAGCATTTCTTCTCGAAGTGCCATCGTTACTGCATCAATATAGGAAATGACAGGCATCGAACTCTCCCCCTATTCTTTATAAACGTATTTTAAGGCATCTTCAGGTTGTGCGTACGGAGCTTTTTCAGCATAGTCCGTTGCTTCGTTCACTAAACGCATAATCTGATTATTTATTTCATTTTCTAAAGTTTCATTTAATAATTCATGATCAACTAAATATTGACGGAAAACATGAATCGGGTCTGTTTCTTTAGCCTTTTGTACTTCTTCTTGATTACGATAAGCTCGATCATCATCATCGCTAGAGTGTGGTGTAAGACGATAATTAATTGTTTCAATTAAAGTTGGTCCTTCTCCACGTAATGCGCGCTCTCTTGCTTCCTTAACTACGCGGTAAACTTCAAGAACGTCATTTCCATCTACAGTAAACCCTGGCATTCCATATCCTATTGCACGATCAGAGACATTTTCACATGCCAGTTGTTTTGAAAGCGGAACAGAGATCGCATATTTATTATTTTCACACATAAAAATAACTGGAAGTTTATGAACACCGGCAAAGTTTAGTCCTTCATGAAAATCTCCTTGGTTTGAAGATCCTTCACCAAAGGTAACAAAAGAAACAAAATCTTTTTTCTCCATTTTAGCAGCTAAAGCAAAACCTACTGCATGTGGAACTTGAGTCGTAACTGGTGAAGAGCCCGTTACAATTCGGTTTTTCTTTTGCCCAAAATGGCTAGGCATTTGTCTTCCACCAGAGTTTGGATCTTCTGCTTTTCCGAATGCAGCTAATAAAACTTCTGTTGGTGTCATACCAAAAGCTAATACTACCCCTAAATCACGATAATATGGCAGAACATAATCTTTTGTTCTGTCAAGTGCGAATGCTGCACCGATTTGGGAACCCTCTTGTCCCTGACAAGAGATTACAAAAGGAATTTTACCAGAGCGATTTAATAACCACATTCTCTCATCAAGTCTTCTTGCTAACAGCATCGTACGATACATTTCAACTACTTGATCATCAGTTAGACCAAGTTCATGGTGTTTCTTATTTGACATACCCATACCTCCCTTATAGATTAAAACCTACTATGAATGAATGGCTAATCCATCTACAGCTAAAGCTGCCTCACCAAAAATTTCTGATAATGTTGGGTGAGGATGAACTGTGTATGAGATTTCCCATGG
>Ga0180215_1003523_pt1 | contig 14610 bp, 14 predicted proteins | sample eDN3rd37CBELigBY_FD_128871 | JGI IMG/M metagenome (GOLD analysis project Ga0180215, IMG submission 128871) | Enriched backyard soil microbial communities from Emeryville, California, USA - eDNA 3rd pass 37_C BE-Lig BY (version 2) (version 2) | ecosystem: Environmental > Terrestrial > Soil >...
ATATCCGACCATAGAAGGCGCAAGTCTCTAACGTCGTCCGCAAGCGCCTCCTCGGATTCCCTCTCGGCGGCGGTTCGCATAATAATGCCTTCCTCCGATTCCCGCAGCGTTTCCGCGGCCGTTCTCAGCCTTGCCCGCTCCTGCTCGCTCTCAACCTTCTTCGAGACGCCTACGTAATCGGCATACGGCATATAAACGAGATAACGGCCCGGCAGCGAATAATGCGTCGTCACTCTGGCTCCCTTGCTGCCAATCGGCTCCTTCATCATTTGCACGATCAGCTCCTGCCCAGGCTTTACAAGCTCTTGGATCGGCGGCTTTTGCTGGGGCTGCTTCTCCAGATGCGGATGAAGCAGATCGTCCCTGTATAAAAAGGCGTTTTTGGCAAGCCCGATATCAACGAAGGCAGCATCCATCCCCGGCAGCACATTCACGACTCGGCCTTTGTAGATGCTTCCCGCCATTCCGTTCGCTCTAGGGCGTTCTATAAAAAAATCTACGAGCAGGCCGTCCTGCAGAACAGCCGCTTGCACCATATCGCTGCCAATATGCATCAGCATTTGCTTCATTAGCATGTTCACACCCAGTACGCTTTTCTTCTATTTTACAACATTTCCGTATCGATTTTCACCCATAGTCAAAAAGCTCCCGAACAGAGCGCTGCGGATTTTTTTCAGAAAGGCAGCCTTCCACAATTTTTTGTTCCGGAAGCAGCTTTAGCGTGCCAGCGCCTGGATCGGACATATAAATGACATGATAACGCTCTCTGCGGAACAATCTGGCGACAGACCATATGGATTGCTTGCCGCTCACGATGATAGGGCTGGCGATTTCGCCTCTCCTTAATACCCGATCCACCAGTCGCTCCCGATGCATTAGAAAGCGGTAAAAAATATAGGGGACATGGCGGTTGTAGGTCCAATTGGTCGCAAACAAAAACAAGCCGACGATTAAGGCGTTCAGCTGTATGCCCTTGCCTTCCAAAAGCCATGGCAAAAAAGAAGAGAGCGTCAGCGCCAGGCTAAGCGCCAAGCTTATTCGCGCCGTCCATAGAAGCGTCTTGTAATAGCCCATTAGATAGCTCAGCGCAGCCTGCATCAGCTTGCCGCCGTCTAAAGGATGAATCGGAGCCAGATTGAACAGTCCGATCATCAAATTCGCTTGGCACACATATGCCGCCCAGCTTTCATCCCATAAGCCCAGCCGCCCGCAGCCCCAGGCTGCAAGCGCCATCCAAATATTTTGCAGAGGACCTGCCGCCGCTACAAGCGCTTCCTCCTTAGCCGGAATGCCTCCCGCATCCTCCACCTCAACGACGCCGCCGAAAGGAAGCAGCTTTACCTCGCGGATCGACCAGCCGAAACTCCTTGCTGTAAGCAGATGGCCCAGTTCATGAATAAGCACGATGCCGAATAGCGTCATAATCTCAATAAAATGCCCGGTAATGATCGAGCCCAGCATAACAACGACGAACAAAGGATGGATAGACCAACTGATCCCCTTCCAATTAATCAATCGGAATCACGTCCAAAGGATCGACATAAACGCCATCTTGCTTTACAGCAAAAAAGAGCAGATTCGGCTCCTCTGATGTTTTTCCTGACAAACGGCCGATAGCATCTCCCGCTTCCACCCAGTCATTGGCTTCTACATTCACCTGCTCCAAATTGCCGTAAACGGTAACGCGCTTATTGGCATGCTGGATAACAATGGACGAGCTTGTCTCGTTGGATTCGGCCAAGAGGACTCGCCCCTCCTCTGCCGCCAGCACCTCTGCCGCCGGCTCGCCGGCCAGCTCAATGCCGTTAAGCAGCTCGGCAAAGGTTCTGACAAGAACGCCTTCCGCAAGCGGTGCGACGACGGGCAGCCTAATGCTTCCGTCCGCCCCGATCGCCTCATTCGGCGATTGATCAAAAATCGGAATGAATGACGGCGCTCCAGAGAAAACCTCTTTGTACCATGCCGCTGCCGCCTCGAAGTTCATCTCATTCGTTAACGCGTGCTTCACATAAGCTTGTCCTGTCCTCGTCAGTTCATTGTCATAACGGAACAACAGCCATACGAGCGAAAAGACGAGCAGCGAGAGCGTCCCCTTCCATAGCAAATCATTCCGAAGGCTGTTTTTGCGCGAAGGAGGAAGCTTGCTTGCATTAGGAAGCGCCCGTTTCACATAGCTGCCTTTATAATCGCGATCTCCTTCTTCTTTCCAGCTTTCCCACGGATTCGGATTTGCTTTCCATGCTTTTTCCGGATCTATTTCATACGCTTCCATCTGGCGCCCCGGCAGCTCTGAGCGGGTAATCCGCTCTTCTTTCCAAATCAAATCCGTGCCGCCGTCAGCTGGCCCGCCAGCCGCGCTTCGTTCCTGCAGCGCTTTAATTCTTTGCTCCCTGCGCTGTTTAACGCTGTCCTTCGTTCCCATCTCCTTGCCCCCCCGCCATCATAGCCAAATTAGAGAGTATGTCCTATTATTCATATTATGAGGCGAATGGGACGAGTATGCGCTAAAGCGCAAAGAGCCTTTCTCTCGCTTATTTACGCGAAAGAAGGGCTCTTTATTGATCGGCGAGCTCATATTTTTCTTGATGGGCTTTAATGCTGAACACAAGCCCGATACATACCATATTGAGAAGCAGCGACGAGCCGCCATAGCTGATGAACGGGAGCGTAATGCCGGTAATCGGCATGAGGCCGATCATCATTCCTATATTTTGGAACACTTGAAAGACGAACATGGACACAATTCCGATGACCATATAAGCGGCCCTTCGGTCATAGCACTGAAAAGCGATCATAATCATCCGGTAGATGAGCAAGAAATAGAACAGCAATAGTACAGCCGCGCCTGTAAAGCCGAATTCCTCTCCGATGACGACAAAGATCGAATCGGAATATGGATACGGAATGAAGCCGCCATTTTTCATATCTCCTTGCAAATAACCGTCTCCGCTTAAGCCGCCGGAGCCAATCGCAATTTTTGCGTTTACCGCTTGATGGCTCTCGTCGGCGGTGGCCGTCTCCGGATGAACAAACGTATTGATTCGCTGATACCAGTGCACCTTATCCTTTTCGATAAGATAGTCTTTAATTTCAGCATTAAACACATTAAACAGCGAAAAGAATAGAAGAATTCCGCCGACCGCAAGGCCGAGCCCGATAAGCACATGGGTATATTTCACATTCCCGATCCAAAGCATGCCGAGCAAAATAACGAGATAGATGATCGCATTGCCAAGATCGGGCTGAATCATGACGAGCATAAACGGCAAAAACACAAACGCGCCTATCGGCAGCAAATCTTGGCCGAACGTCAGCTTGTCGCCCTGTCTTCGCCCCATCAAATACGCGATGCCAATGATAAGAAATATCTTCACCACTTCCGCCGGTTGAAGCAAAAAGCCGCCGGGAAGCTTAAACCAGCCCCGGGCATTGTTAATGGTCGCACCGAAGAAATAAACAACAATAAGCATGACAATTCCGATTCCGTACAGTGCATGCCAGCTCTTCAATACGATGCGATAATCAAACGCGGTCAGAAATGTAATGACAAAGAAACCTAAACCGAAATACATAAGCTGCTTGATATCGCTGCCTGCATACTTCGTGCCTACGGTAGCGCTATGAATGACAACGACACTGAAGATCATGAGGACTGCTAAAATCGCCAGTATACCCCAGTCCATTTTTTTAAGCTTATTGAGCACTAGTCAATCATCCTATCCCAAGAAACTTCCTGATCCGCTTGAACGCTCCGCCCTTCTCATCCAGCTGCATAAGCGGCACCATATCCCCGAGTATGCGGCGTCCGATATTCCGGTATGCGATAGCCGCCTTTGAGGCAGGATTCATAACGGTCGGCTCGCCATTGTTCGCTGCGGAGATGACCTTCTCATCATCAGGCACGATGCCGACTAAATCAATGGCTAATACCTGGCAAATCTCATCGATATCGAGCATTTCTCCGCTTTTCACCATATTCATCCGAATCCGGTTAATAACGAGCTTCGCCGGAATTTTGGATTGCTCCAGCAAACCGATAACACGGTCGGCATCCCGAACCGCGGAGTTTTCAGGCGTCGTAACGACAATCGCCCTGTCCGCGCCCGCAACCGCATTTCTAAACCCCTGCTCTATGCCGGCAGGGCAATCTATAATAATATAATCATGCTCTTTTTTGAGCTCCAGCACGATATCTCTGATCTGTTCGGGCGTTACCGAGTCTTTATCCTTCGTCTGCGCAGCCGGGAGCATATAAAGCTCATCGAAGCGTTTATCCTTAATAATCGCTTGACCGAGCCTGCAGCGCCCCTCAGCGACGTCCACCAAATCATAAATAATACGATTTTCAAGACCCATCACAACATCCAAATTGCGCAAGCCAATGTCTGTATCCACTAAACATACCTTTTTGCCTAAAAGAGCAAGTGCAGTTCCAATATTGGCAGAGGTCGTCGTTTTCCCAACGCCGCCTTTACCGGATGTGATCACTATCGCTTCTCCCATGCTTTACACTCCTTTCTGGCGTAAACGATTGCCGTGCCTCGGCAGAGAATCGTTTCGCGATGAAATACAAAGGGTACAGAGCCAGAGTCTATACTTCCTTGTATTTGAACATGATCGGATTATTCCGGACCCGGTGCATCTGTGAAAGCTTATCGATCTGCATTTGTCCCTCGCTCAAGTAAGCAAATTCCATAGCTGAATCCCCGCTCATCCATTCCTCCGGCGGCCTGCTGATGACATCAGCGATGCGGAGCTGCGTCGGCCGCATCAACGATGCAGCGATTATTGCATCTATATGCCCTTCCACGCCCGCATGGGCTACGCCGCGCAGCGCCCCCAGCACATATATATCGCCTGTGCAAAGGATCGAGCCACCGGGATTAACGTCGCCGATAAGCAATAAATCGCCGTCATGCTTAACGATCTGCCCCGATCTTACGATCGTCGTCAGCACTTGAAGCTTGTCGGCTCCTTGCTCATCCTGCGAGGCGGGCGCATCGCTTTCGATCGATTGAATCATCAAATTACCTTGCGCACGGATGACGGATTTAATTTTTTCCTTCGCTTCCTCGCCAAGCCGCCGCGAGCCCAGCTTTACATGGACATGAACTAACGGCCCGGACAGCAGCTGTTGATGCGTCTTCTCCAGCTTATATTGCAGCTCTTCTATTAAGGCATCGTATGGACATTGATCGTCGAGAAGGAACACAAGACCTTCTTTAACGCCCTTAATGACAATATGTTGTTTTTCGGTCAAGTTCGTCCCTCCCCAACCTACATTATTCTTGATCGTTCCATCAAATTCCTGCCTCAGCCATTATTTTAAAGGCATGCCTGTAGGAAGCTGCCGGGCTCACGTCCGGCGTTCGTTTTTATTCCTCGTCATTGTCAGCGCCTTTATGTACAAGCCGCTCAAACATCCGTCTGGCAGGCACATAGCACGCGAGCGCAAAAGCAAGCTGGAGAAACAAGCTTGGCAAAATATAATCCAGCACGGCCCAAGCATACGTATCGTTCGTAATCCGGAAAATGCGGTATATGAAAAATAGAGCTGAATCATACAAAATGCAAGCCATGCCGACAATAGAGAGCGCCATCAAAATAGTAGCGCGGCGCTTCTCGAACATCATGCCTGCAAAATAGCCTAATGAAGCCATGATGAATGCATGCGGTCCAAGCAAATGACCGTAATATACGATATCCTGCAGCAATCCAAATCCGGCCCCGAGCAGCAGTCCGCGATGGCGGCCCGTATAGATCGAAGCGAAAATGACAAAGACGAACACAAAATGAGGGATGATTCGATGGCCAAAGCCCGCAGGTATAAGCCATGGAACAAGAGCGCCCTCCAGCACAAACAGAAGCAGCATAATCAGTATGATCCGATTCATGCTCATTGCTGCGGCTCCTCCGAATCCGGCTGCTGAACGACAAATACTTCCGTCAAATGATCAAAGCTGGCGGCAAGCTTTACTGTCGCCACATAAGTCAGCCCGAAATCGCCTACTTGTTTGGATTCTACCGTGCCGATTACGAGTCCGCGGGGATAAATATTGCCCAGACCCGACGTAATGACCGTATCGCCGACAACCATCTGATCATTCTCTGCGATCTTCGTCATAATGACACGGTCAATCTCTGAGTTATAGCTGCTTAAAATACCGAATGACTCATTCTCCCGCCCCATTATAGTTGCGGCAATAGAATTGAAAGTAGGCGATGTTTCGTTAAGTTCCGTAATCGGCGTAACCGTCGCCGTTAATGGCGTAACCGATGATACCAAGCCGATAAGGCCGTCCACTGTCGTTACAGCCATATTCTTCTTGATGCCGTTCAGAGAGCCCAGGTTGATGTTCATCGACCGGTTATTCGCGTCATTGCTGACCGAAATAACTTGCGCAATCAAATAGTTGTAATTGTACATCTGCTTCTGCCGCTCTGTAAATTTCAAAGCCTGCTCAAGCCGTTCATTTTCTTTTTTGGTGAAGTTATATTCGATTTTGTCTCGCGTATAGGCAGCCGCCGTCATTCTCAGCTGCTCGTTCTCTTCGTAGATTTCCTGCAAATTGCGGATATCTTCAAACAAGCCCGCTATATAACCGGCGGGCTTGTAAATCCATTGCTGTACAAATGTAATTGAATCCTTAATAAAGCTCTCAGGCATTGTCAGACCTTTGCGGTCGCTAAGCGAATAGCCGATAACCGCAATAAACAGCACAAAGCCTATCATGAGCATGATAACAAGCTTGTTCCGCACCAGCTTAAACAGCTCGATCACCTGCTTTATTCATGTCCATTCCCCCTCTGGACGGTTATTAACGTTTGGAGCGAGACCCCGAGCCTCTTTGCTTAAAGAGATGCATATTGTCCAGCGAACGCCCTGTGCCAATCGCTACACAGTCCAGCGGATTATCGGCAACGATAACAGGCATTCCTGTCTCCCGCTGCAGCAGCTTGTCCAGATTGCGAAGGAGAGCTCCGCCGCCAGTCAATACGATGCCGCGGTCCATAATATCAGCGGACAACTCTGGCGGACATTTCTCAAGCGTAACCTTAACCGCATCCACAATAGAATTAACAGTATCTGTCAAAGCTTCCGTAATCTCGTCGGATGTAATGGCAAGCGTCTTAGGCAGTCCTGTCACAAGGTCTCTGCCGCGAATTTCAGTCGTCTCCTGCGTTTCAAGCGGCAGCGCGGAGCCGATATCCATTTTGAGCTGCTCAGCCGTACGCTCCCCGATCATCAGATTATAAGAACGCTTAATATAGTGAATAACAGCTTCGTCCATATCGTCGCCGGCAACACGAATTGAACGGCTTGTAACAATGCCGCCTAACGAAATGACAGCAACCTCCGTCGTGCCTCCGCCAATATCGACAACCATGCTGCCTGTCGGCTCCCATACCGGAAGATCGGCGCCGATTGCCGCAGCGAACGGCTCCTCGATCGTGAATGCCTCGCGCGCGCCCGCTTGCTTCGCAGCGTCTTCTACCGCGCGCTTCTCAACAGCGGTAATGCCTGACGGCACACATATCATCACATTCGGATGGCGAGGAAGAATAGATTTTTGCTTTTGCGCCGAACGAATAAAATATTTGATCATTGTCGCCGTCGTCTCGAAGTCGGCGATAACGCCGTCCTTCATCGGACGAACAGCGCGGATATTGCCCGGCGTTCTGCCGATCATCTTCTTCGCCTGCTCGCCGACAGCCTCGATCGTCTTCGTATCTGTACGAAGCGCAACGACCGACGGCTCACGAACGACAATACCTTTTCCCTTAATGTATACTAGCGTATTCGCCGTACCTAAATCGATTCCCAAGTCTTTCGTAAAGCTCCCAAACATGTTGTTGCTCCCTTCTCAAATAGCGCGTACAGTTTATTATATTACATGTGTCCATGTTCCTTCAAACTAACAAATCTGCCATCTCCGATTATGAGATGATCCAGCACGTCAATGCCGACAAGCTCGCCCGCCTGGACTAATCGTTGCGTCAGCGCAATGTCCTCCGGGCTTGGCGTCGGATCTCCGCTTGGATGGTTATGCGCGCAAATAATCGATGCGCTGCTGCGCTGTATAGCTGCACGGAAAACTTCTCTCGGATGCACGAGCGATGCGTTGAGCGTACCCATCGACAACGTTTCCCGGGCAATAATATGATTTTTCGTATTCAAAAACAAACAAATAAAATGCTCCTTTTTCAAAAAACGGAGCTCTTCCATAATGTAATCGGCGGCATCCTTCGGCCGTCGAACGACATATGCGTCTCCAAGGCTGCTGCGCGATATTCTTTTGCCCAGCTCAATGCCGGCACGCAGCTGAACAGCCTTTGCCGGACCGATGCCCCGAATGGCGGTTAATTGCTCCATGCTCATGTCCATCAAATTGCGCAGCGATCCGCATTCCTTCATAATCGCCCCTGCCAAATGAAGGGCAGACTGACGTTTCGTTCCAGTGCGAAGTAAAATGGCCAGCAATTCCGTATGGCTAAGTGCCTCTGCCCCATATCGCATCATGCGCTCTCTTGGACGTTCTTCATGGGGGACATCACGCAAAATCATGTATTGCGGCTCCATGTCCCGATCCCGCCTTTGTTTTTATATTAGTTTCCTAGGTATACTTCGAGTTTGAGCTGACGCTTTCCAGCGGCTAAAAAACATGGACGTCATAACGAGCGAGCATGTCGGAAAGAAGCGCCAAAGGAAGGCCGACCACATTGAAATAGCAGCCGTCGATCCGCTCGACGATTGTCGAGCCGAGTCCTTGAATGCCGTAAGCGCCGGCTTTATCATTCGGCTCGCCTGTCGCGATATAGCGCTCGATCTGCTCATCGGAGAGCGGCTTCATTTGAACGCGCGTCATTCGATGCGCAACCGATTCCGCTCCATCTCCGGTAGAAATAAGAGCAACTCCCGTATATACTTCATGGACGCGTCCTTGAAGGCTGCTTAGCATCGCTTTCGCGTGCCCGGCGTTTGCCGGCTTGCCTAATATTTCACCGTCAAGCACGACAATTGTGTCAGCACCGATAATAAGCGAAGCGCCTGGCTGTCCGTTCTGCTCCTGCAGCTTCTCCGCCGCCGCCCGCGCTTTGCGCAAGCTCAGGTTCTCGACAACCTCGATTGGCGTCCAGCCGCTCTCCACCCATTCGTCTACATCTGTAGAAAAAATACAAACCGGCAAGGAATGGTTCAGTGATGCGACCAGTTCCTTCCGGCGCGGTGACGATGAAGCCAGCACAAGCCGGCTTATCGATTGGCTGCTATCATGTACTCTGTCCATATGTTCTAGCTGCGCTCCCTCATTAATAAGCTTACCATTTCATTACAATTATATCATGTTTTGCGATAAATCCATATTGCAGCAATTGCGCCAACAATGCTGAGCAAGCTGATCTTGATGCGAAGCGTCAAATCAAAGCTCATCACATACAAATCGATAGAAGGAGACCACACTGTTTGAATGGGATTTGTCAAAAAGGAAATGCCCGGTACGGAGGCAAGCCATTCGGCAACGAGCGCTCCCGCCAGCAAGCCCAATACAATAAACAAAAACAAAACCCAGCCGTTTTTCTTCATCTGCAACGCCTCTCAACATAAATTGACACCTGTCTTCATTATACGCAGGTTAATTGGCGTTTACAATGCGCTTATAGTCTCAAACCATTCTTTTTGCGCGATGACCGCTTCCATGAGTGATGATTGCGTCGCCCATAACAATGCGTCAGACGGCTTCTTGTCGTACTCGGTCATTGATTTGGCAGCTGTGTTGATCGCTTGCGTCAGCGTATCCAGCTTCTCCTTGCCATCATCGCCGCCAATTCCTTTCTGCATGGCAGCGGCGCTCTCCGTCCAGCGCTGATGCTGCTGCTTCCAGGCTTGAGCCGCGGCTTCGTTAATAGCCGATAGCGAGCTTTGCTCTAGCTGCGTAATCGCAAGCTTATCCAGCACCTCGACAAGCTCAGCCGTCTGCTCGAAGAAGGTTTGCGCCGTCTCGCTGTCGCCGCCAAACGGCAGCTTGTCCGGCGCCTTAATGGCGATTTCCTTCACATACAAATCCATATCAGGCAGCTTCGCGATTATGACCGCCGCCTTGCTGCGGTCGACTGCCATTCCCGCATATACGCGGTAGTCATTAATTGTGCGCATTGCAGCCGATGCCACCCTTTTTTGCTTCAACTGCTCAATTGCCAAATCACGCCCTTCCGTATTGCTGAATACGCCGTATTGCACAAAATAATAAGTGCGATCAAGGCCGGCGAGGCTAGCAAAAGGCGCGGCTTCCCCGCTGTCTTCGCCTGCCGGAGGAGCAGGCTGCCCGTTATCTTTTGCCCCGCTGTTATCGGGAGCGCTTGTAATTTGGCCGCCTATCGCCGGGACCGAGACGTTGCCTTGCTCGGGGATAATCGGCGTGCCAGAGAACAAGGAAAGCAAAATGTACCCGAAAACAGCTCCGGTCAGCAATGCGCCTGATACCGATAAAAATACGTTCAGCCAAGAAGGCCCTGACGACTTTCTAATACGTGTCGTATAGGATGAGGAATGAGTACTGCGGTCATCTAGCACAGAATTGCTTGCCCTATAGTTTGCACTCTCATCTAAATCCAGTTCATCACCATATTCCGCCCTGTCAGGAAACCGTTCTTGCAGAGAGTGTTTGATGTACTCCTTCTCAGGCATGGGAATTTCATGGAGGGAGGCAAACGGATCCTCATAGGCGACACCCTGCTTGTTCTCATCTATTATCGCCTGAACCGCCAGCTCTTCGCGCTTAGCCGGCTTACGGCCTTCGTCGTTGTCGGTACTGCGGATCAGCTCCTCTAAAGCACCGATATCTTCTTGGAATGGGCTGTGCCAAGGATTCAGCTCTTGAAAAATCATCGTATCTTCGCTTGGGCGCAGCGAAACGACCTTCCCGGCAGCTTTTGGCCGCGCAGGCTCCGCCGCTGGCGCCGTGAAGGCCGACTCGCCATTCTGCTCCGAAGCGGCCTCGCTGCGGCCATTATTGTCAAATCGGTATGTGATGCGATTGTTCGGTTTCATGACGATCTCCCCTTGTCCCATTCATAAAGCGTAAACGGCCGTCGCCGTACCCGGCAGCGGCTTGCGTCCCGCGTTCAACTCTAGTAAATGTCTATGAGACTTTTAAGAGATTTATGTATGGGAATTTTAATTGAGGAGGCATCCAGCCCTTTACCCTTATGAAAATTCAAGCTTTTAAATCCGATCCCACCCTTTCTTCAGCTCGCGGGCGCGTTTAGCGCATTTATGCGCTTATCGCTGCCCTCATGCCCTCAGTGTTCCCTATGAACAGATTTCGTCCGGTTCGCGTCATTTAAGGGGCTCGCTAACGGTGGAAAATGGTGGGGAACATCTAAAGAAAAAGCCCAAGGACTCCTGCAAAAGGAGTTCTTGGGCTTGCTGATCGTTCGTTTAATTAGCGTTTTCCAACGATTTGGCCAGGGCGTCAGCCACCTTCCAGATGTCTCCAGCCCCCATTGTAATGACAAGATCGCCCGGGCGTACCCGGTCTTGCAAGTAGGAAAGCACTTCTTCCTTCGTCGGAATATACTTGGCATTTTCATTGCTGTTGCTTTGAATGAGCTCAACCAGCTTGCGGGAGGATACCCCCTCGATCTGCTGCTCGCCGGCAGGCGAGTAAATGTCGGGTATAATAACCTCATCCGCATCAGGGAAAGCTCTACTAAACTGCTCAAACAAGAAAAAGGTTCGCGTATACCGCTGCGGCTGAAATACGGCGATAATCCGTTTGCCGGTTGCTTTCGCCGCCTCGATCGTTGCCTGTATTTCGGTCGGATGGTGGGCATAATCGTCAATGACGAGAATATTGTTAACCTCGCCAAGCACTTGAAAGCGGCGTTTCGCACCTCTAAAAAGCGAGATGGCGGATGCGATCCGCTCGAACGGAAGTCCAGCTTCCAGGCAAGTAATGACGGTAGCCAGCGCATTATAAACATTATGCTGGCCCGGCACGGAGAGCTCGATATTGCCGAGCGCATCTCCATGCTTTGTCAGCGTGAAGCTAACTTTGCGGTCGCCAAGTACGATATTCTCCGCCTTATACTGCGCATCGCCGTTAATGCCGTAAGTGATGAGCCCCTCTGGAATGACTCCGCTGCTGTATATGCGCGGCAGCAGCTCTCTGACGGTTTCGTCGTCCGTGCATACGATTGCCCGGCCACCTTCCTTCACCTGCTGCAAAAACTGCACATAAGCCGATTTCAGCTTGCCGAAATCGCCGTCGTAATTTTCCAAATGATCCGGTTCAATATTAGTCACAATCGCAATCGCAGGGTGGTAATGCAGGAAGGAGCCGTCGCTTTCGTCAGCTTCCGCCACTACATATTCGCCTTTGCCGGCTTTGGCATTCGTTCCTACGTTAACAATTTCACCGCCGATGATATAAGTCGGATCCGCATCGCAAGTTTCCATCACTAGCGCGATCATAGAGGAAGTCGTCGTTTTTCCGTGAGCGCCGGCAACGGCGATGCCTTTGCCGCCGTTCATTAGCCTAGCCAGCATCTGCGAACGATGCAGCACCGGAATGCGGAGCTCCTCCGCCGCCTTTCGTTCGACGTTGTCCGCAGGCAGAGCTGTAGAATAGACGACGAGATCCGCACCCTTCACATGCTCAGGCTGATGCCCGATGAAAATGTCTGCGCCTTTTGCTGCCAGCTTTTCTGTTAATTCTTGACGCGCGACATCGGAGCCGGTAACCTTATAGCCCATTTCCAGCATGACGCGGGCTATCGCGCTCATGCCGTAACCGCCAATCCCGATGAAATGAACATGTTCTGCCGTATTCAAAGACGGTTCACCAACCTTTTTCAGAATCCGAGTTGTACAAAATACGGGAGCGAACGTCAGCAATTAAATAAAGCGTGCCAGTCACAACCCCAAGGTCTGCTTCCCCGGTTAACTGTTGTAATTTCGATAAAGCTGCCTTCCAATCAGGCTCCACAACTAGCTCAAACGTGTGCTGGCCGCGAAGCTCCTGAGCCATTTCGGCAAGCAAAGCTGCATCTTTTTTCAAACGGTATTGAGGCTCGGTCATTATAAGCGTATCCACTATTGGTAGTATATGCTTTAAGACATCCTGATGATTCTTATTCTCGATCATCCCCATCATAAGATGAAGCTTGTCGTACGAATACGTGCTTTTCAGCGCCTTGACAAGCGCTTCCGCCCCCTCAGGATTGTGGGCGCCATCGAGCAAAATGCGCGGGGCCTTCGAAACCATTTCCAACCTGCCCGGCCAAGCGGCGCTTCTGAGCCCTTCCTGCAAATTCTCCTCGTCAACGATGAGCGCAGCGTACTGGCGCAGCACATCTAGCGCCATAACAGCCACCGCCGCGTTGACGCGCTGATGGTCGCCGTTTAACGTGGTGGTGAGCGGCTCCACGGAACGGAACAGCCCGTCAAAACGGAAGCTCTGTTCGTCCTCGCGCACTTGCAGCGGCGTTTCCGCAAACTGCTCTCCCAGCAAATAGAGCGTGCTTTTTTTGTCCTTCGCCGTGCGCTTAATAACGTCTATCGCCTCCGGCTGCGTTACTGCGCTGACGACAGGAATGCCCGCTTTAATAATGCCTGCCTTCTCAGCAGCCACCGCAGCTATCGTATCGCCTAGCCGGTCCATATGATCATGCCCAATATTCGTAATGACCGAGATGACTGGATGGACAATGTTCGTCACATCCATCCGGCCGCCCAGCCCCGTCTCCCATACGACATAATCAGGATACGTTACTTTGGCAAAATAAAGAATGGCAAGCGCCGTCGACACCTCGAACATCGTCGGCGAACCGAGCTCCGTATCGGCCACCGCTTCAACAATCGGCTTCAAATCGTTAGCGAGCTTGAGCAGATCATCCTCCGCGATATCTTCGCCATTATACTGAAAGCGGTTCGTAAATTTGGTAATATACGGCGAAGTGAAAGTGCCCACATCGTAACCGCTTTTCAGAAGAATGCTCGTTAAGTAAGCGCAGGTCGAGCCTTTCCCGTTCGTGCCTGCGACATGAATAAATTTCAGCCGCCGATGCGGATTGCCCAGCAGCTCCATCATCTTTTCGATGCGCTCAAGGCCGGGGCGTACTCCAAAAGGAATAAGCCCCGTAATCCATTCTACGGCTTCGCTGTATGTTGCCAGCGGCTGCCCAGGGCGTCGCTGATCGATATATTGTTGCTCCATCGTTATAACCTTCTTCCCGCTTACTTATCCTTATCCGCGCAGCTCTGCGATTCTTGCCAGAACCTTTTCGCGCTTCTCTGCGTAATCGTTCATTTTCGCCCGTTCCTCTTCGATAACCCGCACCGGAGCTTTGGCGACAAAGCCTTCATTGCTGAGCTTCTTCTCGACGCGCTCTACTTCGGCATTCAAATGCTGAACTTCTTTTTCAAGGCGCGCGATTTCCTGCGAAATATCGATAAGCCCCGCAAGCGGCAAATAAAGCTCGGCGCCGGTAACGATCGCCGACATCGCTTTATCCGGAGCGGCGATATGTTGGCCGGTCTCCAGCAAGGAAGTGCCGCAGAACCGTTTAATGAACTCTTCGTTACGGAGCAGTATCGCTGCCTCCGCTTCG
>Ga0180215_1003525_pt1 | contig 14604 bp, 9 predicted proteins | sample eDN3rd37CBELigBY_FD_128871 | JGI IMG/M metagenome (GOLD analysis project Ga0180215, IMG submission 128871) | Enriched backyard soil microbial communities from Emeryville, California, USA - eDNA 3rd pass 37_C BE-Lig BY (version 2) (version 2) | ecosystem: Environmental > Terrestrial > Soil >...
ACCTCACCGACCAGAACGGCAGCGACGGCTACGACTTCGACGGCGTCACCTGCGGCCAGCCGCTGCAGTGATGCTGGAGCGACGGGCCGCCCCGCGGGGCGGCCCGCTCGCCACCGTCCTGAAAAGCAGAAGCCCCGCGGATCGCGCGATCCGCGGGGCTTCTCTTTGGCGCGGTGTACGGGACTCGAACCCGTGGCCTCCGGCGTGACAGGCCGGCGTTATAACCGACTTAACTAACACCGCACAGGGCCGTTCCGGCTTGCGGAACGGCCGGCTTTCTAGCGGAACGGACCGGCCTTGTAAAGCGGGATCCGCATCGCGATCACTCCGCCCAGGTGAGGCGGGCCACCCCGACGCTGGGGATCCGCTCGCCCGGGACGCCCACCTCGGCGATCCAGCCGCCGAACCAGAGGCCGTCGGATGCGACGGCGGCGTCGTACACCGAGACCGCCCCCACGCCGCCGCCGACGGCGGTGAAGCGCTCGCCGTCCCAGACGAAGGCGTTGCCACCGCTGCCGTCGTCGGGGAAGAGGGAGCCGACGACGAGGAGCGTGGAGCCGCGGGCAACCAGGCGCGCGACGTTGTGGTCGCCGGTCACCGGGGGCGGCAGACCGTTCTCCCGGGTGGCCAGCTCGCGCCACGCGCTGCCGTCCCAGTGGCCGACGAGAAGCGGATCGGCCTCGCTGTCGCGGGTGGTGGAGACGAAGAAGCCCGCCTCGCCCCAGGCGATCGCCGTGGGCCAGGAGACGATGCCGCCGCCGGGTGCGCTCCACGCCTCGCCGTCGAAGACGGCGAAGCGGTTGGCGGCCACGTCGCCCACCTTCGTGAAGGCGCCCGCCACCGCCACGCCCCGGGCCCCGGCGCCCGGCTCGAAGGCGATCAGCGCCACCATCCCGTCGAAGCCGTCCTCGACGACGGTGAAGCCCTCTTCGTCCAGGCGGGCGAGGTAGCCGGTCTCCGTGCCGCCGGCGACCCAGAGGCGATCCTGCGGGTCGATCTCCATGGCGAAGATCGGGCCGATTTCGCCCTCCACCTCTTCCCAGCCTTGGTTCCACCGGAACACCCTGCCCCGCATCGCCTCCCAATCGGTGCAGCCGAGGAAGATCGTTCCCGCCGCGTCCACCTCGAAGGAGCCGCACTCGAGCCCCTCCGGCGCAGGTCCGGTGACGGGCTGCCAGCCCGCGCCCTCCCACCGGGCCATGCGCGACGGCGTGCGGACGCCGCCAGCGTGGGTGATCTCGCCCCAGGCGTAGACGGTGCACGACGGTCCGCCCACCGCGAGCTGGTGGACCGCGCCGGTGAGCCCGAGCCCCGGCTCGCCGCCGACCGGACGCCAGGTGGTGCCGTCGAAGGCGGCGATGCTCTGGGAGGCGACGCCGCCGGTGGCGCCGAACGCGCCGGCCACGTAGAGCAGCCCGTCGTGGACGGCGAGCCGCTGGCGCGAGGTGAAGGGGCCGCACGGCCGGGGATCGTACCAGGCGGTGTAGGGGCCGCTGTCCTCGATCGCTTCCCAGGCCTCGCCGTTCCACCGGGCGATCTGCGGCGAGTAGAGCGCCTCGGGCACGCGGACGTCGCCGCCCAGGTAGTTGAAGCAGCCGGCGAGATAGAGATCGCCGTCGTACCAGGCGAGGTCGCTCACCACGCCCGGGCCCATGCCCATGCCCACGCCGTCGCCGAGCAGCTCCCAGCTCCCGTCGCCGGTCTGCTTGTAGATCCCGCCGGCGCCCTCGCCCGCAAGGAGGAAGCCGCCGGCGATGAGCGCGCCGTCCGCGTCGCGCTCGAGCGTGTGGACGTCGCCCTCGAAATCGACGTCGATCGCGGTCCAGTCGGTTCCGTCCCACGAGGCGATCGAGCGGGCGGCGATCCCGCCGATGGTGGTGAAGCTGCCGGCGACGAGGAGGGCGCCCTCCTCCTGCAGGTAGGTGAAGACCGGGCCGTCCACCGCGCCGCCGGGCGCGGAATTCCACGCAGTGCCGTCCCAGATGGCGAGGCCGCCGATGCCCTCGTCGAGGACGAAGCCGCCCATCACCCAGAGCTGCCCGTCGATCCAGGCCAGCTCGCGGACCTGCCCCTCGAAGCGCCCGATCTCCTCCATCCCCGCGCCGGTGTCGAGGAAGAGGCGGCCGCTGGGCTCAGAGCCGAAGCTGACCCGCTGCTCGTGGGTGGAGAGGGCGATCGCACCGCCGGGACCGAAGGCGATGTTGCTGAACTCGGGCGGGATCCCCTCCTCGCCCCACGACGTGGGGAAGGTGGACCAGGCGCCGTCCACCAGCCGCACGATCGGATCGACCCGCGTCGTACCGATCCAGTTGAAGTAGCCGGTGGCGACCAGATTGCCTTCCGGATCGGTCTCGAGATCCCAGACCGCGGGCATCACGCCGTCGAGGCCGGTGAAGCCGGCGACGGTGAACGCCTCGCTCCAACGGCCCTCCTCGACGGCGCCGGGGAGGGGCAGCGCGCCGCATCCGCCCTCGGTCGCGCCGCCAGAGCCGCCATCTCCACCGGATCCGCCGGCGCCACCGGTGCCTCCGGCGCCGCCGCTGCCGCCCGATCCGTCGTCGATCTGCCCCGGCGTCGTCTCGTCGTCGCCGCAGCCTGCGCCCAGGAGGAGCATCGCCAACCCCAGCGACAGCACCCCCGTCTGCATCCTCGTCATGGTCGCGCTCCTTGCGTACGGGTACTCCACGAGCGTCGCGCAGATGCGCTGTCCAGCCACATAAATCTTTCTAAATCGATCGCCCGCCGCGCCGGAGCGGCACCGCGGGATCGAGCAGGTAGCCGTCGTCCTGGCGGAGGAGCACGCCGTCGAGGCCGAGGGCGCGCAGCGTGCGGATCGCCACGTAGACGCGCGCCGCCGCCGACGCGGCGAGGACGCGATCGCCGGGCCACCCCGCCTCCACCAGCGCCTCGACGGAGAGGCCGACGCCGGGCGCGGCGAGGCGTTGATCCACCAGCTCGCGGAGGATGAGCCGCGGCGCCCCGCGCCGGCGCAGGTCGACCGCCGGTCCGCCGCCCCGGCGGAACCAGCGCGCCTCCGGCCCCACCTCGATCGCCGCCTCGTCCGCGGCGCCGCCGCGCTCCGCCTCCACCGCCTCGCCCGAACGGTGGGCGTGCGCCCGCTCGAGGAGGCGCACCGCCACCGCGAGCTCCGCGGAGCGCAGCGCGCCCACCGGGGCGTCGAGCACCTCGCGCGCCGCGGCGATCCTGCGCTCCACCGCCTCGCGCGGCGCGCCCTGCGCCAGCTCGAGGAAGCCCTCGAGCACCTCGAGGGTGTGGAGGCAGCCGGGATCGCCCAGCGACTCGAAGTAGGCGCGCGCCTCGGCGAAGTCGGCGCGCGCTTCGTGGAGGTGGCCGAGCGCCGCCTCCACCGCAGCGAAGAAGGGAAGGAAGACGCCGAAGAAGTGGCGGTTGCCGCTCGCCCTGCAGAGGCCGAGGCTCTCCTGGAGGAGTTCGCGGGCGGTGCGCAGCTCGCCGCGCTCGTGGGCGGTCATGCCGAGATTGGCGAGCGCCAGCGCCTCGCCGCGCAGGTTGCCCAGCTCGCGCTCGAGGCGCAGCCCCACGCGCAGCAGCTCCTCGGCCTCGTCGAGCCGCCCCGCGGAGAGGTGGGCGTTGCCGAGGTTGAGGACCGTGTCCGCCTCGCCCGCGCGATCGTCGATCTCGCGGAAGGCGGCGATCGCCTTCTCGAAGAGGCGCACCGCGTCGGCAAGCCGCCCGATGCTGGAGAGGACCACGCCGAGGTTCATCAGGGCGATCGCCTCGAAGCGCCGGTTCCCCACCCGCCGGAAGATCTCCCGCGCCATCTCGAAATCGGCGGCGCTCTCCTGCAGGCGCCCCTGCGACTCGCGGGCCATGCCGCGCAGGTTGCAGGCGTAGCCCTCGAGGAAGGGAAGCTCCAGCGTCCGCGCCGCCTCCATCCACTCGGTGAGGTGGGCGCACGCCTCGTCGAAGCGCCCTTCCGCGTGGAGCAACCGCCCGATCTCGATCGACACGTGGGGCACCACCCGGCGATCGCCCGCCGCGGAGGCGAGCGCGCACGCCTCCTCGAGATCCGCCCGGGCGCCGGCGAGGGCGCCGTGGCGGATGCGGGCCAGCGCCCGCGCGCGGAGCACCCGCGCGAGGAGCAGGCCGTCCTCCGCCCGCCGCGCCGATTGCACGCCCGCCTCGAGGACGCCCGCCTCGGAGAGGGGCGGACCGCGCAGCGCGAGCACCCGGGCGAGCGCGAGGGCGGCGCGGGCCGCGTCCGCCGGCGCGCCGTCGAGGAGGTGGCGGTGGGCGGCGCGGAGGTTCTCCCGCTCGGCGACGAGGCGGCGCAGGTGCACGGTGTCGGGCGCCCCGTCCCAGCCGCGGTCGGCCAGCGCCACGAAGAAGCGGGCGTGCCTGTCCCGCGCGGCGCCGGCGCTGCCCGCCTCCTCGAGCCGGGCGGCGGCCCAGGCGCGGATGCTCTCGAGGAGGCGGAAGCGCGCGCCCGCCTCGTCGGAGGGGCCGATGGGATCGAGCTGGAGGAAGGACTTGTCGCGGAGCGCCTCGAGCACGTCGAGGATCGGCGGCGCGTCCGGGTGGGGCGAGAGGTCGAGGACCGCCTCCGCCGCGTCGAGGGTGAAGCCGCCGGCGAAGACCGCGCACTGGGCGAGCGCGTCCGCCTCCCAGGGCTCGAGCAGCTCCCACGACCAGCGGATCGCCGCCAGGACCGAGGGGTGGCGCGAGGCGGAGGCGCCCCGGAGCACCTCGAAGCCGTCGTCGAGGCGGGTGAGGAGCTGCCGGGGGCGGAGCACCCGCGCCCGCGCGGCGGCGAGCTCGATCGCCAGCGGCACGCGGTCGAGGCGCGCCACCAGCTGCTCCACCGCGTGCCGCTCCGCCGCCACCGAGCCCGCCACCCGCCGGGCGCGCGTCTCGTAGAGCTCCACCGCCTCCGCGGGCGAGAGCCCGTGGAGCTCGAAGCACGCCTCCGCCGCGAGGCCGAGGCGCACGATCGAGGTGACGAGGAAGCGCGCCCCCGGCGCCCGCTCCAGCCAGCCGGCGAGGACCGGCCCTGCCTCCGCCGCCACGTACTCCGCGTTGTCGAAGAGGAAGAGCGCGCAGCCCCTGGCGGCGATCGCCGCGCCGAGCTGCGCCAGCTCCTCCTCGCCGGAGGCACCGGCGAGGCTCACCCCCAGCGCCTGCGCGGTGGCGGCGACCAGATCGCAGGCGGTGCGCACCTCGGCCAGATCGACGAGGTGGACCCCCTGGTACGAGGCGCCCTCGAGCTGGGCGAGGCGGAGCGCGAGGCGGGTCTTGCCCATCCCCGGCGGCCCCAGGACAGTGACCAGGCGCTCGTCGCGGAGGAGCTCGCGCAGGGCGGCGAGCTCCGCCTCCCTGCCGACGAACCTGCCCGGCGCCTCCTGCCCCTCGAGCGGGAGGCCCGGCACCGCCCGGTGGGACGCGAGCGCCGCGCCCCTCTCTCCTGCCCCGCCCATGGCTCACTCCGGTCGGAATCCCCGTCGAGTGTAGCAGCAGGCAGGCGCGCCGGAACCCAGCGGGCGGCCGGGCAGGCGCCCGCAGGCCGTGGAACCGGCTTCAGTCCCTGCGGCGGAGCGCCAGGGCGAGGGCGGCGGCAGCGGCGAGGATCGAGGTCCCCGCACCGGCCCCGGCGGCGCTGCAGCCGGAGGAGGCGGGCGCGTCGTCGTCCGTGGCGGCGTTCTGCCCCTGCGGCGCGCCCCCCAGCGCCTCGCCGTCGCCGCGCGAGACGCCGCCGTCGTCCGCGCCCACCGGGATCATCTCGGCGAGCTGCTCCTCCCAGCCCGCGGGCATGCACATGCGGTCCGCGCTCTCCGGCTCGTCCGCGCCGCCGGCGCCTCCGCCCGCCTCCTCGCAGTCGCACGCGCACGTCTCGCAGGCCTCCTCGTCGGCGCAGGGCGGGCAGTCGCAGACGCACACCTCGTCGGTCGGGCCGCTGCTCCCGCCGCCGGGGATCGCGCCGCACTCCCAGCCGTGTTCGCAGTCGGCGGCGGTGTCGCAGGGCACCTCGTCGGGCATGCACCAGCCGCCCACCACCCGGCAGCTGACCTCGGCCTCGCCGCCGCAATCGCACGGCGGGCACCGCTCCCCCTCCGGGCAGGGCGCGCAGTCGCAGCCGCTCCCCTCGCACCTCTCCTCGACCCAGCAGACGAAGCCGGGCGTGGTGCACTCCACGTCCGAGGTGCAGGGCTGGGGCTCGAAGACGCAACGCTGCTCGGTGGAGGGCGTGCACGCACCGCCGGGATCGACCTCGCCGGTGCAGCGGCAGTCGGGGCAGTCGTCCCCGAAGCAGGGCAGGCAATCGCACGCAGGGGCGGGCTCCACGACGTCGTCGCAGCCCACCTCGACCGCCTCGCAGGTGAAGCCCGCGGGACAGTCGGAGGGCCCGTCGCAGCGCGCGCCGACGAAGGACGCGTCGTCTGCGCCTGCGGCGGCAGGCGCGAGGAGCAGCAGACACAGTGGAACGAAGAGCAGACGCAACATGGCATGACCCCCGTGGGGAGCCCGCCGGCCCGCGGCGGGCTCGATTCGTCCGGAGGCTATACCGGCGGCGCGGCGGGGTCACCGGCTCCACCCCCACTCTCCGTATCCCGGCGCGAATACGCCCTGCCTACTTGCGGTAGCGGGGCTGGTAGAGCTCCACCTCCACCCCGCCGGGCATCTCGAAGTGGATGGTGTAGCCGTAGCCCTATTCCGTCCTTGAACTCGACGCCGCGGGCGCGGAGCTCGGCCACCGTGGCCTCGATGTCGTCGCAGAAGAACGAGACGTCGTGGGTGCCGGAGGGCGGGCTGCCGGGAAAGCCGGTGGGGTGGACCCCGAGGTCCGCCTGCGCGAAGTCGAAGACGAGCCAGCCGCCGCCGACGTCGGTGCAGGGGAGCTGGAGCTTGTCCCGGAGGAAGGCGCGCAGCTCCTCCGCCTGGCCCGAGTAGAACATCGCGTGAACGCCCTTGATCATCGCTTCCTCCCGCGCGTGGAACGCGCCCGGGAGAGGATGGCCCAAAAGCGAAAGCCCCGCTCGTCCGAAGACGGCGGGGCTTCCAGGTGGCGCGGTGTACGGGACTCGAACCCGTGGCCTCCGGCGTGACAGGCCGGCGTTATAACCGACTTAACTAACACCGCACAGCGATGCGCTCCGTTGCCGAAGCGAGGCGGTTTCTAGCGAACATCCGGCGCCATGTAAAGCGCCGATCGACGCCTGCCGTCGCTTTTTTCCCGTGCCGGCCGCGCGCAAGAAGCAGAAGCCCCGCCCGTCCCTCGGGGACGGCGGGGCTTCCAGGTGGCGCGGTGTACGGGACTCGAACCCGTGGCCTCCGGCGTGACAGGCCGGCGTTATGACCGACTTGACCAACACCGCAGAGCGGTCCGCCCGGGAGCGGAAGATGGTGGGCGCAGTAGGCTTCGAACCTACGACCCTCGCCGTGTAAAGACGATGCTCTGACCAGCTGAGCTATGCGCCCGTCGAAGGTGGGGCGTTCTACCCTGCCCCACCGTGGACGGTCAATCGGATCGGCGCCCGCGCGCTGCGTGCCCGCGGGCGCCGGGGGCAGGTCAGGCGCCGACGCTCGGCTCGGAGGCGGGCTCCTGCTCCGCGGGGACGCGGGCCCCGCCCTCCTCCGCCGGCATCGGGCGGAAGAACTCGTCCGGCTTGTCGAGGACGAGGGCGTGGCGCAGCACCTGGTCCATGTGCTCGACCGGGATGATCTCCAGCTCCTTGCGGACGGCAGCCGGGATCTCGCGGACGTCCTTCTCGTTCTCCGACGGGATCAGGATGGTCTTGATGCCGCCGCGGTAGGCGGCCATCGCCTTCTCCTTGAGACCGCCGATGGGCAGGACGCGGCCGCGCAGGGTGATCTCGCCGGTCATGGCGATGTCCTTGCGCACGGGCACCTTGGTGCAGGCCGAGATGAGCGCGGTGGCCATGGTGATGCCCGCCGACGGACCGTCCTTCGGGATGGCGCCTTCCGGCACGTGGATGTGCAGGTCGGTGTTGTCGAAGAACTTCCGATCGATGCCGAAGACCGGGGCGCGGGACCGGACGTAGCTCATCGCCGCCTGCGCCGACTCCTGCATCACCTCACCCAGCTTGCCGGTGATGATCAGCTTCCCCTTGCCCGGGAAGGCGGTCACCTCGGTGACCAGGAGCTCGCCGCCCAGCTCGGTCCAGGCCAGGCCGGTGACCAGGCCCACCTGGTCGTGGGCCTCCGCCATGCCGTGCTTGAAGCGCTGGGGCCCGAGGTACTTCGGGATCGCCTTCGAGTTGACGACGAACCTCTTGTCCTTGCCGACCTTGAGCACGCGCCGGGCGATCTTGCGGGCGATCGCGTTGATCTCCTGCTCCAGCTTCCGGACGCCCGCCTCGCGCGTGTAGTGGTGGATCAGCGTGAGCAGGCCCTTGCGGGTGAACTTGACGTCCACGCCCGCGAGGCCGTTCTGCTCCAGCGCCTTGGGCACCAGGTAGCGCTCCGCGATGTGCAGCTTCTCGCGGTCGGTGTAGCCGGCGAGGCGGATCACCTCCATGCGGTCGAGCAGCGGCCCGGGGATGCCGTGGAGCGTGTTCGCCGTGCAGATGAACATCACCTTCGACAGGTCGTAGTCGAGGTCGAGGTAGTGGTCGTTGAAGGTGGAGTTCTGCTCGGGGTCGAGCACCTCGAGGAGCGCCGCCGACGGATCGCCGCGGAAGTCGGTCGACATCTTGTCGATCTCGTCGAGGAGGAAGACCGGGTTGTTGGAGCCCGCCTTCTTGAGCGCCTGGATCAGCTTGCCGGGCATCGCGCCGATGTAGGTCCGGCGGTGGCCGCGGATCTCGGCCTCGTCGCGCACGCCGCCCAGCGAGAGCCGGACGAACTTGCGGCCGGTGGCCTTGGCGATCGACTTGCCGAGCGAGGTCTTGCCCACGCCCGGAGGACCGACGAGGCAGAGGACCGGGCCCTTGATCTTGCCCACGAGCTGCTGCACCGCGAGGTACTCGAGGATGCGCTCCTTGGGCTTCTTCAGGCCGTAGTGATCGGCGTCGAGGACCTTCTTCGCCTCGGCGATGTCGAGCTTGTCCTTGGTCTGCTCGTACCAGGGGAGCGAGAGGATCCAGTCGATGTAGTTGCGGACGACGGTGGCCTCGGCGCTCATCGGGCTCATCATCTTGAGCTTCTTGAGCTCCCGCTTGACCTTGACCGTCGCCTCCTTCGACAGCTTCTTGTTCTTGATCCGCTCCTCGAGCTCCTGCACCTCGTTCTTGAACTCGTCCCGCTCCCCGAGTTCCTTCTGAATGGCCTGCATCTGCTCATTCAGGTAGTACTCCTTCTGCGTCTTCTCCATCTGCTTCTTGACGCGGGTGCGGATCTTCTTCTCGACCTGCAGGATCTCGATCTCGCCCTGCATCAGCTCGTAGAGCTTCTCGAGCCGCTTGGCGGGAGACTCGGTCTCCAGGATCGACTGCTTGTCGTTCAGCTTGAGGGAGAGGTGCGCGACGATGGTGTCGGAGAGCCGGCCCGGATCGTCGATGGAGGCCACCGAGACCAGCATCTCGGGCGGGATGCGCTTGTTGAGCTTGACGTAGGCCTCGAAGGTCGAGTGGACCGAGCGCACCAGCGCCTCCAGCTCGACGCCCCGCTCCACCGGCTCCTCGATCTCCTCCGCCTCGGCGAGGAAGAAGCCCTCGGTCTGCTGGTAGGCGTGGATCCGGGCGCGGCGCTTGCCCTCCACCAGGACCTTCACCGTGCCGTCCGGCAGGCGGAGGAGCTGGATGATGGTGCCCAGCGTCCCTACCTCGAAGATGTCTTCGGGCGCCGGGTCGTTCGTCTTGGCCTTCTTCTGGGCGGAGAGAAGGATCTCCTTGTCGTGGGCCATCGCCTCTTCGAGCGCGTTGATGGACTTCTCGCGCCCCACGAAGAGGGGGACGACCATGTGCGGGAACACGATGATGTCCCGCAGCGGCAGCAGCGGCACCAGGCGGGTCTTGGCCCGGCCACCCTTCTTGTCGTCTTTGCCGAAGAACATGTGCGGTAGAACCTCTCGAGCGGGGAGGCGACCGGTGAGCCTTCTGGTTGCTCGCCGCTCACTTCCCTTTCATGCGGACAGCTTGCTTCCAACCGGGATCAACAGAGCCGCCGAAGACATCCATTCCTGCTCCACCGACGGGCCCCCCCGCGACGACAAAGGCCGGCCACCCGGCTGCAGGGCAGCGAGGGCGCCGGCCGTACCGGAACCGGGAGGGTCGCCCCCCGGCCTTACGCGGACTCCGCCTTCTGCTGCTCGTAGATGACGAGTGGCTTCTCCTTCTTCAGGATCACGTCCTCGCTGATCACGACCTCCCGCGCAGTCTTCTGCGAGGGAATCTCGTACATCACGTCCAGCATTGCACTCTCGACCACCGAGCGCAGGCCACGGGCGCCGGCCTTGTTGCGCAGTGCCTCCCTGGCGATGGCGCGGAGCGCGCCGTCGGTGAACTTGAGGGAGACCCCGTCCATCTCCAGCAGCTTCTTGTACTGCTTGACCAGCGCGTTCCGCGGCTCGGTGAGGATCTGGACCAGCGCCGCCTCGTCCAGCTCCTCGAGCGTGGCGGTGACAGGCAGACGGCCGATGAACTCGGGGATCAGGCCGAACTTGAGGAGGTCCTGGGGCTGGGCGTCCCGGAGGAGCTCGGTCTGGTTCTTCTCCTGCTTGCTCTTTACCTCGGCGCCGAAGCCGATGCTCCTGCCGCCCTGGCGCTGCTCCACGATCTTGTCCAGGCCGTGGAAGGCGCCGCCGCAGATGAAGAGGATGTTGGAGGTGTCGACCTGCAGGAACTCCTGCTGGGGATGCTTGCGCCCGCCCTTCGGCGGCACGTTGGCCACCGTTCCCTCGATCAGCTTGAGGAGGGCCTGCTGCACGCCCTCGCCCGAGACGTCCCGGGTGATCGAGGGGTTCTCGCTCTTGCGGGCGATCTTGTCGATCTCGTCGATGTAGACGATCCCCTTCTGCGCCCGCTCGATGTCGTGGTCGGCGGCCTGCAGGAGGTTGACGATGATGTTCTCGACGTCCTCGCCCACGTAGCCCGCCTCGGTGAGCGTGGTGGCGTCGGCGATGGTGAAGGGGACGTTGAGCAGCCGCGCCAGCGTCTGGGCGAGGAGGGTCTTGCCCGAGCCGGTGGGGCCGAGCAGGAGGATGTTCGACTTCTGGAGCTCGACGTCGTCGGAGCTGGTGCTGCCCTTCTGCTCGATCCGCTTATAGTGGTTGTGCACCGCCACGGAGAGGATCTTCTTCGCGCGATCCTGGCCGATGACGTACTCATCGAGCACGGCCTTGATCTCGCTGGGGCGGGGGATCCGGATCTTCTTGTCCTTCCGCTCCTCGTGCTCGATCTCCTCCGCGATGATGTCGTTGCAGAGGCCGATGCACTCGTCGCAGATGTAGACCGTCGGCCCCGCGATGAGCTTCTTCACCTCCTTCTGCGACTTGCCGCAGAAGGAGCAGCAGAGCGTGTGGCTGTCGCGCCTGTCCAAAACCACCTCTTACCGGCTGCCGGGGTCGATCCCCGGCACGTGCCAATGAGGGTAACAACCGGGGGTAGGCCCGTCCATCCAACCTTCGCGTGCAGCCGCCCGCTCGATCGGGGCCGCCGGCCGCGGCCTACTTGCTGGTCTTGTCGGTCCCGGGCGGACGCTCGTGGTGGGCGAAGACGTTGTCGATCAGGCCGTACTCCTTGGCCTCGCCCGCCCCCATGAAGTAGTCGCGGTCGGTGTCCTTCTCGATCCGCTCGATGGGCTGCCCGGTGTGGTGGACCAGGATCTCGTTGAGCTTCTGCTTGAGGCGGAGGATCTCCTTGGCCTGGATGTCGATGTCCGTGGCCTGGCCGGAGAAGCCGCCCATCGGCTGGTGGATCATGATCCGGGCGTGGGGGAGCGCGTAGCGCTTGCCCGGCGCACCCGCCGCGAGGAGGAGCGCGCCCATCGAGGCCGCCTGGCCCATGCAGATGGTGGAGACCGCGGGCTTGACGTACTGCATGGTGTCGTAGATCGCGAGACCCGCGGTCACCGACCCGCCCGGCGAGTTGATGTAGAGGTTGATGTCCTTGTCCGGATCCTCGGACTCGAGGAAGAGGAGCTGGGCGATGATGACGTTGGCCACGTCGTCGTCGACGGGGGTGCCGAGGAAGACGATGCGGTCCTTGAGCAGGCGCGAGTAGATGTCGTACGAGCGCTCGCCCCGGTGGGTCTGCTCGACGACGAACGGCATCGGGATGTAGCTCATGTTCCTCACTCTCCTCGGCCGGCCCCCACGGGGGGCCGGCGGCGGACGCTCTCGAGAGACGGTCGAACGGGCGGTACTACGCCTTCCCGTACGGAAGACTAGCCCGAAACTTTCGCCTCGCGCTGCAGGAGCGCAAGCGTCTTCTCTTCACGGATGCGGTTCTTGAGGGCGTTCAGCTCGTCGGCGTCGCGCTCGAAGTGGGCGCGGACCTTCGCCTCCGGCATGTTCACGTCCCTGGCCAGCTTCGCGTAGTGCTCGGCGAGGTCGTCGTCGGTCACCTCGATCCCCTCCTGCTTCGCGATCGCCTCGAGGAGGAGCGCGGCCTTCACCTCGGTGGTGGCCTTCTCCCGCAGATCCTCGCGGATCTTGCGGAAGTCGAGACCCATCTGCCGGATGTCGAGCCCCTGGCGGGCGAAGCGCTCGGCGGCGCCGGAGACCATCAGGTCGATGCCGCGCTCGACGAGGGCGCGGGGCACCTCGATCGGATTCTTCTCCACCAGCGCCTTGAGGAGGGCGTCGCGGTTCTCGCGGTCGGCCCGCTGCTGCTCGGCGGCGGTGAGCCCCTCGCGGATCTTCGCCTTGAGCTCCTCGAGGGTCTTCGCCTCGCCGCCCAGGTCCTTGGCGAGCTCGTCGTCGAGGGCGGGGAGGTCGCGGCGCTTGAGGCTCTTCAGGGTGAGCTGGAAGGTGGCGGTCTTCCCGCGGACCTTCTCGTCCTGGTAGTCGGGCGGGAACTCGACCGTGGTCTCGATGGTCTCGCCGATCGACCTGCCCTCGAGCATCGGGGCGCTGCCCTCGAGGAGCGAGCCCTCGTCCACCTTGACGGTGACGTCCTCGCCCTTGCCGCCCTCCAGCGGCTTGCCGTCGAGGAAGCCCTCGTGGTCGATGATCGCGTAGTCGCCCTTCTGGGCGGTCTGGCGGTCCTCGATGGGGGCGAGCTGGGCGAGGCTCTCCCGGATCCGGTTGAGCTCGTCGTCCACCATCTGCTCGGTGACGCTGGGCTCGGTCTTCTTGTACTCGAGCCCCTTGTAGTCCTTCGCGGTGACCTCGGGCTTCACCTCGACCCGGGCCTCGTACTTGAAGGACTTGCCCGGCTCGAGCCGCTCCGGGGAGACCACCGGCTGGGCGACGGGGAAGAGGTCGTGCTGGTCCACCGCCTCGCGCCAGGTGTGCTCCACGAGGTGCTGGACCACGTCCTGCTCCACCTGGTCCTTGTAACGCGCCTCGAGGATCCGGCGGGGCACCTTGCCCTGGCGGAATCCGGGCACGCGCACGCTGCGCGAGAGGCCCTGGTAGGCGCGCTCGAGCTCCTTCGAGACGCGGTCGGCGTCGACCTCGATCAGGAGCTTCTTCTCCACCGGGGACACCGTCTCGACATTGACCTTCATCCGTTGAACCCTCGTTGCTGCGACGAAAGAAAGCCGCCCGAATAGACCCCCGGCAGGTGGCAAGTCAAGCAGGGAGGCGCACCCGCCCCTCGCCCGTTTCAGGCGGCAGCGGTGGTGCGCGACGAATCGGCGCCAGCGACCACCGCCGGCAGGCTCCGGGCCCGGAGGAGGAGCCACGCGCCGATCCCCACGAAGAGCACCGAGGTGTACTGGGCGGGGGTGAGGCCGGCGATCCGCCCGTCCGAGAAGGGGAGGTCGGTGGCCCGGAGAAAATCGAGGAAGAAGCGCGGCACCGCGTAGGCGATGGCCAGCACGCCCATGAGCAGCCCCTCGGGCCGCGGCCTGCGGGCGAGGAGCCAGAGGACGCCGGCGATGGCGCCGAGGAGGAGCGCCTCGTAGAGCCCCAGGTCGTGGCGCGCGCCGCCGGGGAAGGCGACCGCCAGGGGGAAGTCGGTGAGGACCCCCTTGTGGTCGTGGGCGGCGAAGCAGCCCAGGCGGGCGACCGCCCACCCCGGCGCCACCCCCAGGGCCAGTGCGTTGAGGTAGGGGCGCACCTTCCAGCCCTTGATCCGGAAGAAGATCAGGAGGGTGAGGAGCGCGCCGAGGACGCCGCCCATCGACGAGAGCCCGTCCCAGACCCGCAGGAGCGAGGTCCACCCCTCCTCCGCGAGGATCTCCGGGTGGTAGCCGAGGACGTGGAGGAGGTGCCCGCCGATCACCCCGCCGCCCACCAGCCAGGGGGCCACCTCCACCAGGGCCAGGTCGCTGCCGGGGGCGAAGGTGCGCGCCGCCCGGGCCGCCAGGCGGGCGCCGAGGTAGATGCCCAGGGCGGAGAGGAGCCCGAAGGCGTGGAGCTCGATCGGCCCGAGGGAGAGGGGAGGTACTTCGAAGTAGGGGATCATCGCAGGCCCAACCTGAGGGGGAACGACGGAATTCCGGCAGGCCGCGGGCCCTCGTTCACGGAAGGGGATTGGATGGTGGGCAGGGAGGGACTCGAAC
>Ga0180215_1003527_pt1 | contig 14603 bp, 12 predicted proteins | sample eDN3rd37CBELigBY_FD_128871 | JGI IMG/M metagenome (GOLD analysis project Ga0180215, IMG submission 128871) | Enriched backyard soil microbial communities from Emeryville, California, USA - eDNA 3rd pass 37_C BE-Lig BY (version 2) (version 2) | ecosystem: Environmental > Terrestrial > Soil >...
GAAATTCACTCAATTTTGTGAACAACATTTTTCTCTAAATAAAGGAATTTATAATACGATTGACCTTTGGTTTTATAATAGAGGATTAACTAATATTTTGAATAGAAGAAAAGTGATGTTACGGTTTATGATTTTTAGTTGTACAGATGAAGAAAAGGTGAAATTTGGACCAGGTGGTTTGACAAGAAAACTAGAAGACTTTTGGTATCAAGCAAATGAGGTGTTACAAGAAAATTAGAAAATAATATAGCATTAATTCCTAGTTAACACATGTATATAATATGTATTATATGATATGATTGATTAGATAACCAAAGGTCCCATCGATGGGACGGAGTAGAGGTGGTGCGAACAGGTGCAGGTACAGCATTTGTAGGAGATCCCGATACGGTTGCTGCACGTATGAAAGAATACGCTGATTTAGGCATCGAAACGTTTATTCTATCAGGTTACCCACATTTAGAAGAAGCCTATACGACAGCCGAATTATTATTCCCTAAACTTCCAATAGAAAGAAAGGATACGTCGAATCAAAAAACATTTCTTAGTCCATTCAGTGGTGATATTAAACCGACTGTTGTTAAATAACAAGTATATTAGCCTATTAGTCAACTAAAGGCATCTACTTTTTCAATGAAAATTGAAGGAGTAGATACCTGTTTCATTAAAAAATTTTCAAATAAAAAGGAGGGAAAGAACATGACGAAACCACTATCATTTTCTGCTTTTGTCATGAATACAGCATCCCATATCCTTCATGGACTATGGCGTGATGAGGAAGGACATCAATTGAACTTTAACGATATAAATCTTTGGGTTTCTTTGGCTAAGCGACTTGAGGACGGTGGGTTTGATGCCATGTTTTTCGCGGACGTCATTGGATTGTATGGTGACTATAAAGGTAGCTGGGAACATCATGTACAAGCGGGGATGCAAATACCGAGTAACGATCCGATGGTCCTTATGTCCGCTCTTGCAGTAAATACAAAACATTTAGGTTTAGCTTTTACGGCAGCACCACTTCAGGAACCCCCTTTTAATTTTGCACGACGTGTTTCAACACTAGATCATATCTCCAAAGGTCGCATTGCTTGGAACATAGTGACTAATGCTCAGGAGAACGCTTATCGTAATTTTGGTTATGATGGTCTGGTTCCACATGATGAGCGGTATCGCTGGGCAGATGAATATGTAGACGTTTTATATAAGCTTTGGGAGGGTTCGTGGGATGAGGGAGCTCTTTTACAAGATAGAAAGAGTGGCATTCATGCGGATCCATCTAAGGTACATAAAATACATCATGTTGGGGAGCGTTATCAGGTTGAAGGTCCGCATCTTGTGTCGCCATCACCACAACGAACGCCAGTGCTCTTCCAAGCAGGATCATCAACGGCTGGACGGGACTTTGGAGCTCGCAATGCAGAGGCTGTGTTTATCGTAACACCAGATCCTGAAAATGCTTGTAAGCTAATTGAGGATACAAGGCGCTTAGCTATTCAAAATGGTCGGGAGGGTCATGATATTAAGTTTTATCAAGGATTGTCCTTCGTCATAGGGGAGACGGAGGAAGAGGCTCGACGTAAAGAAATAGAGCTGGATAAGAATATTGATCTCGATTCCATCTTAGCTCATATTGGCGGAGGAATCGGTATTGATCTGGGGAATCTTAGTCTAGATACATTGATTGAGAATGTCGAAACGGAGGGAGTGAGAAGTACATTAGACTGGGTGCAACAAAGCACGCCAGGAAGAACTCCAACAGTTGCAGACTTTGCCCGACTGCGTGATAAATCGACCCGTATCGTTGGAACTCCTGAAACTATTGCAGATCAACTTGAGATTTGGAGTGAGGCAGGTGTTGATGGTATCAATGTCATTAACGCAACGATTCCTGGCTCCTATGAAGAATTTATCGATCAAGTGATGCCTGTTCTTCGCAAGCGTGGTTTAGTGCGTAATAAGCATGGTGAGCCAGGTACTTTCCGCCATACACTTTTTGGAACAGACCGTCTTAGTGAGCGCCATCCTGCTGCAAGATATAGAGGGGCCTTCACTGCTAAAGGTGCCACTCAGTGATATGAGTTAAGAATGTAGGGGCATCAGGTCTTATTCTAGATTAAGAAATCATTAATAAAGTAGAAGAAATTCTAAAGTAAGAAAATGTAATTAAAAGGATTGACAATCTAAAATATACTTGTTAGCATAAAACAAAGTAATTGTATATGAATAGTTTGAATTTTGTTGGCCGGTCAACCGGAGACAGTTTCTGTATTTTGTATGTACAGAAGATGTCTCTGGTTTTTTGTTGTACTGGAGAATGTAAAGAATTCTATTAATTTCTAAGCTTATTAACAACAGAGCAATTTTATTTCAAACAATGGAGTGTGAATGAATTGGCGAAACAATTATCTTTTTCGGCCTTTGTAATGAATACAGCTTCTCATATTCTGCATGGATTGTGGCGTGAGGAGGAAGGACATCAGTTGAATTTTAACGATGTAGATCTTTGGGTTTCTTTGGCTAAGCGACTTGAAGAGGGAGGGTTTGATGCTATCTTTTTCGCAGATGTTATTGGATTATATGGTGATCATCAGGGTGGTTGGGATTATCATGTACAAACCGGTTTGCAAATACCGAGCAACGATCCGATGGTTCTTCTATCCGCACTTGCGGTGAACACAAAACATCTAGGCTTAGCATTTACAGCAGCTCCACTTCAGGAACCCCCTTTTAATTTTGCACGTCGCGTTTCAACGTTGGATCACATTTCCAAAGGCCGCGTTGCTTGGAATATAGTAACTAGTGCACAGGAAAATGCTTTTCGAAACTTTGGTTATGATGGTCTGGTCCCGCATGATGAGCGGTATCGCTGGGCGGATGAATATGTAGATGTTTTGTATAAGCTTTGGGAGGGGTCGTGGGATGAAGGAGCTCTTTTACAAGATCGAGAGAGTGGTATTCATGCGGATCCATCTAAGGTACATAAAATACATCATGTTGGGGAGCGTTACCAGGTTGAAGGTCCGCATCTTGTGTCACCATCACCACAACGAACACCAGTGCTCTTTCAAGCAGGGTCATCAACGGCTGGACGAGACTTTGGAGCTCGCAATGCGGAGGCTGTGTTTATCGTAACACCAGATCCTGAAAATGCTCGTAAGCTAATTGAGGATACACGGCGCTTAGCTATTCAAAATGGTCGAGATGGTCATGATATTAAGTTTTATCAAGGATTATCCTTCGTCATAGGGGAGACGGAGGAAGAGGCTCGACGTAAAGAAATAGAGCTGGATAAGAATATTGATTTGGAAATGATGATTGCTCATTTAGCTGGAGCTATAGGGATGGACTTAGGAAACGTCAGCTTAGATACACCGCTTAAAAATATCGAAACGGATGGAACAAGAAGCTTGATTGCTTGGGTGCAGCAAAGCACGCCAGGACGAACGCCGACCGTTGCTGATCTTGCTAGACTTCAAGGTAAAACGACCCGTATTGTTGGAACACCTGAAACGATTGCAGACCAGCTTGAGATTTGGAGTGAGGCAGGTGTTGATGGTATCAATGTCATTAACGCAACGATTCCTGGCTCCTATGAGGAATTTATCGATCAAGTGATGCCTGTTCTTCGCAAACGTGGTTTAGTGCGTAATAAGCATGGTGAGCCAGGTACTTTCCGCCATACACTTTTTGGAACAGACCGTCTTAGTGAGCGCCACTCTGCTGCAAAATATAGAGGTGCTTTTTCTTCTAATGTAGTCACTCGTTGATACGTAGTAAGGATGGTTAGGAGGTGGTTTCTTCAAAAAAGGAATGGTTATTTTACACATAAATACGACTATAAATATATGAATAATAATATTTAGGGATAAGGGAGTGTAGTATATAATGCCTAAACAAAAAGAAATAGAAGTCGAAGATATCAATAACAAAAAAGATGATTCGAGCTCGCCAAAATTTACTGCGCCAGTAAAAATTGATTCGCCTGAATTCGAATTATTGATTGCTGAAATTGCTCGTGATGCAGCAGAACGTAGAAATGCTAGTAGTGAGGCTCGTCCCTTTTATGCGATTGATTTAATTAAGCAATCTCGACTTAGTGCTCTGCAGTTACCTATTGAGTATGGCGGCAGTAATGTAAGTATTCGTGATCTTTTCTACGTTGTAGTACGTCTAGCTGAAGCCGATCCAGATGTAGCGCATATTCTTCGAGCTCATTATGGCTATGTGGAGCAATTTCTTCGTGAAAGTAATAATGAAGAAAGACGTAAAACTTGGTTAGCAAGAATAGCTGAAGGAGCCATTATAGGGAATGCTTTTACGGAGATTTCATCAAAAAATGTTGGAAATTTAGTATTTGAAACTACTCTATCTCCAGATGGGGATGGTTATCGCTTGAATGGCACCAAGTACTTCAGTACGGGTACTTTATATTCAGATTATGTAGTGGTGATGGCATCCACCCCAGAAGGGTTGCCGATATCAGCGATTATCCCAACTAATCGGGAGGGCGTCAGCTTAGAGGATGATTGGGATGGTATCGGACAAAGGTTGACTGGAAGTGGTACGACTCGTTTACATAATGTTTTCGTCACTAGTGAAGAGGTAATTGAATTGAGTGGTGATAAGACACCATTTAATTCCTTTGTACAGCTTTATCTTCACGCTGTTATTGTAGGTATCCTACGAAATGTTGTTTCAGATGCAGCGGCCTTAGTGAAGGGAAGATCCCGTACATTTAGTTATGCTGCCGCTGATATACCACGTGAAGATCCACAGCTGCTACAGGTAATTGGTGAAATTTCAAGCATAGCTTATGCTGCTGAAGCAACTCTGCTTGCGGCTGCAGATTCTCTTGATATTGCAGTGAATGCAGCGGTGGATGGGGTCATTGATTATTCACTTAGTCATAATGCTTCGCTGAAAACTTCACAGGCCAAGGTCATTATAGATGAACTTGCGTTAAAGTCAGCATCATTACTATTTGAGGTTGGCGGTGCATCGGCGACAAAGCAGTCAGCGCATCTTGATCGCCACTGGCGGAATATTCGTACATTAGCCTCTCATAATCCAACCGTTTATAAAGCCCGTGTTATTGGTGGTTATGTGGTAAATGGGACGGAGCTACCGCTAAAGGAAGTATACTTTTAAACGATTCCTTTATATCTTGAAAAATACTAAAAAAATAGGGGGGTTACATATGAGTAATGTAGTAACTGAAAAAAATATCTATTCAAGATCGTATATTGAGGAAATTAGAGAAAAAGTTAAACCAATTGTAGAAAATGTGATTAAACCCAATGCCGGACTCGGTGATAAAGAAGGCTTGTTTCCTCGTGAAAGTTTACTAGCTTTAGCTAAAGAAGGTTGGAATTCTGTAACAATACCAGAAAAATGGGGTGGGCTAGACTTAGGGTACGTCGGTTTGTCCGTTGTAGCAGAAGAAATCGGTAAAGTTGACGCATCTACTGGACTTGTCTATGCGATGCATGTTGGTGCTGCTCAAACTATTAATTTATTTGGGAACGATGATCAAAAAGCACGTTGGCTATTGCCGATTCGTGAAGGAGCAATCACAACTTTTGCAGTCAGTGAAAAAGCAACAGGTGGGCATGTATGGTATAACCTAAGTCAGGCTGTACAAGACGGGGATGAGTATATTTTAAATCTTGAAAAGTCATTTACGACAAGTGGTGGACAATCCGATTACTATGTTGTTCAGACTCGTACAGCTGGTAGTACCGATCCAAGTGAGCATAGCTTTTTTATCGTCGATGGACATCAAGAGGGAATTACAGCTAAGCCATGGAAAGCATTAGGTGTACGTGGAAATCATAGTGGACCACTAAAGTTTGAAAATGTGAGGGTCCATCATCGTGATTTACTGCAAGTAGCTAGTCATGATGTAATCAATGGGACGGGTGCGATTCTAGGCTTAAACGCTGTATGGCTTGGAGTGGCACAAGGTGCTCTTGATGCGGCAATCGCACATGTCACAAAAACGACTCATAAAGATTTCAATAAAAACTTGGCGGACTATCAAGTGATTCGTCAAAAATTGGCGGAAGTAAAAATTCAAATTGCAGCCGTACGAACATGGCAATATGATTTAGCTAGACAATATGATGAACTGTGTAAAAACAATCAATCGTTGCTGCCTCTTGCTGGTGAACTGACGGAACACAAAGTCCTAGCAACTGAATTAGCTGATACTGCAGCTCGAGTAGCGATGGATGTAGCAGGAGGTTACGGCTATATTGAGGGTACATTTGAACGAATTTATCGTGATGCACGAGGCGGAATTCCAATGGCTCCTTCTAATAATTTAGCTCGTGAACAAATTGGAAAAGGCTTAGTTGGCCTACCACTAGAGCTTTTTGAGGAGGGAAAATAATATGAAGAAAAAGAGAATTTATTTAAATGCCTTTGATATGAATTGTGTGGCTCATCAATCACCAGGTCTATGGGTGCATCCTGAAGACCAATCCCATCGTTATAAGGATATTGAATATTGGGTGGAGCTTGCTAAAATCTTAGAAAAAGGTAGATTTGATGGTTTGTTTATTGCCGATGTTATAGGGATTTATGATGTGTACGGTGGAGATAAAGAAACGACCATTCGTGAAGCAACACAAGTGCCTGTAAACGATCCAATTCTGCTTGTATCGGCGATGTCGCATGCGACTAAACATTTAGGATTTGGCATTACATGTTCTACCACCTTTGAACATCCATACACTTTTGCAAGAAGGATGTCTACCTTAGATCATCTCACAAATGGAAGAATTGCGTGGAATATCGTAACCTCTTATTTGGAAAGCGGAACGAAGAATATTGAAATCGGGGATAAATTCCAGCATTCAGAAAGATACAATATAGCAGAGGAATATTTAGAAGTTTGCTATAAGTTGTGGGAAGGCAGTTGGGAAGACGGTGCTGTCGTCAAAGATAAGGAAAAAAGAATGTTTACCGATCCAACAAAAGTACATGAAATCAATCATCATGGCAAATATTTTGATGTACCTGGTATTCATTTATGCGAACCTTCGCCTCAAAGAACGCCTGTTTTATTTCAAGCTGGAGGTTCATTAAGAGGACGTCAATTTGCAGGTAAACATGCTGAATGTACGTTTATTTCAGCCCCTTTAAAAGAAGCAACTGCTGCGTATGTGAAAGATGTAAGAACACAGGCAAGGGAGCAGGGAAGAGATCCTCAAAGTTTGAAAGTATTTGCTTTGTTTACACCAATTGTGGGCCGAACAGAGGAAGAAGCATGGGCAAAGTATGAGGAACTATCAAGCTATATTAGCTATGAAGGTGCTCTTTCTTTATTGAGTGGATGGTCAGGTGTGGATTTCTCTCAATATGATCCAGATGAAGAAATTAAATATATTGAAACGAATGCCGTTAAATCGATGCTTGAAGTGTTAACAAAATCTAGCCCGAATAAAAAATGGACGGTCCGTGAATTAGCAAATTTTGCTGGAATCGGCGGGATGGGTCCTGTTGCAATAGGAACTCCTGAGCAAATAGCTGACACTTTTGAAGAGTGGATTGACGAAACGGATATTGATGGATTTAATCTTGCGTATGCAATCACGCCAGGAACGTTTATAGACTTTACTGAGCTTGTTGTTCCAGAACTTCAGCGTCGTGGTCGATTGAAAATGGAATATGAAGAAGGTGTCTATAGAGAAAAACTCTTTGGAAAAGGTCAAGTGAGATTATCAGAGGAACATATAGGATCAAGTTATCGTAACAATCATTTGCAAGAACAAGCATAACAAATGAGGGGGAAGAAATGTTCATACCGGAGATATTTACAGTAGATATCTCTGGTTATTTTTTACCTTAAATAAAGTTACAATTTGATGAATTTTATTTAAAAGTTCACTGAATCGTAAAAAATGGATATAATCTGCCCCTTCGAAATGAACAAAATATAAAGGATTTTTTTGGAGTTAAGAAAACTATTCCTATTTGTTTAGTTTAATTTAAAGAATGAGTGGAGGGATTGATAGTGGCGAAAGTTCTCGAAAAATTTATAAATTTGAAAACGGAAAATGTCGCTGTTCCTAATAAGATTGAAGCTAAGTCTATTTATTTTGATTATGATGGTTTAGAAATTTTGAACAATATTAATCTAACTGTTAAAGAAGGAGAATTTGTCGTCTTTATGGGACCTAGTGGATCTGGGAAAAGTACATTTCTTCGATTGCTAACAGGATTAGCTCAGCCTAAACAAGGTGAAATTTTGGTTAACAATCAGTCCGTTGCAAAATCGTTACCAGATAGCTCAGTTGTATTTCAAGATTATTCATTATTTCCTTGGTTAACGGCAGAAGAAAATATCATTCTAGCATTAAAGCAAAAATTAAAAAAATCAAAAACAAAAAAAGAGTTAGAACAGTTGGCTCAAGGTTATTTGGAATTAGTTCAGTTAGGTCATGCTATTAAAAAATATCCAGGAGAAATGTCAGGTGGGATGCGCCAACGTGCAGCTATTGCAAGAGCACTTTCATTGGGGTCAGACTTAATGTTCATGGATGAACCGTTTGGGGCACTTGATCCGGTTACAAGAATTAATCTACAGGATTTGATTCTTCAAGTGAACCGTGAACAACAGCGAACGATTGTATTTGTAACACATGACGCGGAAGAGGCTATTTTCTTAGCGGATCGTATTGTGATGTTTACTCCAGGGCCGCCTGGTAAAATTGCAGAAATTATAGATGTTCCTTTTCCTAAGACTCGAAATCGTAAACAGTTATTCGAAAGCTTAGAATTTATAAAGTTTAGAGATTATGTGTTAAGTGTTATGAATCGAGGTGTTTTCGAAAAACTGGAAGAGAGTTATGAAGTACGTGTTGGAGGAGAAGGAATTTAATAACGATTGAGGATTAGTGGGAGGAAGTAGAATGAGAAAAAGAAAATGGTTAGTAGGTATGGGGTTATCAGCAGTATTAGCTTTATCAGCTTGCAATGGGCAGGAAAAAGCGTCAACAAAAGATAACGAAAAAACATATGAGCTAAAAGTTGCGTATGGCAATTTATATGGAGCACCTCTTGCGGATATTGCTAGGGCGGAAGGTTTTTTCGAAGAAGAGAATTTAAAAGTGGATATGGTTGGTTTATCAGGAGATGGATTAACTCCATTACAGGCAGAAAAAGTAGACATTGCTCTAACATTTGGTTCAACCGCTCCTATGAATTTTATTGCTAATGGTGCTGATTTTCAGATGATTGGCGGGCATATGGAAGGCGGACATCCGCTTGTCGCAAAAAAAGAGAATGTAGATCAATATAAGACATTAGAAGATTATAAAGGTAAAAAAATTGCTGTCGTGCATTTAGATACATTGGATGTTTACTTTAAAGCAGCACTTCAGGAAGCCGGAATTGATATTAAGAAGGATGTTGAGTTCATAGAACTAGACTCCAGGGCTTCAGTACTTGAAGCGGTAAAAACCGGAAAAGCTGATGTAGGCATTTCTGGTACAGGACATTTAACAAAGACGTTAGAACTTGGTTTAGCACCGGTTCAATGGATTAATGATATTGAACCAGATGCAGTTTGCTGCCGAGTTACTGTAAGAGGCGATATATCAGACGAACAAGCAATTGCTTATAAAAAATTTATGAAAGCTCTTATTAAGGCCGAACGTGTGAAGTTAGAGAGTCCCGAAAAAAATCTAGAAGCATCGATAGATAGATTTAAGAATTTATCTGAATCTACCATTGATGAAATTGTAAATGAACCACATTTAATTAATACAGCTGATCCAAACAAAAACGAGACGTTAGAATTATGGGAGAAAATGAAAAGTATTGGATACGTCAAGAAGGAAGCAGAAAATATTGATATGAATGCTCATTTTAATCTTTCATTCTATGAACAAGCTATCGATGAACTTATTGAAGAAAATCCGGATGATGAATATTATCAAAAACAATTAGAGAGATTCAATCAACAAAACTTCTAGGAGGGTCCTATGAGAAAATTTTTTCATCTATATATTTATTCGACTTTAATTGCCTTTGCTTTTCTAGGATTATGGGTTTACATTACTAATTTTACAGAATTGTTGGATCCAGTGATTTTTCCTTCTCCAGAAATTGTTGTAATAGCATTTGGTAAAGCAATTTTAGATTTATTTAAAGGATTTTTAAGCTCAATGGGGTTATTAGTCCCAGCTTTTGCTTTAGCGTTAGTATTAGGTATTGGTGGAGGGTTATATTTCGGTTTACACCATAGATTTAGGGTAATTTTAGAGCCGTTCTTCCAGACTTTTAGCCCGCTTCCACCAACTTTATTTATTCCGTACGCCATTGCGTTGTTTCCAACTTTTAAGTCAGCCTCTATTTTCATTTTATTTATCACAACTTTTTGGCCAATCTTTCTTGGTACCATTCAAGGGGTATTATTAATTGATAAGCCTTACTGGGACAATGCAAGAACAATAGGGTTAAAAGGAAAAGACCTGATTTTCAAAGTTATTCTTCCGGCAAGTTCGCCATTGATTTTGAGTGGTATAGGTACGTCTCTTGGATTTTCGTTTATCGTGTTAATGATGGCAGAGATGTTTGGAGCCGAATCGGGAATGGGTCATTTTATACAGTATTATACAGATTTTACTCAATATGATTTTGTTCTAGCAGGCATCATTTTTAATAGTTTAATCATTTTAGCCATTATGATCATTTTTGAAAAAATCAAAAAGCGGTTGTTGTTCTGGACGAATTTAAAAAGTGAAGCCAATTAAGTAAGAAAAATTGTCGTAAGACTCTCCCTCATTAAAAGAGGGAAGAGTCTTTACTTTCATTAAGGAGTAGTATGATGCGAACAATTGTAATCATTCTGTTTATATTCTGGCTTGCTGGATGCTCAAGTTCAGTTGAAAATCAAATAAAGGCTGAAAAGCCAAAAGAATTAGAAGTGACAATAGAAAGTGATCCTAAACAGGTTCAAATTAATGAAAAAGTTACCTTTACTTCAACAGTGAAATATGGGAATGAGGACATTAGTAAAGATGCTGAAGTTATGTTTGAAGTTATTGAAAATGGAATGTCTTATGGAAATTTGCCGATTGAACCAAGTGCAAATGGGACCTATCAATTAGAACTGAAATTTAGTGAACCCGGTGAACATCAAGTTATCGCTCATGTTAGTTATAAAGATTTACATGAAATGCCAATCCTTCCCTTTCAGGTGACGCAATGAAAGGAGTCAGATGTTTCTGATGAGTAATGTAAAAAAAAGAGCTAGTTTGTTTATAAAAGGGTTGGTCGTCGCTATTTTAGTTTTAGGTATAGGTTATGCGATTTATATGAATTTTTTTAAAGAGAAAGAAGTGACTGCGATTGATAAAAGTGATCTTGCTTCTAATTTTACTTTGAAAAATTTAAAGGGTGAAGAGGTCAAATTAGAGGATTATAGGGGAAAAGGTGTGTTTCTTAACTTTTGGGCTACATATTGTCCTCCGTGTGAAAAAGAAATGCCGTATTTGGAGTCTGCATATAAAGACTATAAAGATAAAGACATAGAAGTACTAGCAGTTGATGTTGGAGAACCAAGAATAATAGTTAACCAATTCGTGTCAAAAAAAGAGTTGAGTTTCCCAGTTTTACTTGATTGGAATGCAGATGTAGCTGATTCATATGAAGTTAATACGCTTCCTGTTACTTTTTTGATTAACGAAAAAGGAGAGATTAAAGAAAGAATTTCTGGTGAAATGACTGAGGAGAATATTCGTTATTATTTAAAAAGTATTGTTCCAGAACGATGAATATATTTGTCATATAACTAAATATTAAGAGCAGTTAAATAAAGTGACTAGATTACTATAGGCTCTCTATTCAAGATGAATGTATCTTGGAAGGAGGGTCTTTTTAGTTTTAATACTCAATATCTGATTAACGCAATAAAGGAAATATTCTGTATATTAATAATTTTAAAAATACATTGAAACTAATTATTTTGGAACACAGGTAATTACAAATGAGTCAGAAGAAATACCTAATCTGTCTTATTTAGGAAATCGATTAAAACAATTACATAAGGATATGGATGATATTTTTATAAAAGAAGAAGAGACTGACAAAAGAAAATTATTCGAGTTGAGACAGTCTGAAAAAATTATTAATAATTTATTGAAAACTTTAGTTAATTATTTTCTAAATATTGCGAAAATATTAGAGGGTGGCAAATTAGATATGCTATTCTTAAGTGATGGCTTATCTTTCAATAATCTTTCACATCCAGCAGAGCTAGTTAGATTTGAGCCACTTACATTATTAGCTTCTTTATCTGCTGTTACAACAAATATCGGACTTGTAGCAACAGCATCTACAACGTACAATGAACCATTTCATATTGCACGTAAATTTTCTTCCTTAGATCACCTAAGCGGTGGCCGTTCTGCTTGGAATGTCGTGACGTCTTATTATCAAACGGAAGCGAATAATTTTAACCAACAATCTCATTTAGATCATTCTTTGCGTTATAAACGAGCAGCGGAATTTGTAGAAGTTGTGAAGGGATTATGGGACAGTTGGGAAGAAGATGCTTTAGTGCGAGATAAAAAGTCGGGTCAGTACTTTATTCCAGATAAATTACATACATTGAATCACCAAGGAAACTATTATTCTGTAAAAGGCCCGCTTAATTCATCGCGCTCACCACAAGGTCGGCCAATTATTGTTCAGGCAGGGTCATCGGATGATGGTATTCATTTAGCGGCACAAACAGCTGATGTCATTTTTACTGCACAGCAAACATTAGAAGATGCACAAGCATTTTATAAAAAAGTAAAACAGAAAGCTGTAGAATTTGGTCGTTCTCCTGATGATGTGAAGATTATGCCAGGTGTCTCTCCTTACATTGGTCATACAGTAGAAGAAGCCTTTGAAAAATATGAACAACTTCAACAGCTTATTACACCTGAAATAGGTTTAGAGTTTTTATCTGAATATCTCGGAGGGCTTGATTTATCCGCTTATGACTTAGATGGTCCTTTACCAGATGAAATCCCAGAGACAAATGGAAATCAAAGTCGACGTCAACTCATTATTGATCTGGCCAAGCGTGAACAGTTAACGATTAGACAACTCTATCTTCGAATTGCCGGTTCAAGAGGGCATAGAATGATTTTTGGAACGCCAGAACAAATTGCAGATCAGTTGGAAGAATGGATTGTGAACGAAGCGGCAGATGGCTTTAATCTTATGTTTTCACATTTTCCTAATAGCTTAGAAGATTTTGTGAAAGAGGTTATTCCAATTCTTCAGCAACGAGGGCTGTTTCGGACAGAATATGAGGGAAGTACTTTACGAGAAAATCTAGGATTATCGCAAGTGGAATCAAGATATGCGAAGCAAGCAACGACAACTGAATAGTTGTCGTTGCTTGTTTTTGCTATAATGAAGAAATTAAAGAAGTAGATTATGAGAGCACGGAGCATTATCAAATAACGAAGTATTTTTTACAGCATCGGGAGAAAATGCTGATGGAGTTGTTTATGGAGGAAGATTGAAAAAAGAGCTTGCAGAATTACTTCGCAACATATTTGTGTAGGACAAGAGGGGGAAATTACATGGTCAAAATTCGTAAGGCTTTCAATGATGAAGTAGAAATGCTTCGACAGCAAAGAATAGAGGCGTATGAAGAACATGCACAAAACATCCCGGAAGGACATTGGGAAGCTCTAAAGAAATCTATCGCGTCACATGCTGATGAACAGGAGGAGGTTGAACTTCTAGTTGCTGAATTAGATGGGGAAGTGGTAGGCAGTGTTGCTCTGTTTCCTGCGAAATCAGATGCTTATAAAGGACTTGTTGATATGTTAGATTACCCTGAAATAAGAATGCTTGCAGTCACACCACAGTCACGAGGAAGGGGTGTTGCTGAGGCATTAATAAAAGAATGCATTAGTCGGGCAAAAGTAAAGGGTTCACAGTATATCGGCTTACATACAGCAGACTTTATGAAATCTGCTATGCGGCTGTATGAACGTATGGGCTTTGTACGAATGCCGCAATTTGATTTTCAACCTGCTGATGACGGAATCATTGTAAAGGCATATCGACTATCTATCGAATGAAGAATATGGAAAAAGAAACAGCCACGTGTTTTCTAGTATATAGAAATACGTGGCTGATGAATGTAATTATATGATTAATGTTAAAACGCCCAATCTCCATTACGGAAGACAGGTTCAGCAGTACCGTCAGCTAGAATGCCGTCGATGTTCATTTTGTCAGAGCCAATCATGAAGTCAACGTGGGTTAAGCTTTCATTTAAGCCATGTTCAGCTAGCTGTTCTGGTGTCATATCTTTCCCGCCTTCAAGACAGAAGGCATATGCACTGCCGATAGCTAAGTGATTTGATGCATTTTCGTCAAATAGTGTATTAAAGAACAACACATTAGATTGTGAAATAGGGGAGTTGAATGGCACGAGTGCGACTTCTCCTAAGTAGTGGGAGCCTTCATCTGTATCCACTAATTGTTTTAAAATTTCTTCGCCTTCTTCTGCTTGTACCTCGATAATGCGTCCATCTTTAAATGTAACAGAGAAGTTATTGATAATATTTCCACCATAGCTA
>Ga0180215_1003530_pt1 | contig 14595 bp, 12 predicted proteins | sample eDN3rd37CBELigBY_FD_128871 | JGI IMG/M metagenome (GOLD analysis project Ga0180215, IMG submission 128871) | Enriched backyard soil microbial communities from Emeryville, California, USA - eDNA 3rd pass 37_C BE-Lig BY (version 2) (version 2) | ecosystem: Environmental > Terrestrial > Soil >...
CGAGGCCCGCGGCTCGGGCGAGCCCCGACTCGGGCACGACGCCCATCGCGGCGATGACGAGGTCGGCGGGCAGGGCGGTGCCGTCGTCGAGCACCACGCGGTCGGCCCCCACCCGCGCGACGGCACGACCGAGCCGCAGGTCGACGCCCCTCCGCAGGACGTGGTCGGCCAGCGGGGCGGCCATCTCGGGATCGAGCCCGCCGAGGAGGCGGGAGCCGCGCTGCACGATGGTCGTCGCGATGCCGCGACGGTGCAGGTTGTCGGCCATCTCGATGCCGATGTACCCGCCGCCGATGACCACCGCCCGTGCGCCGTGCGGCAGTCGGTCGACGGCCGCGGTGATGGCGTCGAGGTCGTCGAGCGTCCGCAGCGCATGGATCGGGGCGCCCGGGGCGACGACGTCGGGCATCCGCGGTGCCGCGCCCGGCGAGAGGATGAGCTCGTCGTACGCGAGCTCGTACTCGGTGCCGTCGGCGCGCCGCACGGTGAGGCGGCGGCGCGCTCGATCGATCGCGACGGCCTCGCTGCGCACCCGCGCGTCGATGCGGAAGCGGGCGGCGAGACGATCGGGGTCCTGCAGCTCGAGCGCGCTCCGTTCGGCGATCACGCCCGACACGTGGTACGGGAGCCCGCAGTTGGCGAACGACACCGCTCCGCTGCGCTCGAGCACGATGATCTCGCGGTCCTCGTCGAGGCGGCGCAGGCGCGTGGCCGCGGACATGCCGCCGGCGACCCCGCCCACGATCACCGTGACGCGGGTCGCGCGCCGCGTCGCATCCGACCCCGACACGACGGGTTCGGAAGCGGGGCGGGGCTGTTCGACGTGCGGCGCGGTGCGGTGGTGCATACCCCGAGGGTATCCGGATACCGGCGGGGTATCCAAATCAAACCGACCGAACCCGGCGATGCTCCCGGGATTCCGCGTGATCGCACGTATGGTGTCGGTGTGTGGCGGCTGGATCGGAACCATGACGAAGACGACGTCTTCGGGTCCGAGCCGGATGCCGCGGCCGACGACCCGATTCCGGAACCCATGCGACAGGACATCACCAGCCCCGACGGCGTGAGCCTCGGCGACCCCGAGCTGGTCGCCGGGAACGTCGCCGAACCCGCGTGGCGACGGTGGCGCGACGAGCTCGCCGAGGTCGGCGGACGCTCGCCGCTCGTGCGCTTCGTCGACACGCCGCGCACCCGCATCGAGCTCTCCACGACGCATCCCGGCGGCCTGCCGCAGTTCATCACGGGCAAGTCGACGCTGCTCTCGAGCCTGATCCGCGACGAGCTCGCGCTGCGCAACGCGCGCCTCGCCGCCGCCGAGATCACGCAGAAGGGCATCGAGCTGCGCTCGGTGCGCGGCATCGAGTCGGTGCACCTCGCGATCGGCCTCGCGTCCTGGCGCAACGGCGGCGAGGAGTTCCTCGCACCGGTGCTGCTGCGCCCGCTCGCGATCCGGCGCTACGGCCGCGACTTCGAGCTCAAGCTCAAGGGCCAGCCGTTCCTCAACCCCGCGCTCGCCCGCGAGCTGCGCGAGCAGTTCCGCATCACGCTCGACGCCGAGGCGTTCGTCGCGCTCGCCATCACGAACGGCGTCTTCAAGCCGCAGCCCGTGATCGACCGGCTGCGCGGCCTCACGTCGCACCTGCCGTGGTTCCACGTCGCGCCGCGCCTCGTGGTGTCGTCGTTCGCCGAGGTCGGCCCGGCGATGGCCGCCGACGTCGAGCGGCTCGACCACCCCGTCATCGACGCGGTCGCGGGCAACAAGGCGGCGCAGGCGGCGATCGCGAAGCAGGGCGAGCGTGCGCGTGCGGTGCCCCAGGACGAGCGCCCGCCCTCGACCGACACGCTGCTGCTCGACGCCGACCCCGAGCAGGAGCAGGTCGTCGCCGAGATCGAGGCCGGCACGTCGCTCGTCGTGAAGACGCTGCCCGGCACGGGCGGCACCCAGACCATCGTGAACGCCATCGGCGCGCTCGTGGCCAAGGACAAGCGGGTGCTCGTGGTGGGCGCCCGCCGCGCGAGCCTCGACGGCATCGCGCACCGGCTCGGCCAGGTCGGGCTCGGTGGTGCCGCGGTCACCACGGCGAGCCTGCGGCGCGACCTCATCCAGTCGATCTCGCGCAACGAGAAGGCCGAGCAGCCGCGCGTCGCCGACGTCGACGATGCGCTCGTGCGGCTGCGCAAGGTGCTGCTCGACTACCGTTCCGCGCTCACGCGGCGCGACCCCGAGCTGAAGGTGTCGGTGCTCGACGCCCTCGGCGAGCTCGCGAAGCTCGCCCTGCGCGACCGGCCGCCGTCGACCACCGCGCGCCTCGACCACGCCACCCTCGTCGCGCTCGCCGACGGACGCGAGCAGGCGGCCCGCGACCTCGCCCGCGCGGCCGAGCTCGGCGAGTTCCGGTACGGCCCGGGGGACTCGCCCTGGTACGGCGCCTCGTTCACCTCGTCGGAGGAGGCGGCGCACGCGCACGAGCTGGCGAAGCGCCTGAGCGCCACCGAGCTGCCCCGGCTCCTCGAGCGCGGGCGTGCGCTCATCGCGCAGACGCGACTGCGGCCGTTCGAGTCGGTCGCCGAGCTCGGCGTGTTCCTGCGGCTGCTCCTCGACGTGCGCGACACGCTCGACCGGTTCCTGCCGTCGGTGTTCGACCGTCCGCTCGGCGAGCTCATCGCCGCCACGTCCGCGCGCCGCGACTCGCCGGGCATGTCGGGCGCGAACCGCCGCCGGCTGCGCCGCCTCGCGCTCGAGTACGTGCGCCCCGGCGTGCACGTCGGCGACCTCAATGCGGCGCTCCGCGGCATCCAGCAGCAGCGCACGCTCTGGCAGCGCTACTCCGAAGCCGGGGCCATCCCCGCGGTGCCCGTCGGCATCGACGACGTGCACGTCGCCTACCGCACCGTCGCGACCGACCTCGCCGCGCTCGATGCCCCGCTCGGGGTGACCGGCACCCCGCGGCAGCTCGCGGCGCGTCCCGTGCGCGAGCTCGTGTCCGACCTGGCCGGCCTCGCGGCCGAGTCCGAGGTGCTCACCAACCTGCAGGAGCGCACCGCCGTGCTGTCGCGGCTGCGCGACCTCGGCCTCGATCCGCTGCTCGTCGACCTCGCGAAGCGGCACGTGCGCGAGCGCGCCGTCGCCGGCGAGCTCGAGCTCGCCTGGTGGCAGTCGGTGCTCGAGCTCATGCTCGCGAACGACAAGGCGCTGCTCGGCGCGAACACGACCGTGCTCGACCGGCTCGAGGGCGACTTCCGCCTCGTCGACGAGGCGCACGCGTCGGCGGCCGGACCCCAGCTCGCGTGGCACCTCGCCGAGAACTGGAAGGTGGCGCTCGTCGACCACCCCGACGAGGCCCAGCAGCTGCGGCGGATGCTGCGCGGCGACCGCGTGCGACCCGAGACGCTGCACGACGAGGCGCCGCACCTGTTCCGCACGCTCGCTCCCGTCTGGCTGGCGTCGCCGTACGAGGTCGCCGAGATCGACGACGACATCGTGTTCGACACCGTGGTGCTCGTCGACGCCGGATCGACGACGATCGCCGAGAACCTCGGGGCGATCCGTCGCGCCCGCCAGGTGGTGGCGTTCGGCGACCCGGTGACCCAGACGCCGACGACGTTCGAGACCGGCCTCGACGACACCGACCACGAGCGCAGCACGACCGACCACAACGTCGACGCGATGCACGCCGACTCGGCCCTCGCCCGGCTCGGCGAGCTGCTGCCGACGCTCACCCTCACGCGCAGCTACCGCGCCGGCGGCGAGGACCTCGCCGAGCTCGTGAATCGCCGGTTCTACGCCGGACGCATCGAGTCCCTGCCCTGGGCCGGCAGCTTCCTCGGACACGGCAGCCTCGGCCTGCACTACGTGCGCGGCAACGGCCTGCCCGACGCGGTGACCGGCACGGTCGAGAGCATCGACTCCGAGGTCGCGAAGGTCGTCGAGCTCGTCATGGAGCACGCCGTGAAGCGTCCCCGCGAGTCGCTCATGGTCATCACCGCGAGCGCGAAGCACGCCGCGCGCGTGCACCAGGCGGTGCTCGCGGCGTTCGCGAAGCGCACCGACCTCTCGGACTTCATCCTGAAGGACCGCGCCGAGCCGTTCACCGTGCTGACGCTCGAGCAGGCGGTGGCGCAGAGTCGCGACCGCGTGATCTTCTCGGTGGGCTACGGTCGCACGCCGCACGGACGCCTGCTGTCGAACTTCGGCTCGCTCGGCGAGCCCGGCGGCGACCGGCTGCTCGCGGTCGGCATGACGCGCGCCCGCCGGTCGATGGACCTCGTCTCGGCGTTCCGGCCCGAGGACATCGACGCCGAACGGCAGTCGCACGGCGTGCTCGCCCTCGCTGAGATCCTGAGCCGCACCGAGGAGCGCGCCGCGTCGACCGACGACGAGGAGGCCGGCGAGTCGATGCTCGGCGACCTCGCGCGTCGCCTGGAGCGGCGCGGCATCCGGGTCAGCGTCGGTCATCGTGGCCGGCTCGCCCTCGCCGCCGCGCACGCCGGCAAGGCCGTGGTGGTCGAGACCGACGAGGCGTTCGCCGGGCTCAGCCTGCGCGAGTCGCTGCGCCTGCGCCCCGACGTGCTGCGCCGGCTCGGCTGGCACTACCTGCGGGTGCACAGCTTCGAGCTGTTCGGCAACCCCGAGGCGGTCGCGACGCGGGTCGCCACGCTGCTCGGCAAGCCCGAGGTGCGACCCGTGGATGCCGCGGCGAGCTGATGTCCGACGAGGAAGACCGGCGCGACGAGCGCGGGCGCGAGGAGCGCCAGCGCGTCGAGCGCGTCGGAGGCCGCTCGCGTCGCGCACGGCTCACGCCTGCGCCGGGCACGGACCCCGCACCTGAGGCGCCGGTGCCGGGCACCGACGAGAGCGAGGACCAGCCGGCCCGGAAGAAGCCCGGCAGGGCCGACCCCGACGACGACCGCATCACGCGCGAGCGCCCGCCGCACTGGTGAGGGCGCCCGCCCGGCGCGTCAGTCGGTGTGCCGCCCCGCGCCGGCGCGCTGCTCGGCCAGGAGGTCGCGGATCTCGGCGAGCACGGTGAGCTCGGTCTCGGGGTCGGCGGGGTCGGGCTCGCCCGCCTTGCGCTTGGCCTCGGCGCGCTCCTTCAGCGTGTTCATCGGCAGCACGAACACGAAGTAGACGACGGTCGCGACGATGAGGAACGCGATGATGGCACCGAGCACGGCGCCGAAGCGGATCTCGGCCATGCCGCCCGACAGCGTCGGGATCGAGATGACGAGCGCCGTGTCGAGGCTGTCGGCCTGGAAGAGCACGCCGATCAGCGGGTTGATGAGGTTGTCGACGATCGAGTTCACGACCGCCGTGAACGCGGCACCGATGACGACCGCGACGGCCAGCTCGATGACGTTCCCGCGAAGGATGAATTCCTTGAAGCCCTTGAGCACGTTCCCTCCCTGACGTCCGCCCCCTGACGGCACGTCAAGCCACGCTAGCCGACGAGCCCGACGAGGTCGAACCCGATGACGAACCGCTGCCCGACGACGAGGACGAGGCGCTCGAGCTCGACGAGGAGGAGCCCGACGAGGCATCCGACCCGCTCGAACCGGACCCGCTCGACCCGGAGCCGCCTGCCCCGCCCTTGCCCTCGCTGCGCGAGTCGGTGCGGTAGAAGCCCGACCCGTTGAACGTCACGCCGATGGTGTTGAAGAGCTTGCGCAGCCGGCCGCCGCACACGTCGCAGACGGTCAGCGCGTCGTCGGTGAAGGCCTGGTGGATGTCGAAGGCGTTGCCGCACTCGGTGCAGCGGTAGGAGTAGGTGGGCATGTGGTTCAGGATCTCCGGGGTCGTGGTGGCACGCCGCTCAGAACGCGATGATGCGCGTGGGCGTCACGACCCCGTTCACGGGCTGGTCGTGCACCTCGCGCGGCACCTCGTCGACGAGTTCGCTGTCGAAGATGACGGCGTACACCGGAGGACATTTTTCCATCGATCCGAGGGTCTTGTCGAAAAAGCCCCGGCCCCAGCCGAGGCGCATGCCCGTGCGATCGACCGCCGCCGCGGGCACGAGGATGAGGTCGACATCGTTGATGGCCATCGGCCCGAGCAGTTCGCCGTCGGGCAGCGGCACGCCGTGCAGCCCGATCGACTCCGTCTCGTCCTCGCCGACGGTCCAGTCGAGCAGGCCGTCCTCGCGCGTCACGGGGAACAGCACGCGGATGCCGCGGGCCTCCGCCCAGTTCACGAACGGCCGCGTGTCGGGCTCGGTCGGCATCGACAGGTAGCACGAGAGCGATTCGGCCTCCGTCGTGCCCACGAGCTCCTGGAGGCGGCTGGTGAGGCCCTCGGTCGCGAGCTCCCGCTCGAGCGACGTCATGTTCTGCCGGCGCTCGCGCAATTCGGCGCGGAGCACGCGTTTCGTGACGGCCGGATCCTCGGGCATGCCACACATCCTAGGGGCCGGCGATGGGGCGTCCCGCCGCCCTGCGCCACGCCGCGACATGCGGATACGCTGTCGGCATGACTCATCGCATCACCAAGGCCGTCATCCCTGCGGCGGGCCTCGGAACGAGGTTCCTGCCGGCGACCAAGGCGCTGCCGAAGGAGATGCTCCCCGTCGTCGACAAGCCGGCGATCCAGTACGTCGTCGAGGAGGCCGTGTCCGCCGGGCTCGACGACGTGCTCATGATCATCGGGCGCAACAAGAACGCGCTCGGCAACCACTTCGACCGCGTGGCGGAGCTCGAGTACACCCTCGAGAACAAGGGCGACAACTCCAAGCTCGAGAAGGTGCAGGAGTCGAGCGACCTGGCCGACGTGCACTTCGTGCGGCAGGGCGACCCGAAGGGCCTCGGCCACGCCGTGCTGCGCGCGCGCAAGCACGTGGGCGACCAGCCGTTCGCGGTGCTGCTCGGCGACGACCTCATCGACGCCCGCGACCCGCTGCTCACGCGCATGCTCGAGGAGCACGGCAAGCGGGATGCCACGATCGTCGCCCTGCTCGAGGTCGACCCCCAGTCCATCCACCTGTACGGCGCGGCAGAGGTCGAGGCGACCGACGACCCCGACGTCGTGCGGGTCACCGGCCTCGTCGAGAAGCCCGCCGCCGACGTGGCGCCCTCCAACCTCGCGGTCATCGGCCGGTACGTGCTGAAGCCCGAGGTGTTCGACGTGCTCGAGCACACGGCCCCCGGCAAGGGCGGCGAGATCCAGCTGACCGACGCACTCATGGAGATGGCCGACGACGTCGAGGGCACGGGCGGGGTCTACGGCGTCGTCTTCCGGGGCCGCCGATACGACACGGGCGACAAGCTCGACTACATCAAGGCCGTCATCCAGCTCGCCTCCGATCGCGACGATCTCGGACCCGAGCTGAAGCCGTGGCTCGTCGAGTACGTCTCCCGCTTCGAACGGAGCTGAGCATGCCCGCGGCCGCGATCCCCACGTTGCGTGACGGGGACGTCACGCTGCGGCCGATCCGTGCGCGCGATGCGAAGCCGCTCGAGCGGGTGCTGCTCGACAACCGCTCGTGGTTGCGCCAGTGGGAGGCGACCTATCCGGGCGGCGGGTCGGTGATCGACACGCGGGGCAGCATCCGCAACCTGCTCGCGCACGCGCGCACCGGGCACGCGCTGCCGTTCATCATCGAGGTCGACGGCGAGCTCGTCGGCCAGCTCAACGTGTCGTCGATCACCTTCGGGTCGCTGTCGAGCGCCACGATCGGCTACTGGGTGTCGCAGGGGCACGCGGGCCGCGGCATCACGCCCACGGCGGTCGCACTCGCGACGGACTACTGCTTCTCGACGCTGCGCCTGCACCGCATGGAGATCTGCATCCGCCCCGAGAACGGCCCGTCGCTGCGCGTGGTCGAGAAGCTCGGGTTCCGCTACGAGGGGCTGCGCCGCCGGTTCATCCACATCAACGGCGACTGGCGCGACCACTTCTCGTTCGCCCTCGTGGCCGAGGAGGTGCCGCGCGGCGTGTTGCGCCGCTGGCACGAGGGGCGGGTGCCCGAGGACGCCGCCCGCATCCCGGCCGAGGACCGCGCGGCCGCCGCGTACCCCCTCCGCCTCGCCGATCGCTGAACACGCCCGCATCCAGCCGAGCTGATCGTCCCCCGTGACCTAGCGTGGTCGCATGGACGTGATCGGTGGGGGCGTGCTCGTGGCGGCAGCCGCTGCGCTCTGGATCGCGTACCTCCTGCCGAGCTGGCTGCGCCGTCGGCAGTACCTCGCCACGGAGCGCAACGCGGTGCGCCTGCAGCAGACCCTGCGCATCCTCGCGGAGACCGCCGAGACACCCGAGGCCGTGCGCGTCGAGGCGACCGCGCGCGAGGTCGCGACGCAGCAGCGCATCCTGCACGAGCAGGAGGTCGCCGCCCGGCTCGCCGCCGAGGCCGCCGAGCACCTCGCGATCGCCGAGCGCCGCGCCGCCCAGGAGGCGGCCGAGGCCGCCCGTGAGCTGGCGGCGTCGGCCGCGCCCATCACCGCCCCGATTCCGACGCTCGCGCCGACGGCCCTCGCAGCCATGGCGGATGCCGCGAAGCGCCGCCGTGCGCTGCGCCGCCGTCGTGGCCTGAGCTCGCTGCTCCTGCTCGCCGGGCTGCTCACCGTCGTCGGCGGGCTCGTGGCGGCCGCGTTCGGCGTGACGCTGCTCGTCGCGGCGGGCGGCGCGCTCGCGATGGTCGTCGCCCTGATGTTCCTCGTCGGTCTCGCCCGCGTGCGCATCGCGGTGCCGGTCGCCGCGCCGGTGGCGGCGCCCGCCGCCGCCGAGCCGTTCGAGCCGATCGACCTCCCGCAGCCCGAGGCCGAGGCGCAGGGCTGGACGCCGCAGCCGCTGCCGAAGCCGCTGCACCTCTCGCGCGGCACCATCGCGGCCGCCGCGATGGCGTCGATCGAGGCGGCCGAGCAGCTGCGCCGGGCCGCCGCCGAGGCGGAGCTCGCGCGTCGCGCCGAAGAGCTCGAGCCGGCGGTGCCGACGATCGAGCGCGCCGCGCGCGCGACCGGGATGCCCGCGGCATCCCAGCCTGCGAGCCCGTATGCGCGCATGGGCATCATCGAGGAGGCCCCGCCCGGTTTCGGCGACCTCGATGCGGTGCTGCGGCGTCGCCGCCAGGCCGGCTGAGCCCGTTCGCGACTCGCGAGACCCGTGCGGCGAGTGGTCTGGACCACCCTCCGAGGGATGATAGAGTCGTTCACGGCTCGGGCCCATGGCGCAGTTGGTAGCGCGTCTCGTTCGCAATGAGAAGGTCGGGGGTTCGAATCCCCCTGGGTCCACCACTTCGAGGCCGGCTTCGCATGGAGCCGGCCTCGTTCGTCTTCCGGGTCAGCGCCTCGCGGCGAGGTACTGCTCGTGCACGCCGGCCGGGATACGGCCGCGCGCGGGCACGTCGATGCCGTTCTCGGCCGCCCAGGCGCGGATCTCCTTGGGCGTGACGCCGCCGGTGCTCGACGATGAACGACCGCCGCGTCGACCGCCGCCGGTGCGGCGAGCGGCCCTCACCCACGGCTCGAGGGCGTCGCGCAGGGCGGCGGCGTTGTCGGCCGACAGGTCGATCTCGTAGGTGGCGCCGTCGAACGCGAAGGTGATCGTCTCCGCGGCCTCGGTGCCATCGAGATCGTCCACGAGCGTCACGATCGTCTTCTTCGACACGACGGGTCCTTTCGTCGGGGGAAGCGCCTCGGGCGCCGTTGCTGGTCCAGAGCCTAGTCCCGGGCGGGTTCGCGCGCCCGCTTGGACCGCGGCGCGCCTGTGACGGCCGGAGACGAGGGGCTTCCGGGCGGGGAGGGGCCCGGGCATAGGCTGGTCGCAATGTCCCACTCCTCGTCACCGGCGCCGCAGCCGCCCACGCTGTCGATCCCGCTCTCCGACGCGAAGCGGTGGCGCGCCTACTGGGTGTGCGTGGCCGTCGCCGGCCTCACGATCCTCGACCTCTCGAAGGTCAACGTCGCGCTGCCGTCGATCCAGGAGGCGTTCGGCGCGAACTCCACCGAGCTGCAGCTCATCGTGTCGGGCTACGTGCTCACCTTCGGGCTCACGCTCGTGCCGGCGGGTCGCATCGGCGACCAGCGGTCGCGGCGCACCCTGTTCATCATCGGGCTCAGCCTGTTCACGCTCACGAGCCTCGCGTGCGCGCTCGCGCCCAACGGCATGGTGCTGCTCATCGCGCGACTCCTGCAGGGCGTCGCCGCGGGCATCCAGATGCCGCAGGTGCTCGGGCTCATCCAGCAGTTGTTCCAGGGCGCCGAGCGAGGCAAGGCCTTCGGCCTGTTCGGCGCGACGATCGGCATCGCGACGGCGTTCGGCCCGACGCTCGGCGGGCTCGCGATCGCGATCGGCGGGCCCGAGGACGGCTGGCGTGGCATCTTCTGGATGAACGTGCCGCTCTCGCTCGTGGCCATCGCGCTCGCCATCTGGCTGCTCCCCGAGACGCGCCTGCCGTCGTCACGCCGGCTCGAGCTCGACCCCGTCGGACTCCTGCTGTTCGGCGTCACGGTCGTGTCGCTGATGTGGCCGTTCCTGTTCACCACGGGCTCGCCGACCGACAACCCGGCCCGGTGGTGGCTCCTCGTCGTCTTCGTGTTCGCCGCCAGCGGGTTCGTCGCCTGGGAGCGCCACTACGCGGCCACGGGCAAGCGCCCGCTCGTGCCGCTCTCGCTCTTCTCCGTGAGCTCGTACCGCAACGGCACGGTGCTCGCGTCGGCGTACTTCGCCGCCGCGCCGTCGATGTTCCTCCTCACCACGCTGTACCTCCAGCACGGCCTCGGGCTCGCGCCGGTGTTCGCCGGCATGGTGAGCATCGGCTTCGCGCTCACGAGCGCGGTGTCGTCGTGGATCGGCGGCAACCTCGTGAACCGGCTCGGCCGTCCCCTCGTGGTAGGGGGTCTCGCCACGGTGCTCGTCGGCATCGGCCTGCTCGTGCTCGCCGCGCTGTTCACGCCGAGCGGGATCACGCCGTGGGCCATGGCGGGCGCCATGGTGATCGCGGGCTTCGGCGGCGGTCTCGTGATCTCACCGAACCAGACGCTGGCGCTCGCCGACATCCCCGTGAAGCAGGGCGGCCTCGCCGGGTCGGTGGGGCAGCTCGGCCAGCGCATCGGAACGGCCGTCGGCACGGCCGTCGCGCTCTCGCTCTTCTACTCCACGATCTACCGCGAGACGGGCATGGCCGACACGCACGACCTCGACGTCTACCACGACGCCTACGGCATCGGCATGCTCGCCGTCGCGCTCTTCGTCGCGATCGCGTTCGGCGTCGGCCTGCTCGACCTCGGCGCGCGCCGACGCCGCACGCGTTCGCTCGCGCACGACCCCGGCCGCGAGCCCGAGGCCGCGTCGGAGCCCGCCCCCGGGCGCGAGCCCGCACCCGAGGCGAGCGCCACCGACTGAGCGCCGACTCGACGTCGGGGACTCAGCGCACGACGGACGCGCCCTCGGCAGCCGGGGCATCCGAGAATGCCAGCTTCGGCACGAACGCGAGCAGCACCGCCGCGACCGCCGCCGTGATGCCGCACACGAGCCAGACGGTGACGTAACCGGCGAACGTGCCCGCGGTGCCGGTGGCGGCCTCGCCGGCGGCGCCGAGCAGCGCGATGCCGAACACGCACGACGCGATCGCACCGCCCACGGTCTTCACCGAGTTCGTGAGCCCGGTCGCGACGCCGGTCTGATGCGCGGGCGCGGCGGCGGCGGCCGCGGCGGGGAGGGCGGCGACGAGCGCGCCCGACCCGATGCCGGCGATGATCATGTTCACGAGCACCTGCACGTAGCCGTCGTGGAACGGCAGGAACAGCAGGTAACCCAGGGCCACGAGCGAGCTCGCCCCGATGAGGGCGACGCGCGGCGTCACCCACCGGGTCACGAGCGGGAACAGCATCGCGCCGACGACGAGCGAGAGCACGTAGGCGCCGACGAGCAGCGAGGTCTGGAAGCTCGTGGCGCCGAGCCCGTAGCCGACCTCCGCGGCATCCGTGCGCGCGAAGGTGGAGAGCGGCGCCTGCGCCCCGAGGATGCTGACCCCGAAGAGGCCGGCGGTGAGGAACACCGGCCAGAGCGACGGTGAGCGGAACATGCGCACGTCGATGAGGGGATCGGGGTGGCGCAGCTCCCAGCGGGCGAACGGCACGACGAGCAGCACGCCGAGGGCCACGAGCGCCCAGCTCAGCAGGTCGGCGGGGCCGTTCAGGCGCATGAAGCTGAGCCCGCCCGTGAGCGAGAGGAGGGCGAGGGAGATGAGCACCAGGCCCACGGTGTCGAGTGTGCCGCCCGCGAGGTCGGGCGACTCCGCGACCCCGAACCAGACGACGAAGAAGCACGCGACCACCGCGATGGCCGGCACCAGCAGCAGCACCGTCATCGGCAGCACGTCGGCCAGCGCGCCCGCCGAGAGCGCGCCCGCGATCGCGCCGAACTCGAGCGCGGCGACGAGCAGGCCCGCCGCCTTGCGCGTCATGGCCGCCGGACGATCGGCCGAACGGCTGCGCGACCAGATGAGCGCCACCTCGAGCGGCAGCCAGACCACGTAGACGCCCTGAAGCGCCCACACGGCGAGGAAGAGCCAGAACTGGTCGGTGAACGCCAGCGCCGTCGAGGCGACCGCCGTGATCGCCGTCGACCACAGCAGCATGCGCTTGTGGCCGACCATGTCGCCGAGCTTCGCGAAGGCGGGCACCACGAGCGCCGACAGCATGAGCTGCGTGCCCTCGAGCCAGTTCACGTCGGCGTCGTGGATGTCGAGGTGCCGCGCGATGTCGGTGAGCAGCGGCGTGTAGTAGCCCTGCAGGATGCCGCTGGTGAACTCGACGAACGCCAGGAAGCCGACGATCGCGGCCACCGGTCCGAGTCGGGCTGCGCGCGTCATCGAGGGCTCCTTCGGGGGTCGGGTGAGATCACCCTAGTGCAGCGGATGCCCCGTCTCGGCCACGCGCGGATGCGTCGTGCCGCCGCGTGCGGAACCGGTGCCGCTGACGGACTCGAGCAGCGCGCGATGGAATCGGACGCCTCGCTCCAGGCTCTCGATCGTCACGGATTCGTCGACGCCGTGGACGGCCGCCCGCTGGGCGATGGTCATCGCGATCGGCGCGAAGCGGAACACGGCCGGGGCGAAGCGGTGGAACCACCTCGAGTCGGTCGCCGCCATCATGAGGTAGGGCGCCGCGATCGCGTCGGGATAGGCCTCGGCGACGGCCTCCGCGACCGCTGCGAACTGCGGCGAGTCGGTCGACGACTCGGGCGACGGGTCGCTGCCCTTGACGACCTGGACGTCGACCTGCGGGTCGCCGATCACGCGCCGCAGGCGTGCCGCGGTGCTGCCCACGGTCTCGCCGACGGCGATGCGCAGGTCGAGTGTCGCGACGGCACGCGACGGCAGCACGTTGGGTGCGGAGCCGCCCTCGAGCATGGTCGCCGCGATCGTGGTGCGCACGAGCGCGGCCGGCTCGCCGCCGAGGCGGGCGAACAGGCGAGCCGTCAGCCACGGCATCGCGGCGAGGGCGCGCAGCGCGAGGCGCACGGGTCCGTGGGTGTGGGCGGCGAACATCGCGAGCATCGTACGGAGCGAGCGGGGGGTGCGCTTGCGGAACGGGTTCCGGGAGAGCCGGTGCACGGCGCGGGCGATGCGGGCGGTGGCCGTGACGGTCGGCGGCGCGGAGGCGTGTCCGACCTCGCCCGTGGCCGTGAGCCGGATCGTCGCCGAGCCCTTCTCGCCGACCCCGATCATCGCGGCGGGAACGCGGATGAACGGCATCGGGGCATCCACCACCGCGCCGCCCTCGTCGAGCACGAGCCATGGCGTGATGCCGCGCTGCCGCAGCAGGTCGGCGGCGGCGCGCGCCGCCCCGCCGTGCACCTCCTCGTCGCCGCCGAACGAGAGGTAGACGTCGCGTTCGGGCACGAACCCGTCGGCCAGCAGGTTCTCGACCGCCTCGAGGATCACGATCAGCGGCCCCTTGTCGTCGAGGGTGCCGCGGCCCCAGACCGAGCCGTCGTGGATGCGGCCCTCGAAGGGCGGGAACGTCCAGCCGTCGTCGTCGGCGGCCGGCACGACATCGAAGTGGGCCATGAGCACGACGGGGTCGCCGTCGCCCGTGCCGCGCCAGCGGTAGAGCAGTCCGAGGTCGGTGACCCGCTCGAGGGCGAGGTGCTCGTGCACGAGCGGGTAGAGGTCGGCGATGAGCTCGCGGAAGCGGTCGAAGTCGTCGATCCCGCGGCGGTCGAGCTCGGCCGAGACGGTCGGCAGCTGCACCATGCGCGAGAGGCGCTCGGCGACGCCGGGCCGCACGGTCATGGGTTGGGGCACGGCTCCACAGTACTGGGCGTCGCGGGTTGGGGAGGCGCGTCAGCGCCGGAGCGCTCGCGGGTTGAGGAGGCGCGTCAGCGCCGGAGCGCTCGCGGGTTGAGGAGGCGCGTCAGCGCCGTCTCGAAACCCGCTCATGGGGCGTCTCGAGACGCGTCGCCTTCGGCGCCGCTCCTCGACGACCGGGCGGCGTCAGGCCGCGAGGTGGGCGGCGGGGGCGAGGAGGCCGGCGAGCTCGGGCGCCGACAGCTCGCGACCGAACGCCGGATGCCCCGGCTCGAGCGCCCGGCCCGCGGCGAGCGGGCCGCCGTCGACGGCGTCGAAGCCGAGGTCGTCGATGATGCGGGTGAGCACG
>Ga0180215_1003536_pt1 | contig 14577 bp, 14 predicted proteins | sample eDN3rd37CBELigBY_FD_128871 | JGI IMG/M metagenome (GOLD analysis project Ga0180215, IMG submission 128871) | Enriched backyard soil microbial communities from Emeryville, California, USA - eDNA 3rd pass 37_C BE-Lig BY (version 2) (version 2) | ecosystem: Environmental > Terrestrial > Soil >...
GCAAACCTTCTTGGATGCCGTGCCGCTGGCAAAGGAGAAAATGATTGCAGCCTGATCCGGTCGGACAGGCTCGACCCGATCACTCTCTGACGCCAACTGTCCGATCAAATACCGACTACTACAACAAACAGGAATGCCCCAGCCGAGGAGGGGACCTTTCTCGGCTGGGGCGCTTTGGTGCCTGAGCGCACCACCTCGGGCTGATACTCAACGCGCCCTGTGGGTGTGACTAGAAACTGTCAACCCAGGGACTGGTCGCAAGTGGCCTGTCGAGGTCCAGCCTAGGGCCGCCCTCTGTCACTCAACGTATGGAACATCCTCTGGTGGCGGCTCGACCGGGCTAGGATAGGCGTTCCGGCGCGGCGCCCGGCCGACCCAAGGTTCTGCAGTTTCTATCTCACCTGTCGGGCCACAAACACGATCCCGCCTGACAACCTCTTCTCCAAAATTGTTTAACCGCCTTCTGACGACAGTTCTGCACCTTTCGGTCTCAATGCCGCGAGACGGATCTGCGTAGAGGTTACGCTCATAGGTCCGCTCAGTGCCGCCATAGCGGTCGTACTGATACCCGCTGTAGGAAACCTCGGTGCCGGTCACGCACCCGCCGAGCAAGGTGGCAATGGCGATCAAGGTGGCCGTAGGACTGACTCGTTTGGACCAGCTCAACATGAGTGAGCCTCCCTGTGTTCACTGGCAACGCGGACAGGCATCGTCCAGCACTAACAGGGAGGGTCGCGCGGCACCGTTGAACCGTATCTGAACGGCCCAGCTATCATTGCGGGATAGGGTATTGAGCCTGTGGATGAAGACCCTCACCACAGGGCGCCTTCATTAGGCTATAGCCGCTTCAGCGCTCCTCTGGTCGGTTTTACCTCCTGCGGCGGCCCTCACGGCTTCCCAGTTGGCCAGCCGATCTACGCGCTCATTCTCAGGGTGGCCGGCATGACCCTTCACCAACTTCCAGGTGATGGTCCGGCTCGCTATGAGGGTATCCATCTGCATCCAGAGGTCCTGGTTCAGCACAGGTTTGCCATCTGCCTTACGCCAGCCCTTGGCCTTCCACCCACGGAGCCACTCGGTTGCTCCCTTAATCACATACTGGCTGTCGCTATGGATCACGATGGGCAGACCCTGAGGCACAGCCTCGAGCGCCTTGATGGCTGCCGTCATTTCCATCTTGTTGTTGGTCGTGGAGCGGTCGCGCCCCACAATGACCTGCTCTTGGCCTGCAATGGTAATGACAGCAGCGTAGCCGCCAGGACCGGGGTTCCCGAGGCAAGCGCCGTCCGTGAAGATGATGGCTTCATTACTCATGGCTTCTCAATGGGTCGGTTAGTGGAATAGGGGTGCTCCAGGGGAGCGAAACGGGAAGGGCGCTTAGAGCAGGGAGAGCTTAAGATCGGGTGACTGCGCGAAGTTGCATACTGAGGCCAAGATCAGCCCCTCAACTCTCCTTCTCAGGGCAGACCTAGCTTGCACGCTCCCAAGAAAATGCAGCTACTCTTGGATCGGCCGTGAACGCCGCGGGCTCAAGCTGAAGCCTGATCCTGGGGCTCTCGCAGACCGCTTGAACCCCAAGGCTTGTTAGGCGCATTTTCCAGGTCTGATAGGCAACGGGTTCAGGCTGGTCAAAGACGCTGCAGTTGAACCACGTTAGCGTCGCTCCCTTCTTTGGGCATCGGACGGACGTCGCCCGAATTCCTGTAGCCCCAGCTTTGCGAGCTAAATCGGCAAAGGCCGTTGTTGCAGTGTAGTCACTCAAGTGCTTGAGCCTGGGATCCGGATGCTCGGTAATGTCGATCATCCGGTCGGTTGCTACCGAAGCCGCAAAGGCCGTGTACTCGGCAAAGCCCGGTGGAATGATGGTATTAGGCGACTCTGCGTAGAACAGGACGCGGTAAAAGGCCATCTCGGCAATGGCTGTCTCGGCCTCTTCGGCGGAATAGAACGCACCTTCGCGTTGGCCGGCTCGCCGAAAGCGGCCGTCTTTCTTCGGTGTATAGCGAAATGGCGAGTAGAGGAGATAGTGAATCTGTCGGATGTCAGGCGAAATCCTCGGCTTGGATGCGTCGAGCAACTGCTCGAGCCTGTCCTGCTCGTCCAGAGTGTCCACCAACAGATAGGTCGAGACCACGTGCTGAGCCTCCACAACCCGCCAGCACCGTCCATGGAACGGACGAAAGTCAGACTGGAGCGCGTCTGGAGTCGAGATACTCGATGACATTCAGAAGTCCGGTGATTGTCTGAACGGCCTCAATGGGGCGTGTCTCAAGAGCGGTGTTGTAGCTCTTGAGCCAGGATGCCGCCGCCTTAGCGTCCCCTCCGACGATGGCGTCCAGCGAGCGATAAAGCCTTATAAAGAGAAGCGAGAGCTCAAAGGCTTTGGGATCTCGATCCAAGGGAAAATCGCCCGTTTTCATTCGCGACACGGTCGATTCCGATACGCCGATGATCGTGCCAAGATCGCGCTGCGAAACGCCGAGGCGTTCGGCTGCACGGATGGCAGCCTTCGACACGATAGTGCCATCGCGAGGCTCAGATCTGGCAACAGGGTGTGCGAGCATGGGCTCTTCCTTTCAATAGAAAGATACACCCTATAAAATTTCTGTAAAGCGAAAAGTTCCGAACGTGGAAGCCATTGGGATAATGATTGGAAGGGGCTTGAGACAAAAAATCTGCATTAGGATTCCCATTCCTTTCCCTAAGCACGTCCCTATATGCATAGTTGTTATAACATCCTTGGCGATAAGGGATTTTTGACAATAGATCTGAGGCTCATGGTGAGCCCCGGTGGATTCCCATGCTGCCATCTGCCACTCGCCATTAGGTGCAGGGTCTCAGCAGGTCATCCACTGCTGAGACCCTGCCAGGTACGACAAAAACTGTCTAATTCTACATCGTTCATGACCGGGTACCCGTCAGGCGGTGGAGGCTGCGGCCCGTGCGTCGCTGACTATCTCTTCAACATTTCTGAGAACTTGGCGGCCTTGCCGAGATCTGTGGCTGCTCCATAGAGCCTACGAAAGCAGGAGATGAACCAGCATGGCGCACTACGACGATATTCTCGATCTCTCACGCCATGTGCAGCGTGGGCCACTGTCTTCCTGGTTCGAGCGCAGGCTCCGCGACCAAATCGATAGCGGGTTGTTCCTGCCAAAGACGGAGCTGCAACGGGTTGGTGACGCGCTCGTTGCTGAACTGATTGGCTATCGTCAGCAGGCGGGTGTCTCGACCGCAGTGTTGGGCATGTCGGGCGGCGTGGACAGTGCGCTCACCGCAGCCCTCCTGAAGCGGGCTGGTTGGCGGGTGATCGGCTTTACGCTGCCGATCGAGCAGAACCCGGAGGAGACGGAGCGCGGCGTGGAGGCTTGTCATGCGCTTGGCCTCGAGCACATGCATCTCGATCTCTCAGGGCCGTACCGGCACATCGTGGGTGAATTGGGAGAGCTCGATAGCCGCATCGCGTCCGAGGATGACGAGCGGCTGCGCACAAGGCGCGGCAATGTCCGCGCCCGATTACGCATGATCACGCTCTACGATCAGGCCCATCGCTTCAGTGGCCTAGTGGCGAGCACCGACAACTTCTCCGAACTTGGTGCTGGGTTCTGGACGCTGCATGGCGACGTGGGCGACCTCGCTCCTGTCCAATCGCTCATCAAGTCCTGGGAGGTGCCCTGGATGGCCCGCGCCTTTGGGGTTCCAGAGCGGACGTGGCGGGCCAACCCCACAGATGGGCTTGGCATTGGTGGTGGGGACGAGGCACAGATTGGGGTCAGCTACCTCGAGTGGGATGTGATGGTCTTCGCCCTCCTGGAGGGGCTTGCCCGCAATCCGGGCCTCACGGCGGAGGAGCTGGCAGAGGCTCTCGAGATCGGCGGAGACATGCATGCTCGGACTGCCCTCGGCACCGTGCTGCGCCGGCTGCGCAGCACATGGCACAAGCGCAGCAACCCGATCCGCCTCGATCATCCCGTGGCAGAACGCTACGAGGCGCTCGACGCGTTAGACGCCCGACTGTTCCGACCGGCGGTGCTGCGGGCGGACGAAGCCCTCTCGCGGTTCTCGGGCGAGCTGCAGGACCTTGCCAACCAGCTTGCCGATGCCTTGAAGGCGTCGGAGCGACGCCTCGTGACGGCGGAGTCCTGCACTGCAGGGCTTCTCGCCGCCTGCATCGCCGGAGCACCCGGCAGCTCCGGCGTCCTGGAGGGCAGCTTCGTCACCTATTGCAGTTCGCTCAAGAGTGATGCGCTTGGTGTGCCGGCTGATCTCATCGAGGAGAAGACGCCCTACCATCCTGAAGTGGCGCGCCAAATGGCGTCCGGCGCCTTGGATCGGGCACCGTGCGCCTCCCTTGCACTGGCGGTCACGGGCGTGGGCGGACCAGGTCCGCACGAGGGCAAGCCGGCTGGGCTTGTGTATATCGGCGCAGCCCTGCGATGGCACGAACCACACGTGGAGGAGCACCACTTCTCCGGACGTCCGAAAGAGGTGCTTGCTGCTACAATCAGAGCTGCGTTGCATCTCGGGTTGAGAACGCTTCAAGACGCCGATGCGGTCCGTTCGTCACCTAGGGATAACAGTAGACGCTGATGAGCGGCACCCGCCGACGAGCGATCAAACGCTGGAGCATTGTTATCAAGGATAGGCCTCGAACCGCCAGCTATCGATGCTATGGACCGGGGCGGCGGTTTCGTTCAGGAAATCTCGCTGAATAAGCAATTTGACAAGCAAGCTATACGGCCTGCTGTGCGAGGATGTTCATACTCGATCCATCAATGGCTCTTCAGGCCTGAGGCCTTCACCACGAACGCGAGGCTTAGAGAGGTCTCGACACTCTAAGCCGATCAGATCTCAGAATATCTGAGACTTCGCAGGAGCCAAGACGCTACATTGTGGCTGAAGGGTCACTAGCACGGGCTAAGATCCCGTCGGCCGCATGAATAGCGGCCAGGAGGCTCAGCCCCGTGTGATAGCCAGGATCAAGGTCGGGCGTCGCTGGGACAAAATCAACTGGTCCATCCCTCGTTAAGGTCTGATAAGCCACGGAACCGCGCCAGTAGTGTGTGAAGAATGCATGATCGGCTTGCTCCCAGATGCGCAGGGTCTCGCCGTCACCTCTTGCGGCGAAGCACAAAGCGGCAGATCGGATGGTTTCGGGCAGAGACCACCAGGGGCAGTAAGAGCTTAGGGAACTGCCTGTTGCAGCTGAAACCGATAGGCAAAGGCCGGGTCCAATGAATCCGCGAGTGAAGGAGGAGTGGAGCACAGACTGAAGCTGTTTCACTAAAGCGGGTTCGGCGCTGCCCTGCAGATGGTCTAGTGCGAAGCCCACGAACTCGATAGCATGCCCCACATTGCAGACATCCGCCCCCCGGACGTTGCGTAAAAGACCGCTTTGCGGGTCAAAATGATGTATGAGAATATGGGCGATGAAGCGATCAGCGAATGCTGAGTGCTCACTCCGCCCAACGCGGTGAAGGAGGCCCGCCGCGCCAAGAAGGATCATCCGCGGACCGAAATCCTCAGGCTCATCTAAAGCTGGTTGGGGCGAGAGGTGACAGCGCTCGTCCATCTGGAACCGCCGCTGTTCGATCGCGTCGACCACCCCAGCTAGGTACGTGAGATGCTCCGGAAGGTCCGCCGGAGCATAGCGTGCTGCCCCGGCGATGAGGCCCTTGGCAAAGAAAGCATCGGAATAGGTGAACACTCCGTCAGCAGCAGACTGCCGGTGCAGCACGCCATCGGAACTCAGATAAACTGGGTTCAGGTCGCGGTCGTAGCAGAAATACCCGTGTCCATCGCGGCGCTGCAGATCCCGGAGTGCATGATAGAGAGCCAGACCGGTCTGATCGAGTTCTGCGGCCAAGGTGGGCTCCTCCGTCTCGAAAAACGCCGCATGCGTCGCAAGCGCCTCAAGCCCCCGCCCCTGGATCCAGCCATAGAGGTAGGCGGGTCCGCGTATCCCATCGGCATCTCCATAGTCCGCGAGGCTCAGACTGTTGACCTTGGTATTCAGAAACGCGCCGGCGAGACGTGGGCGCGCGAGCATCCAACGTAAGGTCGCCGCATTAGCCTGCACGTAGCGAGCACGCACATCCACCAGCGAGAACTCGGATGTGCTCATTCCTTCAGCCCCGTGCTCGCCACGCCCTGCACGAAGTTCCGGCGTAGCAGGACGAACAGTGTGATACTCGGAATAAGGACTAGCGCGGAGGCTGCACTGAGCCGCCCAAGATCGACCGTGAAGCCGGTCTGAAACAGAGCAAGTCCCACCTCGATCGTGTAGCTGTCCCGGGTCGTTGCTACGATCAAAGGCCATGCGAAGGCAGTCCAAGCCTGAAAGAAGGCCAGCACCCCAAGCGCTCCGAGAGCGCCGCGCAGGAGCGGCAGCACGATACGCCAAAAGATCCAGAACTCCCCAGCGCCATCGATCCGGGCAGCTTCGAGCAACTCGTCTGGGATCGACTGAATCACGTTCTGCCGGATGAGGAAGATGCCAAAGCTCATCACCAGATAACCCAGCAGCAATCCCCAGGTGGTGTTGAGGATGCCAAGCGCTTTCGCCTGAAAATAGAGCGGAATCATGTAGACCTCGAACGGCACAATGGCCGTGGCGAGGATAATGGCGAAGAATACGTTGAACGCACGGTAGCGGAACTTGCCCAGAATATAGCCGGAAATCGAAGAGGTCGCCAGAATGCAGAAGGTAGACAGAACTGAGAACAGGATGCTGTTTCCGATCCAACGCAGCAGTGGAGTGTCGCCAAGCACTGCCTTGAAGTTTGCCACTGTCGGATCATCTGGAATGACAGTCGGCGGCCAGGCCAGCATCTCCTGCGGCGTCTTAAAGGCATTAGAGACGAGGAATACCAGCGGCAGGATCATCAGCAGGCAGGTGGCCGTCAGTACTACGTCGATCATGACGTTGACCAAGCGCTCTTTCGTACGCATGGACATGCCACGGCTCGACGTGTTTTCGGGGAGCGGTTTCATCGGACGCCTTTCTCCCGTAACAGTCTGAACTGAATCAGGGTCAGGACCAGAACGATCGCCAGCAGAACAACCGCCTCGGAGGCAGCATAGCCAACACGGTAGTTGCGAAAGCTGTTCTCCAGCATGTCGAGTACCAGAACGCGCACCTGCCGGCCTGGAGCACCCTGGGCGTCAGAGGCCAGGACGAAGGCCTGGGCATAGACGTTGAAGCCGGACACCAGTGTAACGACTGAAACATACAAAGTGATTGGCTTGAGCAGGGGAACCGAAAGATACCAAAAACTCTGGGGGGCCGAGGCACCATCGAGCTTGGCAGCCTCAAAGAGGGAGGTCGGCAGGCTCTTGAAGCCCACAAGATAGATCATCACCGCATAGCCCAACGCCTGCCAGGAGCAGAGGACGATGATACACACAACTGACAGAACCGGATCAAAGAGCCAAGCCTTAGGCACGAAGCCGAATGTCGTGAGAAGAGCGTTCAAAGGACCGAGGCGGGCATCGAAGATCCATTTCCACGCCATGGCTGCCGGCACAAGCGACACGACATGCGGAATGAAGATTGCCGTCTCATAGAAACCGGCAAAGCGCGAGCGGGTGCGGTGATAGATGAGAGCGGCCAGCACCAATGCAAGCGGAATTGTGATGAGAAGAACGCCGAATGCGATGATGGTGGTGTTGAGGAGCGCTTCCCGGAACAGCGGGTCTCCGGCAAGCTCCTCGAAGTTTGCAAAGCCGATGAACGGCTTGTTCTTCGATAGGATGTCCCACTTGTGGAGGCTCAGGCGCAACGTGTCGCCAATGGGGTAGATCCGGACATAGGCGAAGATCGCCAAAGTCGGCAAGATCGCGAGGAGCGCGAACATCCATCTCTTGCGCTGCACCAGGATACCTCTTCAAACTCCGTCCGGTGCACGAGTGCGCACCGGACGACGCGAGATCAAGAACGGAGGTTACTTCCCGAGAAGACCTTCGCGGCGGAGGATCTGGTTGGTCTCGTCCGCAGCCGATTTGAGGAAGGCATCGATGGCTGCATCATCCTTTGCCAGTGACGCATTGCGGAAGGCATTGGTGAGCTGGGCAGCCAAACGCGTCAGTACCTCCTCGATCGGTCCGATCGAGGGCAGCGTGAAAAACTTGTAGTCCTTCGGGTAGTTCACAAAGGCGTTGAACGCCGGGGCTGCGTTGGTCACGCTGGAATAGTCGACTCCGGAGCGATTCGGCAGCCAGCCGACATTCTTGAGTAGCCACGTCAGATTCTCGGGCTCGTTGGTGGCCATGACGAAGTCCCAGGCCGCCTTGGCATCAGCGCCTTCGGCCTTCACATAGAGATTGGTCGGCAGGGCAATAGAGCCACGTGGCAGCGGAGCGGTAGCATAGGTGAGGTTGGGCGCCTTGGAGGCGATGTCGCCGATTACCCAGGACTCGCGGATAAACATGGCGGTCTGACCACGCTCAAAAGCCTCTGCATCGGCCGGCATCTCGGGCGTAACGGTCTTGAGAACATGTACGTTCTGCAGGTACTGCTTGAGTGTCGCGCGACCAGCCTCGTTGGCGTAGTTGGCACGCCACTTGCCGTCGGCTGTTGGCTCGAGCACGGAGCCGCCATACTGGAACAGATTGATCCAGAACTTCTCAGCGATACCCTGCCCGCCGCCGGTGAGACGCAGGCTCCAGCCGGACGCGGTCGGATTGCCGTCAGAGCCGCGCTTCGTCAGCTTCTCGGCATATTGGGTATACTCCTCCATGGTCTTGGGTGGTGTAGTCAACCCGGCCGCCTTGAACATGTCGGTGTTGTAGAAAAGCGCAGCCTGCCCGCGGAACAGGGGCACGCCGTATATCGCGCCCTCATAGCTTGCGTTGGATGTGAAGAACTCGTCGAAATTAGTCTTGTCCTTGACGAAATTGACCACCGCGTCGGGAGCCTTCGGCAGGAGGTCGTTTTCGAGATAACGGCGAACAGTAGAGCCTTGGAGCTCGATCACGGTTGCACCGGCAACACCGGAGGTGAGGCCGAGTGCGATGCGTTTCTCATGCTCGCGAAGCGCAATGGCTTCGACCTTGACGTTGAGATTCGGGTGCTTGGCCTTGAGGCCTTGCGCCACGTGCTCGTAGAACGGTGCCATTTCCGGATAGCCGCTCCAGACCGTGACGGTCTGCGCTGAGGCGGCAGAAAGCCCAGTGAGCATGAACGCTCCGAGCAAAGCCGTGCGGCCCGAACGCCGCTTCAGTGAAGTCGTGGTGGCAGAATTCAGCGCGCCGATCATCCCGTTCCCCTGGTTTTAATGGTGTCGAAGCTGGCAAATGGCAGGTTGTCATGCAACCGGTTGCCGGTCAAGAAGCCCCCAGTGACTCAGTAGGACAATCATCTCACTCCAATTGATTTTTCGGTTCTCCCAGAAAGAAGAGTAATGGCCGCTTCGGCCAAAGCTTCGGCCGATCCGGAGGCGAAGGTGGCTGGCTGGCCATAGTAGCGGTGTGCCTCGTCAACCTCATATCCGCCGAACGCATATTCAGACGCTGGAGGGATGTAGCCGGGATTGTCTTCTGCAAAGCCAATAACAAAACCCGGGTTGCCGGACATCTTTTGGCGAATTTGAAGCGCCGTCTCCGCAAAAATCTCCCCTGGAAGGGCAACGATCTGCACGCCTCCCCAGTTCAGCATGGAGACACGCGCCTCAACTGGCTCCAGAGGGCGCCCTGCCGTTTCTGTTGCCCAGGCAATCCAATGGTTGAGTAGCGCTGCGCGCGCGGGATCCGCAGTCTCCCGCTCGCGGTACCAGCGCTCGGCCAAGGCCTCTGGGGTCTCCGTCTCGCGCCGCTCGAAGCCGAGATGAAGGATCCGGTTAGCCACCGAGACGTGTTCTCCCAGTGGCACCTCGTCAGCTCGACATGCGGCGGCGGCAATCCGCTCGCCGTAGGCCTGTGCAGACTCGAAGCTGCGATATGTGCTGGGCGCGAGGCTGATTGAAGCATGTGCGGAGTGACCGGTATTAGAGTCTCCCGCGCAACCAGTGAGAAACAGTGCCATGGCGCCGGGATGGGCGGCTTCAAGGCGCTCGCGCACATAGTGCGGGTAATCGGCCGTCCAAAGTCGGTTGTCGGCGCCGAGCACCACTGGGTGACAGGCATAGGCCGTGATCACTGCCATTAGGCCGCCGGCAGCGTCGTGGATGCGCAGCACCGGCAAGGAAGAGTCAGTCATGCCACCGGTATGGCGACGGTTTCGGGCCACTCCGGGGTCCGTGCCCCATCCGGCGGTTAGATGGGCGGGCCGGGTAGACGCTACCGCCTCATTGATCGCGTACACACATGCAGCTTCCAGACGCTCGAGATAAGCTGTGTCGGGCTGCTGACTAAGGCGGCCCATCATCGAGACAGGGCCACCATGAGTATGCAGTGCCGCCACGACCACATTGTCGGCGGGCAACACGCACCGATCGCGGATGCGACGCACCATGTCGCCATGAAAGCCGATCACGTCGGCTACCACGAGGGCGGTGCCCTCCACGGCGACGGCGCGAACGGTTAGAGGATCATGCGCGCCGAGCGCAGGCTGGCTGCGAGCCGCGAACCCGGAGAGGGCGAGTCCTGCCGGCGGCGTGATGTCCACCAGGGCTGTTCCGGCGCGGATCATCGTGAGAAAACCTGTTCGCCTCGCAGCCAAACGGCCGAGACATCGAGCCGGCGCTGTCCTTCCTGCCAAGCGAACTGTATTAAATCGGCCGGGGTGCCAACGGCGAGGCGCCCCCGGCCGCCGGCGATGCGACCGGGGTTCTCCGTTGCGAGCCTGAGGCCTTCGCTAAGCGTCAGTCCTGCCATCTGAACGGCGATTGCGACATTGGCACAAAGCGGTAACCCGGCACCGGCGAGATACGGTGTGCCGGCAATGCCGACACGTCCGTCGGCTGTGACCTCGACACTGCCACCTACAGGCTGTTCGTAAAGGCCCGGTGGCATGCCGGCGAGTGCGACTGCGTCCGATACCAGGATGGCTCTCTCGAGACCCTTCGCCCGAACCATCGCCTTGAACGTGTCGGCCGGGAGATGATGGCCATCAGCGATGAAGGTTGCAGTCAGTCGGTCATCTGCGAGCTGGCTCCACAAACAATTGGGGTGTCGGGGTAGGGTGGCCGCGGCGCCGTTGCCCAGATGTGTGGAGAGGCTCGCTCCCGCCCCAGCGGCTTCGTGAATCTCATTGGGTGAGGCGGCTGTGTGGCCGAGAGCCACATGAACGCCACGCTGTACGAGGGCCGATATGTAATCAATTGCGCCGGGCTGCTCGGGGGCTAGCGTGACAAGGCCGACGAGACCGGAGCTTACCGCCTGCCAGCGCTCAAACTCTTCGAGGGAGGGCGCCCTCACATGGGCGGCCGGATGAGCGCCGCGTGGTCCGTCCAGTGGAGAAATGGAGGGCCCCTCGACGTGAACGAAAGGAACCATCTCGGCTACGAACGGAAATCGACGGCGAGCCTCCGCAATGACCGTCAGCGCGCGGATGATGTCGGCCTCCGGCGCGGTGATCAGTGTCGGCAGAAAGGTCGTGACGCCCACCGAGAGCATATGGTCCGCCAGCGTCTTCACCCGCTTTGGCGTAAGGTGGCCGTCATTGAGATCAAGGCCCGCAAAGCCGTTCACCTGTAGGTCGACCAAGCCGGGTGCAATATATTCATGACTTGTTCCATCCGCAGCCTGGATCGCCGCGATGACACCCTCCTCGACCGTAATAGCGATGGCCTCACCGGTCGCGGGATTGCGTCCCCGAATGTGGCCGGACGAGTTCACAGGGCTCTGACCCGGTTGTGGAAATTCGCAATGAAGCGTGCATTGGCTTCGTCGCCACCTGGGGCGTTGCCGCTCCGCCACACGGGCGGCTCGATGCCACGCTCAATAAGCTTGGATACGGTACGGATCACCAGGCAGTTGAGCGCGAATGCATTGGCGAAGGTGGAGATCGCCGCGACGTCTTGGCTCATTCCTGGAACGCGCACGACGGCGTCGCCGATCGGAACCTTGGTGTCGATTGCGATGTCGACCAGGTCGTGCAGGTTCTGGCGGGTGGGGTGTCGGGCTGGGTGCTCAGGGGAGGTGTTGCTGGCATGCTCGCGCGAACTGATGCCAATCAGGAACACGCCACGCGCCTTGGCTTCCATGGCTGCATCGATCAGAGCCGCGTTGATACCATAGGCGTTGACGAGGATGAGAAGGTCGCCTTGGCCGAGCCGCTGGTTGGCGATCACCACCTTGCCGTAGCCAGGCGTGCGTTCGATCGCCATGGAGCGCAGAGCCCCGTTGGAGAGCAGCGTTCCTTCATCAAGAATGGCACTGACATGCATCAGTCCTCCCGCACGGAAGAACACTTCCTGCGAAGCGAGATTTGAATGTCCGCCAGGACCGAAGATATGAATTAGTTGATCAGCCGCAATCTGATCAGCGAGACGAGCGGCGGCCCTGTCTGTCGCGGTACGTTCCTCTGTCAGGATGCGCTGCATCAGGTCTGTTGTAGATGCGAGGTAGGCGTCGCAGAGGGCATCGGCGTCAATGAGTTCACCGTTCGGCATCGGGGTCGGACTCCGCATCGAGGTAAAGGGTGCAGTGAGCCTGCTGACGCAGGATGCTGGCCGGGCAAGTAGTCGCTACTGGCCCATAGAGGGTCCGGCGAACGGCGTCCCGCTTGACGAGGCCCGGAACAATGCAGAACAGGCGATCGGCTCGCAGGAGGCGCGGGATCGTAAGCGTCAATGCCTTCTCGGGAACATCGTCGTAACGCGCGAAACATTGATCATCGACCTGCTGCTGGCGGCAGGTCTCGTCAAGAGCAACAATCTTGACGTCGAGCGGGTCATGGAAGTCCGCCACGGGGGGGTCATTGAACGCAATATGGCCGTTAACGCCGATACCAAGGCAGACGAGGTCGATGGGCGCCTCAGCCAAGCGAGCCGCGTAGGACTCCGCCGCCGTAGTGGGATCCGGTTCGGGGACAATGTGATGCGCCGCCGCGAAGGGGAGATGAGCGAACAGGGCTTCATCAAGCCAGTGCGCAAAACGCTGCGGCGCATCAGCCGGAAGACCTATGTATTCATCCATATGAAAGGCCGTTACCCGGTCCCATTCAATTGTCCGCTCCTCCCGAAGCCGACGGAGGGTTTCGGCCTGGCTAGGCGCGGCAGCAAAAATCATTCGCACTTGCGATTGGCGGCTTAGCCGCTCTCGGAGTTCTGCCGCAATTGCGCTGGCGCTGGCGGCCCCCATCTCAGCCCGCGTGCGGTAGCTCTCGATACGAAGCTGCTCGACCATGCGATGACTCACTGGGGCAGGGGACTGGGTGGGAGTATCCGTCACGGTAGCCTCTTGAATGCGGCGAGCCAGCTGATGTGGTGGGCTCTTGTGCTCTGACTCTGGCAATGGCATGAACTAAACCCTGCAACCGGTTGCATGTCAACGGGCTGACTAGGGGAACTCCATTCTAAAGGAAGGAGCGGGCATTGTACTTGAGTGAAATGGCCGGTACTGGTGGCTGGTGACAAAGGGGCAACGGTGCGTGGGCAGAAAGAGAAGCTGACCATTAAGCAGGTAGCGGAGGCGGCGGGTGTCGCCCGCTCCAGCGTCTCTCGTGCCTTCACCCGTCCGGAGATGCTAAGCCCTGAGACAGTCAGGCGCGTGCTGCATGCTGCCGAGAAGCTTGGTTATGTGCCCAACCAGACGGCTCGTGCCTTGAGTACGGGGCGCCACGGGAATGTCGCGTTGATCGTCCCTGATATTGCCAATCCATTCTTCCCGCCTTTAATCCGGGCTGCCCAAATGGAGGCTGATCGATCGGATTTCTGTGTGTTTCTCGGCAATTCGGATGAGGACCCAAAGCAAGAAGATAAACTCGTGGGCCGTTTCGTAGGACAGGTCGAGGGGCTGATCCTCGCCTCATCGCGCTTATCGGACGAACGCATTCGAGCCCATGCTGCTCAGCGGCCCTTGGTTCTGATCAATCGCGATGTCGAGGGCATTCCCCGCGTTCTGATCGATAGCGGCTCTGGCGTGCGCGAGGCGGTTGCCCATCTGGCGGAACTCGGACACCAGCATATCGTCTATGTCGCGGGACCGGTGACATCATGGTCGAACAAGCAACGCCGACTTGCAGTGCGTAAGTCGGCTGAGCGCCTGGGACTGAAAGTCGACATAGTGCCTGCCATCGTACCGAGCTATGACGCAGGGCGTGAGGCCGTCACAGCGATCATGACTACAGGAGCCACGGCTGCGATCGCATTCGACGATTTGACGGCGCAGGGGATTCTCGCTGGACTGGCGGATCGGAAAATCAATGTTCCTGGCCAGTTCGGTGTTATCGGGTGTGATGATGTGCTGGGCGCCGCTACATATCCATCTCTGACTACGGTTTCAAACCGGTCTGTGGAAGCTGGCAAGGCCGCGTTGTCATTACTCGTCGAGTTGCTGCAAAGCCAGTCAGCTCGTGACATCCGCTATGTGCTGGACACCCACTTAGTCGTCCGTAACACAACAATCGTCCACAAAGAGTGACGGAAAGGTTCGGCCACTCAATCTTTACGAAATGGGAGCAGTATTTTAACGAGA
>Ga0180215_1003540_pt1 | contig 14569 bp, 10 predicted proteins | sample eDN3rd37CBELigBY_FD_128871 | JGI IMG/M metagenome (GOLD analysis project Ga0180215, IMG submission 128871) | Enriched backyard soil microbial communities from Emeryville, California, USA - eDNA 3rd pass 37_C BE-Lig BY (version 2) (version 2) | ecosystem: Environmental > Terrestrial > Soil >...
CCTGAGCAAGAGATGACAAGGTGTCCAAACATTCCGTGGCTGGAGGAATGGGCATCGATGATCCTTGCACATCGATCTGCAAGGTCGCAGGTGAATGTGACATGCATGGTGTTGGCTGCACCCGCTGTCACCTGGTTTTCACCTGATGTACCGGCACCTGGATACCTGTTGGAGGAACAGTATCCGGACCATTTCCAACATCCTGTCGATTCCGGTTGTGCCGCGCGCCGCATGACGGCAATGCACAACCTTACGCCATTACCCGGCTCTCGATCCGGCACAATCACTGGTCTGGCATCTCGAAACCCGTTCTCCGGGTTCCGCCTGCGCTGACTGGTATCCCCCATGGTGCTCAACACTCCGAAACGGGTGGCTTGCCCGGGATGCTGCCGTTCCATCGATCCGGTGTATGAGGAGACCCAATGCACCTCTCGCCTGATTTGTCATTTCCGCGTCGCGGAAGTATCGCCAGGCCGGTCTTGCCGTTTTATCGCTCTGTCACCATCCTCACCGTGTTCGCAACCGTGTTTGGCGGGCTGCTCTTCCTGCTCGCCCCCGTTGTCGAGGCGGGAAATTCCACGCGCTATGTCATTGACGGCGCCCTCAACCTCCGCTCCGGACCAAGTACCGAAACCCCGATCCTTGATGTGATGCCCGATGGCGCCGCGGTGGAACTCACCGGAGGCGATGAAAACGGCTTCTCCGGGGTGATTTACAACGGCACGTGGGGATGGGCATTCAGCCAGTACCTCTCCGGCTCCGATCAATGGAGCAGTGACGAATCTGCGGGTGAAAGCGCCGCATGGGTCCCCGTTGCCGGTGCTGTTACCGGGTATGCCTGGGTCCATGATGGCCCGCTGAATGTTCGTTCCGGTCCTTCCCTGTCGAACGGCGTGATCAACGTGATGCCGCAAGGTACGTCCTTCGAACTGCGAGGGGACGTGCAGCAGGGTTTCCAGCCAATCTCCTGGAACGGTTCGACCGGTTGGGCATATGCCGAATTCATCACCACCTATTCCGCCACCACACCGGATCCGGTCGTGAATGAAGAACCGGAGGATCCGGCCACTTCCTGGACTCCGGGTAACACCGCCACCAGCGAAGCAACCGTGCAGGGCGGGCGCCTCAACCTGCGCTCCGGCCCCGGGACCCACACCAGCATCCTGACTGTCATGAACAATGGCGACACCGTGGTCCTGACCGGCGATCCGCAGGACGGGTACTACCCGGTGCGATACGCCGGGATCGATGGCTGGGCCTTCTCCGGGTATCTCTCCGTCGGCAATGCCGGCACACCGTGGTCGCCTCCCGCAGATCCGGTCACGACCCCGGAACCGGCGGCACCCGATCCGGCGCCGGTCACCAATCCCGGCGCCGATGGCTGGTCCGCCGATGAACTGATCCAGGTCATCTACGCCGCCGCCGATGCCTACGGCCAGCCACGTGAAGACATGCTGCGCGTGGCGAAATGCGAATCGGTCCTGGACCCGTACAATGTCAATTCCTCCAGCGGGGCCTCCGGGTTGTTCCAGTTCATGCCGAGCACCTGGCTGACCACCCCGTTCGCCGACCAGGACATTTTCGATCCGGTGGCAAATGCCAATGCCGCTGCCTGGATGTGGTCGGTTGGACGCCGCAACGAATGGGTGTGCCAGTAATCTTCACCCGGGTGCATTCCATCGCCAGCAACGTCGTCATCCCACGCGGGATGACGACGTTGTTTTGTGTATCGCCCTGCTACGGTACAGGTGGCATACATTGGGGGTTGCTCGCCATAATGCGCTATACGGCACTCCACGAATGCCGGAAGCACGAGCGGCAGGGTGAGGATAGGGCATGCGTCGCGTGAATGAGTGGTTTCGCCAGCAATTGTCCGGTGACAAGGATTCCGGTTCTGGCGGCCGGGAAGACGATGTCGACATTTTTCCGGCGGTTGATCCCGAAGGTCCGGTCAACGATGATCCGGAAGAGGATCTGGCCCCGGTCAAACCGATTTTTGGTCACGCCGATCCGGTGCCGGACGAGGACAAGGTGGTAACGCGGATCGAAATCTCGTTCCGGACCATCTTCAAGGTGGTCGGCACGATTTTCGGTATCTGGCTGATCCTGCAGATTCACGAGATCCTGCTGCTGACATTCCTGGCGTTCCTGCTGGCCCTGGCCCTGGTTCCGCCGGTGCGATACCTGCAAAACCGGGGTGTGCCGCGCCCCCTGGCGGTCGGGGTCACCTTCCTGGTGATTATCGGGCTGATCGTCGGGTACTTCCTGATCATCGTGCCGCCGCTGGTGAGCCAGGGCCAAAGCCTGATCGACAATTTCCCGGAGTATGTTTCCCGCTTCGAGCGGCTGATTTCCCGGTATCCGTCGCTCAATGAACGCTACCAGGACGTGAAGGAAAATGGCCTGCCCGCAGATACGCAATTGCCCTGGCAAAATGTAATTGCCGTGGGAAGTGGCATCATCAGCACGGTGGTCAATTTCTTCTTCGTCCTGGTCCTGACCTTTTACCTGTTGCTGGAGGGTGAGCGGAGTTACCGCTTCCTGGCACGCTATTGCACCCCGCGCCTGCGCTACCGGATGAAACGCGCCTTTCCCGAACTGACACGTGTCGTTAGCGGATACCTGATCGGCCAGGGCATCAATTCCAGCCTGTTCGGGATTTTCTGCTTTGTCACCCTGACAGTGGCCGGAGTGCCGGAACCGCTGCTCCTTGCGGTACTGGCCGCATTGCTCGATGCGGTACCGATTGTCGGGGTGCCGATCGCAACCATTCCGGCACTCCTGCTGGCGCTCACGGTAGGATGGCCGACGGCGCTGGGCGTGCTGATCGCCTACACGGCTTACCAGCAGTTCGAGAATTACGTGCTGGTGCCGCGGGTCTTTGGCAATACCTTGCAGGTCACGGCGCTGAGCATCCTGCTGGGAGTGCTGATTGGCGGGCAGTTACTTGGGGTGATCGGAATCATCCTGTCGCTGCCGTTGACAGCGGCGATTCCCGTGCTGGAGCGCATCTGGCGGGAAGAGGTTCCGGAAAAACTGACGATGGACATGATCTGAACTGGGGGTGGCGACCCGGAGGGTAGGGTCGAACCTCGTGTTCAACCGTCGCGTTGCCGTGCCAATACCCGGCACGGCTCCAGTCAATGTGCATTCGTACCAGCTTGCCCATGCCAAACCGATGGCGGGAGCAAACCAAGCTGAATGCGCATGGTAAGTGCTTCGGCGATGAAAGCACCGGACACGATCAATCCGTCATCAATACGCCAGAATGCGGCTTCCCGGCAGTCAATCGTCTTCCCTGTCGCTGGAATGCCCCGCCATTCTGCCCGGTGCGTTCCCGTCATGCGCAGCAGCCCCGCCACCTGGTTCTCCTGTTCAAGCATGGTCAGGACGCTGAAATGAAGATCAGGAAACGAACGCCGGAGTGATGCAACATTTTGCGTCACCCAGTCGTTCCCGACGGTGGTTCCGTCAACCATGTAGTCTGGATGGACAAAATCATCGATATGTGAAACATCACCATGGTTCCAGACCTGTTCGATGAAGCGGCGAATCAAAGCCGTACCGGGGGATTCCAAGGGATTCATCACCTTCTTGATATCGTCAGTCGACCGCCGCGTTGCCTCAACGGAGTGCTCCCGATTCACGATCCTTCGCAAGCTCAGGATGACATGGGTGCCGGAATGTTGCGGCCCTTGTTCAATGCCTGCGGCATTGCCTATGGGCTCGGACCCTACCGGTCGTCCTCGTCTTCTTCCCCAAGAGGTTCGATATTGGAAGGATCATTGTTGCGCGGGCTGTTCACCTGGCGATCGACTTCGTAGATATCGAGTTTGCCTTCCGGTAGCGGGCGCAGCAGCGATTCCAGCGGTCCGGTTTCCGTTTCATCGCGCGCAAGCCACAATTCGGCATCGTCCGGATCGAGAATCACCGGCATCCGGTCGTGCAAATCAACCATCTGCTCGTTGGCACTGGTGGTGAGGATGGTGAAACTCTGGAGCGGGCCATCTTCCAGTGATGCTTCATCCCACAATCCGGCGAAGAGCATCAGTGGTTCGCCGTTCAGGTGAATGTAAAACGGGCGCTTGGTGCGGGCATCCTGCCGCTTCCATTCATAAAAGCCATTGGCAGGCACAATGCAGCGCCGGTATTTCAGCAACGATTTGAACATCGGTTTTTCGGCGGCGGTTTCCGACCGGGCATTGATCGGTGTCACCTTCGGTTTGGAACCGGGCTTGGTCCATTTTGGCACCAGTCCCCATTGCATGCCCTTGACGGCCCAGGCATCGTCATCTTCCACCAGCACCGGCAGGGTCTGGCTGGGGGAGGCGTTCCACGTTGGACGGAACTGGAAATCGTACCGCAACGGTACCTGCACCAGTCGCTCGCTGAGTTCCTGGTAATCCTCGATCACATATCGACCGCACATGGAAGCACTCCCTCCGGAAACGACAAATGGGCGAGGCGGGTTCATCCCGCTTCGCCCATTATCGAACGATACTGCAAGGTGGTGGTCATCTCAGGCGGCCGGGCGATCGATATCCTGATGGACCGGGATCATGACCGGTTCACTTTCACCACCACGAACCTGCAGGATCGCCCGGTGTTCCACTTTCACGACGCGATCTTCGCCACCGCCGTTTACCTTCGGCGAGGAATGGTGTTCGTGATCCAGGAACATCGGGACAATGGCCATGGCCCCAAACAGGACGAGAAATCCGGCGACAAGAATGTTGACGATCAGCGCTTCCATCAGGGCGTTCCTTTCAATACGTGCAATCACTGGCAATCTGGCAATGCTGTGTTTCGAATCAGGTACCGGTTGCGGCTGATCTGTGTTTGTTACCCGGCCGTCGCAGATCAGGAGCGAACCTTTGTTCTGTACGAACGCATGTTCTCACACCTGTTCCAGATTGTCAACACTGTACGTGCAATCGGCTTGCCACCGTTCGTACACACAAACATTCTGCAAAATGACTGCTGGCACCTGGGGTGAAATCAGTAAGGAATCACCCATTCCGCAAGCTTTCGCCTCGCCCGCGAAGGATTGCCACACTTTCAATGACCAATGTGTTCCAAAAGTGTAGACAGATTCCTGGAACGGTGTAGACTGCACTTTCTAATCGTTGGTGTTCTGGTGTCGCGCAATGCCGGAGCACAACTGCCGGCACTGATTGGTTCCTCGCCTGTCTGCGATACCCAACACAACCGGCAAACCTAAAATACAAGGCAATGTGGCGAGCACCGCTGATCGCTTCCTGCCTGGGTTCCCCACATTGATGTGGTTGAATGCGATATTGTTCTACGCGCGCACCGCAGATTGAGGCCATTTCCGTGAAAATCGGACTCCGGATCCTTCACTATCTCAAACCGTACTGGAAACGTGTCGTCCTGGTGTATGCCGCCTTGCTGGCCGCCCTCGGATTCCAGATGACCATTCCGGATCTGATCGGTCGGGCAATCGACCATGGTGTTGTTGACCGGGATGGAACCTACCTTCGCAATATCGCCCTGCTCATCATCGGATTGGCTATCCTGCAGGCCGTGTTTACCTTTATCCGCAGTTACGGCACCAATGTGCTTGCGGAAAACGTGGGTAATGACCTGCGCAACGACCTCTACGCCAAGTTCCAGGAACTCCCGTTCCAGTTTTACGATCGTTCACAAACCGGGCAGTTGATGTCCCGGGCCACCGAGGACATCAACTACATTCGCAGCATGTTGATGTTCGCCGTCCGGGCACTGGTGCAGGCAATCGGCATGATGGTCATCATCACCATCATCATGCTGAAAACCAACCTCTGGCTGGGGTTGATGGCACTTTCCACAACGCCGTTCCTTGCCATCTGGGCCCTGCATTTCGGTGTGCGCATCCGCCCGGTCTATTTCATGATCCAGCAGCAATTCGGATCGATGACATCAGTCCTCCAGGAAAATGTGGCCGGTGGGCGGGTGGTTCGTTCCTTTGCCCAGGAACGTGCCGAATCACAACGGTTCGAGGAGGAACTGGAAGAACTCTTCCAGCGAAACATGCGGGCAGCCCGCAAATGGGCCTTCAACTATCCATTGAGCCTGGCACTGAACGGGTTGAGCCTGGCCGGGGTGATCTGGCTTGGTGGGTACATGGTGCTGACCGGCCGGATGTCGGTCGGGACCCTGGTGGCGTTCGAACGGTATACCGCCCTCCTGAACGAACCGATTCGCTGGCTGGGGATGGTGGTGCAGCGCATTGCCCAGGCCTTTGCCTCGGCCGATCGCATCTTTGAAATCCTCGATACCAAACCAGCCGTCACCGATTCGCCCAATGCGAAACCCATGGACAACATGCGCGGTGTCGTGAAATTCGATCATGTCAATTTCCGGTACCGGGGAGGACGCAGCGAAGCGCTGCACGATGTAACCTTCGAAGCCGTACCCGGGCAGATCACGGCCCTGGTCGGGGCTACCGGTTCCGGCAAGAGTTCGGTCATCAGCCTCATCCCGCGCTTTTACGATGCGGCAGACGGCAGTGTCACCATCGACGGCGTGAATGTGAAGGATATCCAGCTGTCCAGCCTCCGCAGCAACATCGGCATCGTCATGCAGGAAACCTTCCTCTTTTCGGTGACGGTGGGCGAGAACATCGCGTATGGCAAACCGGATGCCACCCAGGCAGAAATCGAAGCCGCCGCGAAAGCCGCCCGCGCCCATGATTTCATCATGCGCATGCCGGAAGGGTATGACACGGTGGTCGGCGAACGCGGTGTGACCCTCTCCGGCGGGCAAAAGCAGCGACTTGCCATTGCCCGGGCCCTGCTGGTCGATCCCCGCATCCTCATCCTCGATGATGCGACCGCCAGTGTCGACAGCGAAACCGAACACGAAATCCAGCATGCGTTGCGCACCCTCATGGCGGATCGCACCTCGTTCGTGATTGCCCAGCGGCTGAGCACGGTGCGCGATGCCGACATGATCCTGGTCTTCGCCGATGGTGAAATCATCCAGCGCGGCAAGCACGATGAACTGGTGGCGGTGGAAGGGTTCTACAAGGAACTCTACGACCTGCAGTTGCGCGACCAGGAAGACGCCCTGCGCGAACTCACCGCCCCGCCCAACGATTTCGAGGTTGACGAACCAGAGCCCAAGCCAGTGCTGGCTGGCGGCAAATCCGAACCGGCAGTTGCACGGCGGCAAGGGAGCTGACAGAACCATGGGTATGATTCGTTACGTTCCCGATCAGGAAGTCCTCGGCAAGGCCTACGACAGCCGCATTGTGCGCCGCCTCCTCGAGTTTCTCGATCCGTATCGCACCAAGGTCATCCTGACCACCCTGCTTGTCATCGTCGTCACTGCATCCGATCTCCTGCTGCCGAAACTGTTCAGCATGGGTATTGATGAAGTGGTTGGAGACAAGCGTCTCTGGGTCGTGAATGTCATTGGCACCGCGTTTGTGGCGACCGTGATCATCCGGTTTTTTGGCACCTGGGCGCAATACCTCTCCACGCAATGGATCGGCTACCGCGTGGTGTTCGATATGCGCAACCGGATGTTCCGGCATTTGCAGCAATTGAGCATCAGCTATATCGACCGGCGCGGTGTCGGTTCCGTGATGACCCGGATCCAGAACGATGTCAGTGTCATCCAGGAAATGTTTGCAAACACGGTGATCGGGATCATCAGCAATGCGCTGGTGCTCCTTGGCATCATCCTGATCATGCTGCTCACCAACTGGAAACTGGCCCTGCTGTCCTTTATCGTGCTGCCGATCATGGTGGTCATCATGCGGTACTGGCAGCGGTATGCCAAAGCCGCCTACCGTTCGACGCGACGAACGATGGCGATTGTCAATGCCAACCTGGCCGAAAGTATTGCCGGGATGCGTGTGGTGCAGGCCAACACACGCGAACCCCTGAACATGAAGTACTTCAGGCTGGTCAATGGCGATAACCTGGCAGCAGCCGTCAAGGCCGCGAAATATTCCGCCATTCTCTTTCCGACCGTGTCCTTTCTCTCGGCGGCATCCACCGCAACGATTGTCTATATCGGTGGTCGTTTCGTGTTCAATGAAACCCTCACCATCGGGCACCTGGTGCTGTTTGTGGCGATGATCGACCGGTTTTTCGCGCCGATTCGCGACCTCAGCCAGCAATACTCCACCCTGCAATCGGCCATGGCCGCCGGTGAACGCATTTTCGAAGTGCTCGATGTAGAACCGGAAGTGAAGGACAAACCGGACGCCTACGAACTGCCGGATATTACCGGCAAGGTCGATTACAACAATGTCACGTTCGGTTACGGTGACACCAAGATCCTGCACGATATCGACCTGCATGTGAATCCCGGTGAAACCGTGGCCTTTGTGGGTGAAACCGGTGCCGGCAAGAGTTCGATGGTGAACCTGCTCATGCGATTTGCCGATGTGTGGGACGGCAGCATCACCATTGACGGGCACGATATCCGCGATGTGACCCAAACCTCGCTCCGTTCCCAACTCGGAATCGTGCTGCAGGATACGTTCCTCTTTGGCGGCACCGTGCGTGACAACATCAGTTATGCGCGGCCAGGTGCGACATTGCGGGAAGTGGAAGCGGCCGCCAAGGAAGTAGGTGCCCACGATTTCATCATGAAACTCCCGCAGGATTACGATACCCCCGTGCAGGAACGTGGTTCCAGTCTCTCCGTGGGGCAACGGCAACTGGTCTCGTTTGCCCGGGCGCTGTTGGCTGATCCTCGCATCCTGATCCTGGACGAAGCCACCAGCAGTATCGACACGCAAACGGAAAAACTGATCCAGATGGCCCTGAAACGCCTGTTGGTGGGGCGAACCTCATTCGTGATTGCGCACCGGCTTTCCACCATTCGTGAAGCAGACAAGGTGGTCGTGATGCACCTTGGCCGGATCGTCGAAATTGGAACACACGACGAACTGATGGCGAAAAAGGGCATGTACTACGGGCTGTATACCATGCAGTGGCGCGGGCAGGACGAAGACGAGGAAACAGAGCAAACCGCCTGATGCGCAGCGTTCGGATCCCGTGATCCGGCGCGATGGAAAAAGTGGCAAAAGGAACAAAATGGCGACCGGAAAATGCTTCCGGTCGCCGTTCGCCATTTTAAGCCATGTCATCCTACGGCGAACTGTCTCACGCAGGGAGCACTTCCAGACACGAAAGAGGACCGGCGCGGGGCCGATCCTCCTTGCCGAATCACTGGTTGACAATGGAGATGCGGTTACTTCTTTTTCTTCTTGCCCTTGTCATCCTTTTCCGGTTTGTCAGCCTTTGCCGCTTTTGCAGCCTTCTTCGGCTTGTCACTGCCCGGTTGTACCCGTTCCAGCAGGCGACCGTGCATGCGCAGCAAGTCCCGGTTGTTCCCCTGGCTGTCCGGATGCAGTTCCACGAACATCCATGATTCACCGAGTCCCTCGGCATCCACCACACCGAATTCATCGTCACTCAGCGGGTACAGCGTCATCGTGCGGGGTTCGCCAACCGGCTTGCCTGTTTCATCGTTGACTTCCGTCATCGATGCCACAAGCTCGTCCCCTTCCAGCGAGATATCGATGCGCGCCATCTGGCGTTCCCAGCGCCCGACCCGCTTCTCCAGTGCTTCCCGCGACAATTCGATGGCTGCTCGCGGTTCATCCTTGAGGTTGCGGTAGTGTTCCAGGGCCCAGCGTCGGATCGAATCATAGGCCACCGTTCCCGGCGAACCGTTCGTCAGCACGGCCACCGCAAATCCGCTTTCCGGCAACAGATCGAGATGCGCGCGGAATCCGTTTGTGCTGCCACCGTGCTGCACGATGGTGGCACCGCCAATGCCTTCCAGCGCCCAGCTTGTGGCGTAATGATCGGCGAAGTTCGATGCCTTGATTTGCGGCACCTGCATGTCCTTCACCCGTGCTTCCGAGAGAATGCGCACACCATCGATTTCACCACCATTCAGGTGAATCTGGGCAAACCGCAGCAGGTCACCCACGGTCTGAATGATGTACCCGGCAGCCGCGGCATGGCGCGGAATCGCATATGGTTGGGCAATGGTGTATTCCCCCTTGCGATCCTTCAGGTTATGCCCCACGGCATGTGGGTGCAGGATGGCTTCGTGGGTGAACAGCATGGTGTTGTTCAAACCGGCCGGATCCAGCAGTTTTTCCCGCATCACGGTTTCAAATGGTTTTCCGGTCAGCACCTCGATCACGCGACCGACAAGATAGAATCCGGCATTGTTGTAAAACCAGAGTTCTCCCGGTTGCACCCACTGTTTCCAGGTCTTGGCACTCGCAACCGATTTCTCCAGGGCATCATCGCCAAGTCCCTGATCATCGAAGATATCGCCTTCGAATCCGCCCTGGTGCGAAAGTGCCTGCCGCACCGTAATCTGCTTCGCCGCCCCGGCATCGGCCAGGGTGAAATCCGGCAGGTAGGTCACGATCTTTTCTTCAAGATCGAGGATGCCTTCCTCGGCAAGAATCTGGGCAAGGGTGGCGGTGTAGATCTTGGACACCGAACCGATCTGGAAGACCGTATCCGGGGTCACCGGTTGCTTCGTCTCGAGATTCGCAAAACCGGCGGTCACGATTTCGATGTGACCATCCTGTACGATGCCCGCGGCGATACCGGGAACATTCCAGCGCGCTGTTTCCCCCTGCACGGCGGCTGCCAGGGATGAATAATTCGGCCGTTCACGCGGCCAGACGGGTTCTGACGCATTGCCCGCACCCCAGAACGACATTCCTGCATGATTGGAACGTGACATGGATTGATGTTTCCTCCTGTGAAGCCATTGAACCATGAGATTGCACAATGATTGCCGGGCCGGCCGGATCAGCACAACCGAATCCAGCCAGCGCCGGTGTTACGACATCCTGCGTTCGGCCAGGCGCCCACCAATCCGCACCAGGTCGCGATTCTGGCCCCTGGCGTCAGGTCGCAGCCGGATGAATTCGACGACAGCGCCCTTCATGTCGCCGGTGGTGGCCCGGAACTTGTTTTCTGCCAGTGGTTCCAGCGAAATGCTTTCCATCTTGCCGGAAAGTTTGACATCCAGCGGATCGAGATTGGTCACTTCGGCGGTGAATATGCCATCGACCACCGAAAATTCGAGGCGACGGTCGTGGCGCTCCCAGGTGCCGCTCCACTGCTCCATATCGGAAACTGGCAAGTCAATGGCTTCCGGTTTCGGAATGACGATCCCCCGGTATCGCTCGTTCGCCCATTCGACAATACTGCCCAGCGCCTCCAGTCCCTTGTTGCTGTTGGAAAGGCCGGCAATGGCATATCCACGCTCTGGCCAGACACACAACAACGCTTGCTGCCCGCCAGTCGAACCGTTGTGGGCAACCATCGTGGTACCGGCAATGCGGGTGACACTCCAGCCAATACCGAAGACGCCATCACTACCATCGAGCAATGGCGTCGGCACGCGCATGCTCCGCGCCAGATCCGCACGGAGGATGTTTTCGCCATCGTTCATGTGGAAGCGGGCGAATCGCAACAGATCGGACACGGAGGAAACGATGTTCCCGGCCGGGGTAATCTGGCGGCTGAAGGCATAGGGGGTGGCCAGTTCATACCCGTCCGCCCGATCCCGCGTGATGTACCCCAGTGCGGCATCTCGCACAATCGCCTCATGCGTGAACAGGGCGGTATCAGGCATGCGCAGGCGGCTCAGCAACTTCTGGTGCATCGCCTGCTCGTAGGATGTCCCGGCAAGGACCTCGATCACTCGCCCGGCAAGGGACAGGGAGGTATTGGAATAGGCAAACATTTCCCCGGGTGCATACCATTGCTGCAGGGTGTTGTACTCCGAGATGGATTTCTCCAGGGCATCATCACCAAGACCGTAATCCAGGAAACGATCGCCCTCTATGCCGGACGTGTGCGACAACAGGTGCCGCATGGTGACCTGCCCGGTTGCTTCCGCATCGGAGAGTTCGAGATCGGGCAGGTAGGTTTTCACCGGGGTATCGAGATCGAGCAATCCTTCCTGCACCAGGATCATGGCCAGGGTCGCCGTAAACACCTTGGTAATGGACCCGATCTGGAAAATCGTGTGGTCCCTCACCGGCAGGCGAGCCGAAAGATTGCCAAATCCGGCAGTGGCGACATCGATATCGGTCCCCTGCAGGATGCCAACCGCGAGACCGGGAACATTGAAACGGGCCATTTCGCCCTGCACGGCGGCCGCAAGCGACTCGTACGCCGGTCGGTCAAAAGGCCAGACTGGTTGCGATTGCGTCATGTATTGGATGCCTTCCCGAACGTGAGGTTCTGGCAGAGTGCCAGAACCGCCTGAACTGAAGGGCATCATACGATATTCACATGATGTCGCGGGTACGCTATCCCCGGTGGGCCGAGCCCAGACCCGGTGCTTCGGGAAGCGGGTAACATCCATCGACCAGTTGGAACGGACTGTCATCCGGCAACAGGCCACTCTCGATGAAGATGGTGTTCGGCAATGCCGCCAGCACATGCAGGTGTGCCCCACCGCCATGCGAGGCATAGGGAATGTTAAACCCCTTGGCCATCAACCCGATTTCGAGGCACTCGGTGAGTCCTCCCGCGCGCCGGATATCCGGCTGCACGATGCCGACTGCCCCGCGTTCGAACAATTCCCGGAATTGTGCCTGCCCGTACCGGTTTTCGCCGGTGGCAATCGGAATCCGCAGGGAGTGGGCGAGAACGGCATGCCCCTCCGTGTCATCGGCACGAATCGGCTCCTCGAACCAGTAGCACCCGAGTTCTTCATACACGGCACCACGCCGCAGGGCCTCGTGCAGCGAAAGTGCCTGGTTGGCATCCACCATCAGGGCATGATGCGGTTCCAGCACACTGCGCACGGCTTCGATCCGGGCAACATCCTCTTCCAGCGTGGGAGAACCGACCTTGATCTTGACCCCGCGGAATCCCTGCTCGACCGCCCGCGTGCAGATACCCTTCAGCTTGTCGTTGTCATAATTCAGCCAGCCAACCATCGCATAGGCTGGCACCTTGTCCCGGTGTGCCCCAAGCAGGCGCCATACAGGCTGGTTCAACGCCTTGCCCACGAGATCCCAGAGAGCGAGATCGATACCGGAAATGGCCATCAGGGCAATCCCGGTGCTGCCGTGGTAATCGGTAAGCCGCCACAGTTTGTCGCGAATCCCCCGGATCAGGAAGGGATCATCACCGGTGATTTCCGGCCCCAGTTCGTCGTTCACGATGTGCGCGACAATCGACGGAGCCGCCAGCAACCGGCCGAATCCAATACTGCCGGATCCGGAGATACCCTCATCGGTTTCAATGGTGATGTGGCAGTTGCCGTGAGTATCCAGCACCTGCAACGCATCGGTTGCCACCTGATCACGCATGCGCGATGTAAAGGTGGCGGAAACACGAGTGATTTTCATGAAGACGTCCTGCTCCTGAGTGTGCAAACGACGCTCCGTCATCCCGGGGGACGAGGGATCAGGAATCTCGGCCCTGCGCTGGCGCGAACCAACACGGGGCCGACGATCCCTCGCCAGGGTCGGAATGCCACGGGTTGTTGCGTAACGGACTGCTGCTAGATCTCTCCCGCCAGGGCCTTCTCAACCTGCTCCTTGAGCGGTGGCAGAATCTCTTCAGCACTCTTCTGGCAGGTCCAGAGCAAATCGAGTTCCGGCCGGTAAATCTGACGTGCGCGCTGGATATTCTTGCTGAAGTTCTCATTGGTGGCGTGCTGGGTTGCTTCCACCATCAGTTCGAGGTGCGCCGGGGATTTCCCTTCAACTGACGCGATCAGCGCCGAGGGCTCCTTGTGCACTGGCACATAGACACCAGCTTCAGCAAATATCTTGCCGCCCTCCGGGCCACCCATGAAATTGAGCAGTTCCCAGGCACCATCCGGGTTCTTCGCCGATTTCGGAATCACGAAATCGATGAGGGTCGCAATCGTCTTCTGATCGGCCTTGCCTGCCGGTGGAGGCGCAATATCCCAGGTGAATTCCGCATTCTGCGAAGCATAGGAGGCAAAGCCAAAGGTGCTGGACAGCATGGCGACGCGACCCGACACAAAGTGCTGATTCACGGCATTATCCTGCGCGAGGTTGCCCCACGGTGGTTGCACATTGTGCACGCAGGTCAGGTCAGCAACCCACTGCATCCCCTCGACTGCTGCCGGATTCGCCAGGGTGAACTGCGTTCCATCTTCCGAGTAAATACCGGTGGCTTCACCATTGTTCACCGTATAGATGGTTTCGGAACTGGTGTCCTTGGACAGCAGGGCACCCCATCGCTCATCCGGAATCGAGAGAGCCTTTGCCGCTTCGAGGAACGTGTCCCAGTTCCAGCCTTCCGATGTCCATGTCGTTGGCGGAAGTGCAATCCCCACCTCGTTGAAGAGATCGACATTGTAAAAAATCACGGAAGGCTGCGTACCGATGGTCCAGGCCGTGTGCTGGCCATCTGGCTGGATCGGGAACTTGTACGGATGCTCGTTGTAATCATCCGGGTTGATGCCCGATGCCTCGATATAGGGGTTGAGATCGAGCAACTGGTTGTCCAGCGAATATCCGCGCACAAAATCATCGTTGATACGCATGATGTCTGGAGGAGAACCGGATGCAAGCAGG
>Ga0180215_1003541_pt1 | contig 14562 bp, 21 predicted proteins | sample eDN3rd37CBELigBY_FD_128871 | JGI IMG/M metagenome (GOLD analysis project Ga0180215, IMG submission 128871) | Enriched backyard soil microbial communities from Emeryville, California, USA - eDNA 3rd pass 37_C BE-Lig BY (version 2) (version 2) | ecosystem: Environmental > Terrestrial > Soil >...
CTAAATGAAGGCAGATTTCTTCTACAGTTCTAAATCCTAATTCATAGCATTCCACAATTTTTTCAAGAGACACCACAGCTTCAAAAGCCCATTTTCTCGCGAATTTCTCGAGCTTCATATTGCGTACATCTTTTAAATTTGTGATGTCTCCATAAGTAGTTTCATAATGGCCTAATTCTTCGGCCAAAAGGCAATGCTTCTCATACATTGTTTTATTCTTATCGAGTAAAACGATATTGTCATAATACAGACCAGATAACCCCTTTGGCATTCCAGACACTTCTCTAATGACTAAGTGCGGAAAACGTAACATTAATGCCTCGTATGCCATGAACATCCCTCGCTTTATTTTCTCTGTGATTTAATGAAGTCGATGTAACGAGTAATATCCTCTAATTCCTCTTCAGTGACATCGTCGTCTATATGTGCAGCGATGGTTTCAATTTTATTTTCTTGTTGTTCTTCCTTTTTTGGAAAGAACTCATTAATTGAAACATTAAGGATCCTCGACAGTTCAAAAAGTATATCTTGGTTTGCAGCTCGATCACCATTTTCATATCTTGAAATGGTTTGTTTAGTAGTATTTAGCTTCTCAGCTAACTCTTCTTGTCCCATTCCTCTTTGTAATCTAAGTTCTCTTATCCTTTGACCAACATACTTCTTCAATTCCATTTTTTCATTTCCTCCCCTTCGTTATAGTGATTATATAACAATAATCACCGTTTTGGAATATTTTATTCAGTTTCTTAACATTTTATTCTTTACAAGTCACCAATATGGTGATATATTCCTATCAAGGAGGTGGAAAATTAATGCAAGAAAAGCTTCTTTTGATTAGGAAAAAGAACAATCTATCTATCAACGACATGGCAGATATTCTTGGCATTCGAAGCAAGACTTATAGTTTAAAAGAACGTGGGTTAGCAGAATTTACTCAAGATGAAATGTTTACTATAAGTGAAAAGTTCGAACGGAATATTGACCAAATTTTTTTACCCCGAAGTCACCAAAATGGTGACTAATGTAACCGTTAGAGGAGGAGTTAAGTTGAAACATAAACTGTACATCGCTCGTCGCGAAAGACGTTTAAGACAAAAAGACGTAGCAAAAATGCTTCACATTGATCCTCAAACTTACCACTTAAAAGAAGCTGGAAAAAGAGATTTCACCTTAAAGGAAGCGAAAAAACTCACCACTATTTTCAACATGACACTTGATGAATTGTTCGGCGATGAAGAAAGTTACGGTGCTGCTTCATGAAAATATTAGGATTGGCAATCTTCGTAGGAATTTATATTGCCTGGCTTGTTGGAATTAATTTAGTGGAGAAGAAGGAGGCAAGGAATAATGAAGGTCAAAGAAATGCTTGCATGGACAAAAAGATTGAAGGAAGTACAGTCCATAAAAGACGGATACTTACGCGGTAAACGGATGCAAAATCTTTGGAGTGATTTTCGTGAGGCGTACGATTTCAATTCCCATATTTCCTCTGATCCGTTTTTACGAGCACTACACGCAACAATGAAATTTGAATACTTCAAACACGTTTAGGAGGACAACATGAAATTTTGGGATTGGTTATACATCTTAAGTCTATTCACCTTAATCCTCATCATCGTAATTCTTGAGGGGAGGTGAGAAAGATGCTTAAAAAGATGTTCATTTACCGTGCTTGGAATAAACCAAATGTAATTCATCCAAAAGGTGAGGAAATGTTTGCGGTAACGTCCGAAGAAAGTTTTACGGCTGCTGAAACAGTATTGGATGAGGCTTTAGCGGAAGGATGGCACTTCGAAAATATCAGTTTGCACGCTGAAGCGTGGTTGCTCGATGAAAACTAAAAAGACCACTCGGCAAAGTGGCCTATTAAAACTTATTTTCAGAAACAGTATAGCACAGAATCGGGAGGGTTAGACCAGTGATCAAAATTAATAAACTTGAAATCGAAAACGTGAAGCGTGTAAAAGCAGTCAAAATTGAGCCTACCGCGAACGGTTTAACGATAGTCGGCGGTAAGAACAACCAGGGCAAGACAAGTGTACTTGACGCGATTGCATGGGGGTTAGGCGGTAATAAGTATCGTCCGTCTCAAGCACAACGGGATGGAAGTGTTATTCCACCGCATTTACAAATCGTAATGTCCAATGGACTGATCATTGAACGGAAAGGTAAGAATAGCGAACTAAAAGTAATTGATCCTAACGGTGAGAAGGCAGGGCAACAACTCTTAAACAGTTTCGTCGAAGAACTGGCGATCGACTTGCCGAAATTCATGAATTCTACCAATAAGGAAAAAGCGGATATCCTTCTCCAAATCATCGGTGTTGGAGATCAACTTCAGGAATACACGAGGCAAGAACAAGAAGTCTATAACAGCCGTCGGGCGATCGGTCAGATTGCGGACCAAAAACAAAAGTTTGCGAATGAACAACTCTATTATCCTGACGCTCCAAAAGAACCGATTTCAGCATCTGAATTGATTAATCAACAACAAGCAATTCTCGCTCGTAATGGTGAGAATCAACGTAAACGACAGCGGTTAACGCAATATCAGTCTGAGTATGCACGACAAGGCCAAGAAGTGGAACGATTGACCAAGCTGTTGGAAGAAGCGAAGGCTGCATATGAACAGACCGGTAGGGATTTAGAAATTGCCCAAAAAGATACGTTGGACTTGTTGGATGAATCAACTGAAGCGTTGGAGGCAAACATCCAAAAAATCGATGAAATTAACCGAAAGGTTCGTGCGAATCTTGACAAGGATAAGGCCGAAACGGATGCCAATGAATACCGCATTCAATACGACAGTTTAACTGCGAAACTTGACAAGATTCGTGAAGAAAAATCCAACCTATTAAACAGCGCAAACCTTCCATTAGAGGGCTTGTCAGTAGAAGATGGTGAGTTAATTTATAACGGCCAGAAGTGGGACAACATGAGTGGCGCAGATCAGCTGCGTGTCTCCACAGCCATTGTCCGAAAACTGAAACCTGAATGCGGTTTTATTTTATTAGACAAATTGGAACAAATGGATATTGAAACGCTTCAGGAGTTCGGCAAATGGCTTGAACAAGAAGGACTTCAAGCGATTGCTACTCGTGTCAGTACTGGAGAAGAATGTTCCATCATTATCGAAGATGGTTATGTAGCTGGACAGGAATTAGTACAGGCACCGGTGCAAGAACAGGTACCGCAAGAGCCGGAAACAAAACCTTGGAAAGCGGGGGAGTTTTAAATAATGCAAATCACGAAAGGTAAAGTTGCGAAAGCGCAAAAAATTGTTATTTATGGTCCTGAAGGAATAGGTAAAACATCTATTGCTGCACAGTTCCCGGATCCATTGTTTATCGATACAGAAGGTAGTACAAGCAATATGGATGTAGCTCGAATGGACAAGCCGAGCAGTTGGACACTTATGTTACAGCAAATAGAATTCGTTAAGCAACAGCGTCCTTGTAAAACAATAGTCATTGACACGATCGATTGGGCTGAGCGTTTAGCCATTGATTTTGTAACCAGTAGAGCAAACAAAACAAGCATTACAGGTTTTGGGTATGGTGAGGGTTTTATTCAACTGGAGGAAGAGTACGGGAAATTTCTAAATAAGTTATCTGACTTAATTGAAATGGGAATAAACGTCGTTTTGACAGCTCATGCGAAAATTACTAAGTTTGAGCAACCTGACGAGATGGGAGCTTATGATCGTTGGGAGTTAAAGTTAGGAAATAAAACAACTGCTAAAACTGCTGCTCTAACAAAAGAATGGGCCGATATGGTGCTGTTCGCCAATTATAAAACATTCAGCGTGGCAGTTGATGAAAAAGGAAAAAAACACAAAGGGCAAGGCGGTATTCGTACCTTTTATGCAAATCATCATCCTGCTTGGGATGCCAAGAATCGTCATGGACTACCCGATGAATTCCCAATGGACTATGCACACATTGCTCATATCTTTAATAGCTCTCCTGTGCCACAGGCTTCAGCGTCAGTCCAACAACCGACACAACCGATACAGCAAGAAGCTCCAGTTCAACAGCCACAAACTGTACCGGTACAACCACCGGTCGAACAACTGGTACCCAATACTCAATTAGTACCCGAATTAAGTCCTTCTATTCCTCAATCTTTGCGGGATCTGATGATGCAAAGTGGAGTAAGCGAAGAAGAAATCCAAGTTGTAGTTAGTAAAAAAGGTTATTACCCAATGGATACGCCGATTTCGAATTATGATCCGAGTTTCGTGGATGGTGTGCTTGTTGGAGCGTGGCAGCAAGTATACGGAATGGTCGAGGAATTTAGAAAAAGCCTACCGTTTTAAATAACATTTCATAGGAGGAATAACAGATGAATCAAGAACGCGAATTAAGTTGGGATGATGAGATTGAAAAGGATAGTGGCGACTTTATACTGCTGCCAGAAGGTGACTATTTCTTCACAGTTTCGAAGTTTGAAAGAGGACGTTTTGCAGGAAGTACGAAGATGCCGGCCTGCAACCAAGCGAAGTTGGAATTGACGGTCCATTCTCCTGAATATGGTGACGTCACAGTGTTCCATAACCTGTTTTTGCATACAAAAACTGAAGGATTGTTATCAAATTTCTTCGCAGGTATTGGACAGAAGAAAAAAGGTGAAAAGCTTCGGATGAACTGGAGTACAGTCGTCGGGGCAAAAGGGAAGTGCCAACTGGAAATCAACAGTTACACAGGAAACGACGGAAAAGAGAAGACTAATAACCAAGTCAAAAAATTCTACCCTTATGAAGAGGCATTCCCACAAGGACAAGCTCAAGGCTACCAACAGCCACAAGCAAACCAACAGTATCAACAACCGGCTCAGCCAACACAACCAACACAGAACATGCCATTTCCTACAGGCGGCCAAGGCGGATTCACACCAGGTCAATTCTAAGGGGGAAATAGACATTGAAATTACGTGATTATCAGGAAGAAGCAAGAACTTCCATTCAGAAGCAGTGGGCAGAGGGCGTTAAAAAAACGCTCCTCGTCCTTCCCACAGGATGCGGAAAGACAATTGTTTTCTCAAAAGTTATTGAAGACCGAGTGAAAAAGGGCGAGCGCGTTCTCGTCCTTGCTCACAGGGGAGAATTGTTAGATCAAGCTGCGGATAAATTAGAAAAGTCTACTGGGTTAAAAACAGCAACCGAAAAGGCTGAACAAACTTCAATTGGTAGTTGGTTTAGAGTAGTCGTTGGAAGCGTGCAAACGATGATGCGAGAGAGTCGTCTTGAGAGATTTAGCAAAGATTTCTTCGACACTATCATTATTGACGAAGCCCATCACTGTTTATCAGAAAGTTATCAGCGAGTATTGAATTATTTTGAAGAAGCTAATGTGTTAGGTGTTACGGCAACTCCTGATCGGGGTGACATGCGGAATCTTGGTTCTTATTTTGAGAGCCTCGCCTTTGAATATACGTTACCGAAAGCTATTAAGTCAGGTTATCTAAGCCCTATTAAAGCATTGACTATTCCGTTGAAACTGGACTTATCAACAGTTAGTCAACAGGCAGGAGATTTTAAAGTAAGCGATTTAGGTTCTGTGTTGGATCCGTATCTTGAATCGATTGCAGATGAAATGTGGAGAGTTGCCGAGGATCGAAAGATTGTCGTCTTTCTTCCTTTGGTGAAAACGAGTCAAAAATTTACTGAAATATTAAATCGAAAGGGCTTCAAGGCTGCGGAAGTGAATGGTGAAAGCAAAGACCGCGCTGAGATATTAGAAGATTTTGATAAGGGCAAATACAACGTACTTTGCAATTCAATGCTTTTAACGGAAGGATGGGATTGCCCTTCAGTAGATTGTGTTGTTGTCCTAAGACCAACAAAAGTACGGTCCTTATACTCCCAGATGGTTGGGCGCGGTACCCGACTATATCCTGGTAAAACTGAATTATTGTTATTAGATTTCTTATGGCACACGGATCGACACGAGCTTTGTCATCCAGCACATTTGATTGCCGAAAATAACGAAGTTGCAAAGGCCATGACCAAGCAGATTGAAGAAGCCGGTATTCCACTTGATTTGGAACTTGTTGAAAAACAAGCAGCTGAAGATGTGGTTGCACAGCGCGAAGAAGCTTTGGCCAAACAGCTGGCTGAAATGAAAAAGCGTAAACGAAAACTTGTGGATCCGCTGCATTTTGAAATGAGTATCCAAGCTGAAGACCTTTCAGGCTATGTGCCATCTTTCGGATGGGAAATGGGTCCTCCTTCTGATAAACAAGTTAAGTCTTTAGAAAAGCTGGGTATCCTTCCGGACGAAATCGACAATGCCGGTAAAGCTACCAAACTATTGGAACGGTTAGAGAAACGACGTGAAGAAGGATTGACGACACCAAAGCAGATTCGCTTCTTGGAACAACGTGGATTTGAACATGTCGGTACATGGCCCTTTGATACGGCTAAAAACTTGATTGACCGGATTGCTGGCAATGGTTGGAGAATCCCTGAAGGAATCAATCCTAAAGAATTTCACGGGGGCAATTAACCTATGACTAAACGTAGGTGGACACTACTCTTTCGAATAGAAGAAGTCGATGGTCGTAGGTACCCTGTCTGGTTATATGAGCAACTGCAAAAACACGATTTAAACGCACGAAAAAGACAAGGGTGGAAGGAGATTGGATGAAGTGGGCATTCTCTACGCATCAGTAAAACTTCAACAAGAGATGCAACGAGATCATGTAATTAAACGCTTAGTAGCGCTTGGAATAAAAGAAAACAAAGAAGGAGTTAGCATTCACAAGCTCAATTATCGTGAGTTGAAATATGAGCTTGTGATGGCCTCCTTCCGGGATTGATATTTAGTCAATTTATCAGAAAGGTTGATGAACTGTGTCAGAAAGGATGTACAAAAAATATTTCACTAAAGAACAACTTCAAGAAATGAAAGCAAGTACAGTGCAGGATCTTCGATTGCAAGAAGATAGAACAATCACAGCTTTGATATTGTTTTTAGTCGTAGGATTCATTGAGGTAATAATGCTAATTGCGATGTTGTTTTGGACGAATAAAGTAACTATTTTCCTCGTAATAGTTTGGTTGCTGTTTGTGGGATTTTGGTTATTAGTTTTCTGCATGACGCTCAATGATTATAAGAAGTTAATAGATAAAACTAAGGAACGATTGAACAAATTGTAATCGGAGGAGAAGTACATGATACAACAAGCAACCGAAAAGTTAAAAAATGAAATGGCCAAGGAGAATAACCCGTATGTCCAGGCAGTCGGTCAATTCCTTCTGCAACACATTGAAAGCAATCCAGCAAATGCGGAAAAGATCTTGGCCGAGGAAAAGAACATCCTCAAAAGTTTGGACGAAATGCGTAAAGCAGCTGAAAAGAAGAAGGTCGGCAATGTGGCCGTCCTTACTGATCAAGAGGGTTTCGCAATCGTGCTGAATTATTTCGGCATTAAAGCGAATACAGAATCGGTAACAAACTTCAAGCCGGTTATACCTGTGCCTAATTTAAAGCCATCCGTTGACTTCGATGTTAATCTGGATGACTTGTTAGGAGAGTGATTGAAATGAACGATAACGGTTTGAAAGAGGAAATCCTTTCACATATTCCGCAGGACTTTAGTCCGGAACTTCAGGAGTACGTAACAGACACTGTGTTACTCCATAGCCGGTACATGTTTGTCCAACGAAGCGGATCCGGACAACAATATGGGTATTGCACACATTGCAACAAGCAATCCAAGACGCAGGGGTTGAAGCATAATAAGTCTGCAGTTTGTCCGAGTTGCGCTGCTGTCTGTACGGTTAAGTCCGCAGGTCGCGGTAGAAAGTATATGCGAGACAGCGCTTATGTAGTTTGGTACGACAAGTCAGTTAAAGATGTACGCTCGCTCGTTGCAAGAGGGCTGCTTGTGACTCGGGACTACAGCGAAAACTACCATAATGTACAGACGAAATACATCGTGACATCCGTTTACCTATTTGAACCGGGACAGAGTTGGATGTTAGATAACTATTGGTGGAACGAAAACCATTGGAGAATCCGGAAGAGCATTATCTCCGAAAGCTCGACATCGATGCAGAACCGACAGTGTTATTTTGCTCACCAAAGCATTGACAAGGCTGTCCAAGGAACACCGTTCCAGTACAGTACCTGGGAACACTATCTCGAAGGTGACATGCTCAAATTCTTCGAGCTTGCTGCCAAATATCCGTGTATTGAATACCTGACCAAATACCGTCTTCAACAAATCGTTTGGGCGAAGTTGAACGGTCAGAAAACATTCAGTGCCATCAATTGGCGTGGGAAGACCCTTGATCGAGTATTAAAAGTAACCAGACAAGAATTGAGGAATATCTGGGAAGCGAAGATTGATCTCACCCCGTATGCTTTGTATCTATACCATCAGTCAAAGAAAGACGGATCCAATTTCACCTTGCAAGAGGCCGCAAGGTTTGGACAAGGCCGAATGGAGTTGTATGTGGATGAGCTCAAGATGCTTCAACAATATACGACTCTTCGAAAGATATTAAATTACGTAGATAAACAATTTATCAAGAAGAATCGAAACTGGTACTACGCTCCTTCCAGTGTGCTGACGACATGGAAGGATTACTTGAATGACTGCCGGTCTCTTGGAGAGGATCTTTCATCAGAAGCAATCCTTTTCCCCACTAACCTTCACACTGCACATCAAAAGACGATTCGAAAAATGAAAATCAAAGCAGACGCAGCTCTAAATGAGAAAATTACTAAGCGGTTGAAGGTGCTTGATAAATTTGTATTCAAAACTGCAGAGTTTATTATTCGACCTGCGAAGAGTTCAATCGAACTGTTGGATGAAGGGAAAGCCTTGAGTCATTGTGTAGGCACCTACTCAAAAAACTATGCGGAAGGAAAGACGGACTTGTTTGTCATCCGCAGAGTATCGGATCCGGAGAAACCGTTTTACACAATGGAGATTAAAAACAATCAGATTATCCAGGTATACGGTAAGAAAAATTGTCTTCCTACAAAGGAAGTACAGACATTTATTGAAGCGTTCAAAGCGGCCAAGCTCAAGCGAAAAGGGAGGAAGGTAGCCGTATGAATCAACTTACTACAGAACGAACGCCTGTCGTCATAGCGACAGAGATTAATAGTATCAAAGGTCAGACACAAGCCATGGTACTGCATGCCAGTGCCGAGATCGGAAAGCGCCTGATTGAAGCGAAGGAGCTACTCCCTCATGGAGAGTGGGGAGGTTGGCTGAAGGAGAATATCGATTATAGCCAATCAACGGCCAACAATCTGATGCAGCTATACCGCGAGTATGGGGCGAATTCTGAAGCGCTTGGGAATCTCTCCTATACAAAAGCACTCGCCCTTTTAGGTGTTCCAGAAGAAGATCGTGAGAAGTTTGTGCAGGAAAACGACGTAGAGAACATGTCAGCTCGAGAACTGCAGAAGGTAGTCAAAGAGAAACAGAAACTTGAAAAGCAATTGGCCAAACAAGAAAACGAAGCCTTAAAAGAAAAGGCTGCACTGGCCAAGCAAATTGTAGAACTGGAAAAGAGAATCGAAGAGAGTTCATCTGAAGATGATAAGGTATCAGAACTTATAGCTGAATTAGAAGATGCAAAAGCAAAGGTTAAACGGCTTGAATCTGATTTAAAAGCGAAGCCGATCGATGCAGCTACAGTCGAGGTAGTTCCTCCTGAAATTGAAGAAGAACTTAGGTTACTCAGACAGCAGGTTTCTGAAAAAGGAGATTCATCCATCTTAAAATTTCGGGTACGTTTCGAGTCACTCGTTACTGAATTCCGGAATACGCTTGAAGCTTTAGATGGCATCTCGGAGGAAACCGAAAAAGAAAAATATAAGCAAGCAATGGTCGGTCTGATCGATAAGATGCAGCAACGGTTGTAGGGGGATAAGAATGGCTGAAATGAAAATGGATTTACTACCTCTCTTAGACTACATTGACCCGTCATTTCTGAGCTATCAGGAATGGGTCAATGTAGGAATGGCACTCAAATATGAAGGCTATACCGCAAGTGATTGGGATAGTTGGAGTAGCCGGGACGCAGCACGTCACCGTCCCGGTGAATGTTTCAGAAAATGGACCAGCTTCGAAGGTTCCGGATCGCCGGTTACTGGGGCAACGATTACACAAATGGCCAAAGAGAATGGATGGCTTCCTAAGTCAAGAGAAGATCATGAACTTGATTGGAACGATGAGATATCAGTAAAAGACGATTATGTCGTCGTTGATAAAAACTGGATTGAAGGAAAAGAAATCAGTGAGCCGGTGGACTGGAATCCAGTACGTGAGTTAACCACTTACTTGGAAACTCTATTTGAAGCCTCAGAAAACGTCGGATACGTTGTCTCTACTTGGCAGAATGATGAAGGCAAGTATTTACCGACGAAAGGAAATTGGGACCGCACAGCTGGTGAACTGATTCAATTATTGAATGAATCAAATGGAGACATAGGTGCTGTCTTAGGTGACTACAACCCGGAAGCTGGTGCATGGATCCGTTTCAATCCGTTAGATGGCCAAGGCGTTAAAAATGAAAACGTTACGGAATTCAAATATGCATTAGTTGAATCTGACACGATGGATTTGGAGAAACAAAATGCAATTATGCGTGAATTGGAATTGCCCATCGCTTCTCTCGTATATAGCGGAAAAAAGAGCATTCACGCCATCGTTAAAGTCGACGCGGCCAATTATGAGGAGTACCGGAAACGTGTCGATTATCTCTATAACGTATGTAAGAAAAATGGATTAAACATTGATAATCAAAACAGAAATCCATCCCGCCTATCTCGTATGCCTGGCGTTGAGAGGAATGGCAAAAAGCAATTTATCATAGACACCAACATCGGTAAAAACAATTGGGAAGAATGGTACGAATGGATTGAAGGCGTGAACGATGATTTACCGGATCCGGAAAGCCTTACGGATTATTGGGACCACTTGCCTGATCTTGCTCCTCCATTAATCGAAGGAGTATTAAGACAAGGCCATAAGATGCTAATGGCTGGACCGAGTAAAGCAGGTAAGTCGTTCGCGTTGATTGAGTTGTCTATAGGCATTGCAGAAGGTTCGAAGTGGTTAGGGTGGCAATGTACGCAAGGAAAGGTATTATACGTCAATCTTGAATTAGACCGAGCCAGTGCCTTACATCGATTCAGAGACGTTTATACAGCTTTGGGATTGCAACCTAACAATATCAATAATATCGACATTTGGAATCTAAGAGGGAAGTCGGTACCGATGGATAAGTTGGCACCAAAGCTAATTAGAAGAGCTCAAAAGAAGAATTACATTGCGGTAATTATCGACCCAATTTATAAAGTATTAACTGGTGACGAAAACAGCGCAGATCAGATGGCTCACTTTACGAATCAGTTCGATAAGATAGCAACGGAATTAGGCAGCAGCGTCATCTACTGTCATCACCACTCGAAAGGAACGCAAGGCAATAAGAAGTCGATGGATAGAGCCTCAGGATCGGGAGTATTCGCCCGAGATCCAGACGCCTTAATCGACTTAGTGGAACTCGAAATAACAGATGCTTTAATGAAGCAAGAAGAAGGAAAGGCAGCTTGCGCCATCTATCAGAAGTATCTTGGGAAGTTTAACTTAGACTACCTGGATGAGCATGTTTCGCAAGACGAACTCTTAAGTGTAACTGCCATGGTCGATCACACTAAACGAGCCATACCTGATCAGATGCCAAATATTAATCGTGAGATTGAAAGATCAGTAAAAACGATTCGCATTCGGTCAGCGTGGCGTGTTGAAGGGACGCTGCGGGAATATCCGAAGTTTGAGCCCGTCAATATGTGGTTCCAGTATCCGATTCATAAGGTTGACGATGTTGGTAGTTTGAAAGATATCGAGCCAGAAGGTGATACTCCAGCATGGAAAAAGCAAATGGATAAGAAGAAAAAAAGTCCTGAAGTTGCTAAGCAAGAACGCAAAAACGCGCTTGAAATCGCTATTGGCGCATGTGGAATTGATGAGAAAATCACAACCGAAGACTTAGCTGAATACATGGCAATAAGCGAAAAAACCGTAAGAAGAAGGATAAAAGAGCACGGTGGATTTGAAGTTGTAGAAGGTGAAGTCGTCCCGAAAGACAGGGACAAACAGTAAATGTTGTCTGTCTGTCTCTATAAGGGACAAGGGACAAATACCACTGTTTGTCTGTCTGTCCCTCATAAGGACACAGGGACATTTATCGAGTTTGTCCTTGTCCCTAAAATATTTCACAAACTTTTATAAGGACAGGGACAGAAACCCGAGATTGTCCCTAATGAATGTTGTTAAATCAACGTTTTAAAAGTTTGTGAAAACGCACATGGACAGGGACAGGGACAACCCTATACTACGTATAGGTAAATGTCTCTGTCCCTCACGGTCCAAATGGGTGACAGGAACATGGGGCAGTCAAGCATGCCCCCATGGTCCCTGACCCCTTGTCTTTGGACTAAGAAAAAATGTCTCGCAACTAAATTACAATTTTTGGAATACAAGGACGGTGCTAAAAATGATGAATGAATTAACTGAACTAATTCAACGTTGGGCAGTTGAACGTGATTTGCACAATGCAGATCCAAATAAACAAATCCTAAAACTTGGGGAAGAATTCGGAGAACTGTGTCAGGGGATGGCCAAAAGCAAACCAGAATTAGTCAAAGACTCCATTGGTGATATATACGTAGTACTGACAATTTTAGCTTTGCAATTAGATTTGGAGATTGAGAACTGCGTTGCATTAGCTTATGCCGAAATTCGAAATCGTAAAGGTAAGATGGTGAACGGAGTATTTGTGAAAGAAGCTGATCTGGCATGATCACCTCATTTTTTATGCCGATGATCCCTCCGACAACAACCCATCAGCAAAAGCAAGTGATGGTCCGGAACGGTAAGCCTGTGTTTTATGAACCTGAGGAGTTAAAGGCAGCCCGCGCTAAATTGATGGGACACTTAGGTCAGCACGTACCAAATGAAAAGTACACCACTGCAGTACGTCTCATGGTCAAATGGTGTTTCCCCATGATTGAAGGTAGCAAGGATGGACAATACAAGCACACTCGTCCAGATACGGACAACCTTCAGAAGCTGTTGAAAGATTGCATGTCATCCTGCGGTTATTGGACGGATGATGCGCTGGTAGCTTCCGAGATCGTCGAAAAGTTTTGGGCAAAGGTGCCAGGTATCTATATTCGAATCGAGGCGATTTGATGGACTATCTAAAGTTCTATATGGATGTCGTCGAGTGGATCAATCAAGTCAATCAAATGGCCATGAAACACGGAATGGACAGTAATGAATTTTGGAATTGGGCTGCAAAGACAACTGGTGAACTAAGCGACAAATACCAGAACAGTAAATTGGTCGTTAAACAAATGTCTATGCTTTATATCTGGCTTGAAGAAATTTACGAGGAAGGGATGCTGAAAAAATGACCGCCGAAGAACGTGAACAATTAATCGATTGGCTCATTGTGTGGACCGGTTGGGCGAGGGAAGCGTTCGAAAAAATGAGCGATGAGGAATTGCTTGAGATGGATAAGAAATATAGCTATAGCAATGCTAAACCATAATCCCAAGCGTTGGGAATTTGTGAGGTGAGGGAGAAATGAGAAATCTAACCAACGAGCAACTTGAAGTCATTACTAAGACTGTATTGGAAGTCCACAAACAGGAGATTGAAAAGCAGGAAAAGCAAAAACGTGACCGTAGACACCGAAATGTAAAGCTGCTATTACAAAACTATCGTTCGTTTGTAGCACACACTGCGGATATCAAGTTAGACATTGATCATCTGAACCAGAAGTTAGAGTTAGATGAATTGGAAACGGATGAATTCGCAATTCAATCTATAAAGAAAAGCAAAGAACGCACCTTAGCAATGGTTAGGTTTATAAACAAGATGCTTCAGGTTTATAAGTTAATGTGCGAGCAGTCGAAAAACCCAGAAGATATTCGGAAGTATGAAACAATCAATCTCTTATATATTTCCGGCGAGAAAAAGACCTATGAGCAATTAGCTGAATGTCATCATGTTCATGTTCGGACGGTCAACCGAGATGTGAAGGAAGCAGTAGAAGCATTGTCAGTACTGATTTTCGGAGTTGATGGAATACGATTAATCGGGTAGCGTTCCGTGTCTAAAACGTGTCATTGTTTTGTCATTTTGCCCAGATTATGATGATAGTGTGAGATAAATGTAAATCTCATAGACTTTGGTGGTACCTTATGTTTGTATTATGTACAACCTTCCCCCTTTGTGGAAAAGCATTTTGGACAGCCTGGAAAACTGTTCGGAGTGCTTTTCTATTTTTCTAAAAGGATTCCTTTTACTTGATGGCGAATTATGTCATTGAATAAGGAGGGGAAGCTATGCTTTTAAGGGTTAAATATCATTTGTTCACTTACTATAAAGATAGGTGGATTCCCGATGGTGTTGATTACACGATTATCGAAGTTGATAGTGATATCGATCCGAACAGCCGAGAAGGTATGGATGAAATAACGAATGAAGTTAGTAGGATCATAGGGAGACCATCAACAGATATAAAAG
>Ga0180215_1003542_pt1 | contig 14561 bp, 9 predicted proteins | sample eDN3rd37CBELigBY_FD_128871 | JGI IMG/M metagenome (GOLD analysis project Ga0180215, IMG submission 128871) | Enriched backyard soil microbial communities from Emeryville, California, USA - eDNA 3rd pass 37_C BE-Lig BY (version 2) (version 2) | ecosystem: Environmental > Terrestrial > Soil >...
CGCCGCCCTGGTCCTGCGCGTTTCCGGCGGCCCGCTGGAACTGCACGCCGAGCTCGGCCCCGTGACGGCGCTGGGCCGGGTGCTGCAGCTGGTCCCCGCCCGGATCGCCGTCCACCCGGCGTGGCTGACGGCCGTGAACCGCGCCGCCGGGATCCTGCTCCCGGGGGTGGCCACCGCCGGCTCCGCCGGCGGCGGACGCCGGGAGTACTACGGCGTGCGCTCCATCCGCGGCATCGAACGCGCCGCGGCGGTCTGGAACGGGGCCGGCCTCGGGCCCCTCGCGCCGGTGGACCCGCCCGTGCGCTTCGGCTTCAGCTCCGTCCCCCGCACGCCACAGGCCGTGGCCGTCACCACGACGATCCTCCCCGCCCGCCGCTGAGACCGGACCGACGGCGGAAGGGGATAACGGGTTTCTCATCTTTAACGTGTTCCTCCGCCGTTGAGTCCGGTCGCGTCAACCATCCCGAACGCCGATAGCGGCGCATATGTCGTTGCTATCGGCAGGTTCAAATTTCACGGCTGAGGGCTCTCCTATACACCAGTATCAGGAGAGCCCTCAGAGTTACGTCCCCCAGAGTCGGGGTCAGGTGATGCTAATACCTTATTTCAGCGCCGGCAGGTTGGGACTCCGGGGAATCCTGCTCGCCCGCCGCGATCCGGTCAAGAGTACCGATGTCCAGTCCGCGGGTCTCGGGGAAGAGCCAGGCCCAGAGTGCAACCGCCCCATAAAGGATGGCGCTTCCCATGAAGACTACCCCGTAGCCGTGACTGGCGATGAGGCCTGTAGCGATAAGGGGTGGTACGGCTGATGTTGCCCGTGCAATCTGCAGGGCGGATGACAGCCCGGTGGACCGAACGCGGGTAGGGAATACCTCGCTGAACATCGAGGCGAAGATGGTTGCAGCGTTCGAACCAAAGTACATTACGAAGAACGGGACAAGTATCCAGGCCGATGTCAGCAAGGATGCGCCGGCGAAATACAAGGCCAGGCCGCCGAGGGCGGACATTGCCATCAGTATGGATAGAGATAGGCGCCTTCCGATATGGTCGGATGCCCAGGCACCGGTGAGGCAGCCCAACAATCCGGCGAATGCCGTGAAGAAAATCCACCATGAGGCCTGGGACATGCTGAAGCCGTTGGCCACTAGGTACTTGGGCAACAGCGTCGTCACACCGTAGTACGCCCAGAAGTACAGCACAGCTGCCACGAGGCACAAGGCGAACGGCTTCAGGAATGAAGTCTTGGTGAATTCGGCAAGGTTGCGCTTCTCCGTACTGCGTGTGGACTTTTCCCAGGCTTCGGATTCGGGAGCATTGGAGCGCAGGTAGAAAGCGAATAGGGCAGGTAGCCCCGAGAGGACGAACGTCCACCTCCACCCCACGGCCGGAAGCAGGTATCCCCCAACAAGTGCCGCTATCATGATGGCGCAGAAGGCTCCGCCGTAGAGCACACCGCTCCACCAGCCTCGCCGGCCTGCCTTAAGGGTCTCGGTGACAAGCGACTGTCCGACGCCGTACTCACCGCCTAGGCCAAGGCCTGCGACGACGGTCAGGATGAGCAGAAGCTCGTAGTTCGGTACGAAACCTCTGGCCAAGGTGGCCAAAGAGTACACCAACAAGGTGATGATGAGGACCTTGCGGCGGCCAATCTTGTCTGCGAGACCTCCGAACAGGACTCCGCCGACGGCCAGGGACAAAAGCGATGCGGATACGATCCAGGCACTCTGTGTGCCTGTCAGACCCCATTCTGCGGTAATGGGGATGAGGAGGAACGTGAGGACGAAAACTTCGTAGTAGTCGAACAACCAGCCGATGAATGCGCTCGCAAAGGCCTTGCGTTCCTGGCCTTCGAGTCTAAGCGGCGGCAGTTTCTCTTTGGTACTCATTCTGCATCGGCTCCTGCTTTGTCGCGGCTGATAAAAAGGCTTCCCGATGGATCGGCGTGGGCGGTCCAACCACGCTGCACGACGGTGGTCGTATCGTCTTGAAGAATGATGGCGGGCCCGGCAAGGGTTCCTGTGAGACTACCGCGGTGCATGATGGCGGCGGGAACCATCGATTTGGTGGTCGGGTCGTACATTTTCTGCGGGGAAAAAGTACGACCGTCCGTTACGGGGGCTTGGGGAGATGGCGTGGTGCGTTTGGCGACCGCGGTTACCTTCAGCCCTGTTATCTCGACCAGGCCGTTGGGATCCGTTTGTCCGTAGAGGTTCTGGTGCTGGGATTCGAAGCCCTCCCGAATAGCGGATGCGATGGCGGAGTCTGAGTCCGTGACGTTGACGTGGACGGTTAGTTCGTGTGACTGGCCCCGGTATCGGGCATCGACCGCGCCGTTGATGTAGATGTCCCCGACGGGTACGCCCGCGTTGGCCATCCGGGCGGTGACTTCCTCGCCGACCCTGCCCAGTTCTGCCCGGAGCCGGGTGATGCCTTGCTCGGACAAATCCGTATGGAAGGTTTTCCACTGGGGCATTTCCGCATCGGCAGCAAGCAGGCCGTAAGCGGACAGGACGCCCGGGTATGGCGGAATCAGGATTTCGTCGATCCCGAGGTCATCCGCTACACCGCAGGCATGCATGGGACCGGCGCCGCCGCAGGCCAGAAGCGTGAATCTTCTGGCATCGTGGCCACGGCTGACCGAGACCACCCGGGCGGCCGATGCCATGCCGGCGACGGCAATGCGATGGATGCCCCAAGCGGCCTGCTCGACAGGTATGCCAAGACGATCTGCGATTTCCTCCTTGACGGCCTTGTGCGCCAGGTCCTTGTCCAAGGTCAGGGTTCCACCAGCAAGTCCGGCAGCGCCGAGGTATCCCAAGACGATGTTTGCGTCGGTTACGGTCGCGTTGCCGCCGCCGTTGGCATAGGCGGCAGGCCCGGGAACGGCCCCGGCGCTCTGGGGTCCGACCCGGAGGCTGCCTGCGGAATCAACCAGCGCGATACTTCCTCCTCCGGCGCCTATGGTGTGGACATCCACCATGGGTACACGCACCCGGTGGGCGCCGACTGCGCCCTCGTCGCTGACGAGGGGCTGGCCGTTGTCGATCAGGGTGACATCGGTGCTGGTTCCCCCCATGTCAAAAGCCAGAATCTGCCCGCGGCCCGCGACCTGCCCAACGGCGCCGGCGCCGATGGCACCGCCGGCGAGTCCGGACAACAGTGTTCCGACGGCCCGCTGCCGGATCGTGCTGCTGTCCACGATGCCGCCGTGGGACTCCATGACCTGAAGCCGGGCACTCACATCCAGGTCGTCCAGCCGCTTCTGCAGCTGGCCGATGTAGGTGGACATCTTCGGGCGGATATATGCGTCCATGGCCGTTACAACAAGACGTTCATATTCCCGGGCGCGCGGATCTACCTGGGATGAAAGGCTGACGTACAGGTCGGGGTACTCCGCCTGCACAATTTGTGCCACTTGGAGTTCCTGCCGGGGAGAGACGAAGGAGAACAGCAGGTTGATGGCGAGGGATTCGATATGTTCTTCTTCGACCAGTTCGCGAACTGCCGAGCGCACCGCCTGGGGGTCGATGTCTTCCACGATGTCCCCGGTCTTGGACAACCTGCCGGGTATGCCTCGGATACGATGCCGAGGGCAGAGGAAGTAAGGAGTCTCGGGATCGATCATCAGATCGTACATCTCCGTACGTTTGGCCCGCCCGATGTACAGGCTGTCCTCGAATCCCGCGGTGGTGATGATGCCGATGCGTGCACCGGCCTGCTCGAGAATGGCGTTCGTCCCCACGGTGCTGCCGTGTACAAGACTAGTGACTTCCCGGGGTGTACTCCCAGCTTTCTGCAGTCCTGCCTCCAGTCCCGCAATAAGGGCCTTTCCGGGATCCGAGGGCGTGCTGGGGACTTTGACGGTCGTGGATTCCGCGCCGTCGTTCGTATAGACGATTACGTCGGTGAATGTTCCGCCGACATCGATTCCAACCCAAGTGCTCATTGCTGTACTCCCATACCGTCTGAGGTAGCCCGTGCAAGATTCCGCAGCCGTTCGGTAGCTGCCCAGTCAATTCGTCCGTCATTTACTGCTACGCCGTAGCGGCTGCTGGCGGACGCTACGCTCACGCGGTTGTTCATGATGTCGGCCAAGACAAGCTGCGGATCGCGCAGGAGAGGGTCTCCGTAGCCGCCACCGCCGGACAATTCAACCGTCAGTTTGTCTCCCTGTTCCAGGGAAACCATGGTCTTGGACGGCAGTTGCTCGGTGTCGCCGCCGGAGCGCTCCACGTACGCGCGCGTGGTGCTGGCTTCCTGGCCGCCCTGCACGCCCCAGGGAGAGGAGGTGTGGCGTTCTCCCCGGTAGTTGGCGGTTGCGTGGCCCGCCGTCAGTTCAAAGACCTTCCGGGTTCCGCAGCCTCCCCGCCAAGTACCGGGCCCCCCGCTGTCCCTGGTAATTGACCATTCCCTGACGCGGATGGGGGACTCCATCTCGATCGTTTCGGCCGGAACGTTCATGCAGTTGGTGGCGTCGGTTTCGATGGCATCGATGCCGTCCTTTCCCGGCCGGGCCCCCATGCCGCCGACGCCCAGTTCGCTGGTGACGAAGAAGTCTCCGGTGGTGGCATCAATCCCGCCGAAGTTCATGACCAGGAGCTGGCCGCAGGATGCGGCCGGTATGGCGTCCGGAAGAATCTGCTGGAAGCAGCCGAGCAGTGTGTCACAGATGCGCCGGATGGTGGCGGTGCGGGAGTTGACCGGAGCGGGCCTTCTGGGATTAACCAGGGAACCCTCCGGAAGGATTATCTCGACGCCGCGGTAACAGCCGCTGTTATTGGGGATGTCACTGCCGGTTACTGCACGGAGCACGTAGTAAACCGCGGAGATTGATGAAGCCGGCACGCAGTTGAAGGGGCCTTTGACCTGGTTGGCAGTGCCCGTGAAATCAAAGGTAATGTGGTCGCCCTTGACGGTGACCGTTGCATGGATCCTCACCGGCTGGCCTGGGTTCACGCCGTCGTCGTCCATGTAGTCCGTGAATTCGTAGGATCCGTCCGGCATTGCAGCAATCCGTTCACGGGTGAGGATGTCCGACTGCCGCAGCAACGCATCCATAACCTGCCCCAATTGGTCGCCGCCGAGGTCATTAGCAAGTTCCGTAATGCGGTCCGACGCGAGTTTGCAGGCAGCCATCTGGGCCCGCAAGTCCCCCATGACGACCGTTGGCGTCCGGACATTGCGTTCCAGGATTTCCAAGATATTGTCGACCGGGACGCCGGCATCCACCAGTTTCATCGGGGGCAACTGCAGCCCCTCCTGAAAGATGTCAGTGGCATTGGGTGGCAAGCTGCCCGGAACCATTCCGCCCATTTCCTGATGATGGGACATCGTGGCAGCTATTGCTATTACCGTCCCCGCATGAAAGATGGGCCGAATGATCGAAATATCCGGCAGGTGGGTGCCGCCGTTGTACGGGTCGTTCATGATGTACACGTCGCCGTCGCGCATCAATTCTACCGGCCATTTGGCGATAACCGTTTCGACGGCGGGGATCATACATCCCAGATGGATGGGGATTGAGGCGGCCTGAGCGATATTGTTGCCGGCTCGGTCAAAGACAGCTGCGGAGGCATCAAGGCCTTCCTTGACGATTGATGAATAGGCAGCGCGGAGGAGTGTCATTTCCATCTCGTCGGCTATCGCCGTGAGCCTGTACCGAACGACTTCCTGGGTGATGGGATCTACCACAGCGTTCTCCATGTTCATTGTGTTTTTCCGAGAATCAGATGAATCCGGAGCTAATGGCCACAATTCCAGAACGACAAGGCTCGAACAACGAGAAGGCTGGGTAAAAGATCGCTTGGGGATTTCTCACTGTGTGTAACGGGTTGCATGTGGCCGGTCGCGTTGCCGAAAATCAAGACCACGAACGGCGATCTGCAAAGCCAAGAGCCGGTCGGAGTGTTCCAGACCTGGACCGAGCAGCTTCCGCAATCGATCCAGCCTGTGGTATAGGGTACGCCGCTCAATATGCAGGTCTTTGGCAACTTCCGACTTGTTACCGGCGTGGACCAGATAGGCAACCAGCGTGGGCATTAGCGGCGAAGACGACGAGGCATCGTGATCGAGGACGGGGCCCAGTTCACGCTCGATATGGTCCACGAGGACCGGTCCCTCGTCCAGCTTGAGCAGGAGCCGCTCTATGCCAAGATTGCCGGCATAGAAAACCCCGCTGTGGCGTCCGGTTCGCAACGCGTACTGCACCGCATCGGAGGCTTCACTGCCGGCCCGCGAAAGGCCCCGCAGGTCGATTTCGGTGCTGACGCCGGTAAGAATCCCGATCCCAGCTCCGGCGTCCAGGGTTTCCAGCGACTCAAGGTGCCGGTCCACCGGGCAGATGGCGACGACCCTCGTGCCGCTGTAGCCTACCAGCGATCCGGCCCCAACTATCCTCTCAACCGTGCTCGCGACAGGACTCAAAGCAGCTCTGAGTCTTCCGTTGCTCGCAACAGGCTCTCCCCGGGAGGCAAAACGGTCAACGAGCTGCAGTATCACTACCCGGAGTTTGACCGAAAGATCGGCACCGAAGACTTTGGCCCGAGCCAGTGCTTCTTCCCGATCGTGTGCGGTGGACCCGAGAAGATCCTGGATAAGCGCGCTTTGGGCGCCGTCATCGTGCCTTCTTTCGCCTTCGGCAATGGCAAAAGCCAGTCCTATGGCAATGACCGCGCGGTCCAACGCCAGCACGGCGAGTTCGCTCAGAGCCTTGCCGTCATTGAGTACATGTATGCACCCCCACAACTCGCCCTTGTAGATGATGGATCTGTAGGTGCAGTGCAGTTCCCCCGATGAAGCGTCACGGGGTGACTCCTGGGCGAGGTAATAATCGTGGCCGTGTCTGCTGTGGGCCGGCCAGTTCGCGATCGTCGAAAGCGACCGCTGAACCTGGGGCGCGAACGATTCCACCTGATGGGACCGGTCCGTCAGAACCACGGGGTGGCTGATCATGCTCGCAAGGTCATCGAGCATGGACTGCAGATTGGCTCCGGCTAGAGCCAACGTGGAAAGCCGGTTTGCCAGTTCATCTGCGCTCTTGAGTGCATCATAGTGGGAAACGACGATTGCCGAGTGAACGGCCTCGGTCATCTGCATGAAGTAGGCCGGATGTCTGAGCGATATGACCGGCAGGCCGCATTTACGTGCCTGCTCGACCACTGGAGCCGGCACCTCAGGCCAGATAACCCCTGTTTCGATCCCTACGCCAGCCACCCCGGCAGCACTGAGCCGGTCGACCCACTCCCGCTGTTCATCGGCGTTGCGACTAAGCCCGCGGCCCTGGGTCAGAAGGATTTCTCCGCCTTGGAACAGCCGGGCAACGTTTTTCATCTCGGAACAGTGAACCCAACGCACTGGCTTTCCCAAATGTTCATGACCGGACAGCAAGGCTGCCTCTGCATTGACAAACGGGTCGAACGCCAGCACCTGAGCCAGAGTTAATGACATGCGTGTACCTCACAGCTTGGCGGCGGGTTTTCACCGGATACTACACAACATGGGAGTGGAAGACGGCACATATGTCTCAGACCAGCCATTGTTTACAGTCCATGACACCTATGAGGATGAACTACAAGGCAGGGAGCCGGAATCGGAAGGTTTGAAACGTGAAGTCAGGCAGCAATAGTGCAACAGATGTTGTAGTGGTCGGCGGCGGCCTTATTGGGCTGGCCATCGCACATGAACTGGGCCGCGACGGAGCGGCCGTCACCGTTCTGGAAAAGGATGACTTCGCGCAGCATCAGTCAAGTCAGAACTGGGGATTTGTCCGCCAGCAAGGCCGCAGTCCTGCCGAACTTCCACTAATGAAACTGGCCAACTCACTATGGCAACGGCTTTCCGACGATCTGGGGTACGACGCCGGTTGGACCATGGGCGGAAATCTCGCGGTTTTTGAGACACAGAAACAGGAAGCCGCATATCGACGCTGGCTCGAAATTGGCCAGGCTGCCGGAATCGAGTCGCGATTTGTCACCGGCCGTGAGGCAGCCGACCTGATCCCTGGCTGGAAACGTGAAATCCGCGGTGGTATCTTCGCAGCTTCCGACGGGCAGGCAGACCCTGAAGCAGCGGCACGGGCATATGTCCAGGCTTGCCGGAAGTCCGGAGTCTCCATGCACGCCCACACCCCCGCACTCGCCCTCTTGACAGAAGAGGGCAAGATCCGTGGAGTGCAGACCCGAACGGGCACAATTCAAACCTCCGAGGTGGTGCTAGCCTCGGGCGCCTGGTCCCGCCAGATACTGCGGCAGGCCGGGATCAACCTGCCGCAGAACTACGTTCACGGCACAGTGTCACTGACAACTCCCCACGAACCGGTCACGCGGACCACGGTCTGGGGACCGGGATTCTCCTTCCGGCAACGACGGGACGGCCGCTTCATCTGTGCGATGGGCGGTGGCGGACTCGTCGACATTGGTTTGGACACTATTGCCCAGACCACTGCATTCTTCGGTGCCTTCCGAAGGAATTGGAAGAAATTCGCATTGCGTCCCGGCCGCCAGATCCCGCAGGAATTGCGTGCCCTGCTGAGCGGTCAGCCCGCTGCTTCGTATGGCCCGCCCCGGGCACGAGTTGATACCCGGCAACCCCGCTTGGCCCTGAAACGGCTCAAGGACACGGTGCGGGGACTGGAAGGACTGCAAATTGACCGCTCCTGGTCCGGCCTCATCGATTCAACGCCAGACGGCCTGCCGGTCATTGACAACAAGGTGGGCATAGAAGGTCTGACACTCGCCACAGGTTTTAGCGGGCACGGTTACGGGCTGGTGCCGGCCGTAGGCTTGGTCGCTAGTGAACTTGTACAAGGCAAGACTCCAAGTGAAGACCTCACGGCCATGCGTTTCGGACGGTTCAACGACGGAGATTACGTACCACCGAACGCCATACTCTGATCCGCGCCGGTAACGCGGCTTCCGGCGAACGTAGGCCTGGCGATCACAACCTACCACTCCGGCAGTTCTTCCTTCCAGGGGTGCCCCTCCGGCAGACCCACTCCCGGGTCGACGGCGAGGTCACAGTAGTGCTTCGGGAGCATCACAGACACGCTGTCCGTCGGTGTGCCAAGCAGGTCCCAGCGGTCCTCGCGGGACTGGACTGCCTCGAGCCCGACTCGGGCCTGGCTCAGCGGCGCATTGCGCGTCCCGGGACGCGCGTCCGGGTCGGTGAGCCAGTTCAGCCCTATACATGCCGTGGCCGCGACATGGTCTCGGGGGAGGATGAAGGTCCGGGGTGCCGCGGTCGGGACGTCTTCATCAAGCATGACCAGCGCGTACCACTCGTGTTGGGAAAGCGATGGCCGTTGCGATTTCCCCCCGAGCGGCCATCTCTTGTCGGCGGCCCTTGATCTGATCAACTTGACCTGCATCTCGATGGTCTGCCGCCCGGGCCCTTCCGTCTGGAGCGCGAGGATATCGGTCCGCTCCAGCCCGTCCCGGGTGACCGCCGCCGTCCAGCCGTGGCGCGACAGCACCGAGCATACCCAGTGCTCCCCCGCGCTCTTGGTCATCTTCTTGTCGGTCCTGTTCCGGAGCGTAACAGCTGCGCTCCTTGCCGGGCGTGGTTTACCGGCCGGCGGGACAAACGGCGCCTATGTTCGGATGTCGTGCAGCAGTAGGTTTCTAGCAGTTCCTACAGAAGAAGTCATGACGGTCCCCTGTCCGGCATCAGGCTGACGGACGTCTGCCACGTAGAGTCCGGGCGGTACCGGTGGACTCCATTATTCGGGGCCGTAGATTCTTCCGCTTGTCGCCCCTTACGGACCCGGCTTCCGACACTGTCGTATCAGGTGGCATTAAGCGCGCTTTCGAGCTTGTCGATGTTGTCGTTGAACAATCCATGGAGCTGGATTCTTCGAGCGGGTTCACTGTAGCCGAAGGTACGGATTCCGGCTTTTTGGGCGGCGGATTCCGATTAAGCAACAACTGGATCATCCGGCGCACGGAGCTTCAGCCCGAACTGGGTTTGCAGGGGCCTTCCTCGGTGGCAAGGACAAAACCAAGAAGACCGCCTGGCGGAGGTCCTTCGCCCAGACCGGTCTGTTCCCATCCTCGCCCGCCGAGGACCCGCATGTGCAGGCGGCTCAGCCGGCGCCCCCTTCCGTTTCCGTGCCCTGGGCGAGGCCGCCCTCGATGCCGCCGAGCGAGACCGTCGCGCTCATGAGCGTTTCGGTCATCTGCTCCAGTACGGCCATGTCGACGTTTCCAATGGTGTCGCAGGCCTGGTGGTAGCACTGGTCGTACTGCTCCCCGGCCTGTCCGCCGAAGGTGCGCGCCTCGGCCTCGCTCTTGGTCCCCCCGTCTCCGGTGAACAGGCCTCCGGCCGGAATGCCGCCCTTCACGAACGCGTCGTAGTCCGAATCCTCAATGAACCCGAACGGCAGCGCCTGGACGCCCTGGGCGCGCAGGATGTCCAGAAGCACTTGTTCGACGGCGCCAGACCCCTCGGGCCCGGCCTCCTCGCTGTCCGAACCGTCGCCGTCGTACACGAAGGCCACCGCGTTCGGCGAGCCGACCACGTCGACGTTCAGGTACGCGACGTGCGCGGCGGCCTCCGCGCGGGAGAGCTGCTCGACGTAGTATTCCGAGCCGCGCATTCCGTCCTCCTCGCCGCCCCAGAACGCAAACCGGATCCGTTCCCGCGGCACAGCGCCCTCCTCCGCGAGCCGCAGCGCGACCTCAAGCACCGCAGCGACCCCGCTGCCGTTGTCGTTGAGCCCGGGCCCCTCCTCGACCGAGTCCAGGTGCGCGCCGAGCACCAGCACGCTCCCGGAGCCGCTGCCGGTGTCGGCCAGGATGTTGAACGCGTCCACGGGGTTGCGCCGGCCGTAGCTGAACTCCTGCCGGCGCGGCTCGTACCCCGCCGCACGCAACTGCTCCTCGACGTACACCGCCGACGCCTCGTAGCCCCCGGTGGCGTCGGCCCGGTTCCCGGCGTTCGCGTCCGCCGCCGCCTGGAACGCCTCCAGGTGCCGGGTCAGCGCACTGGGTTCCACCACTTGCTGAATGACAGCCGGGTCCGGCGGGGCCTCCACCCTTACAGGCGGCCGCGGCTCGCTCGAACATGCGGCAACGCCGCCGGCCACTGCCGTGCACAGCGCAACAGTCCACAGCCTGGTGCGGTGATGAGGACGGTGCTGGAAACGCTGCGGAACGGATGCTGCACGTCGCATGTCGACTCCCCAAGTCTGCGTCCTGGCCGCAGGCGCTTGTTTGGCGGAACCTTCGGCCGGAGCTGTTGTTACACGATGGTGCGGGCGATGGGATCTATCAACGTTGATTGCAATACTTCCACAGTCGGGCCGGGCCATAAGACCCTACTGGGACCAACCTGTGAAAAAGCTATGGACCGGAACAGCCACCACGGCGGCAAACGTCCATCGGCGAAGACAATAATCCAGCCGCCGGAATGGCTCCATCCCGCCACGGACAGGTGCGGGACACGGTGAGTGCAGCGCGTGGCCGCCGCCGGCACTACCCCGAATATCGCAGGGAAAAGCCGACGGCCCGCTGGATCGATTCGATCCCGATCACCCAACAGAACCAGACGATGGGAAGGACAAGGACCAGGACAATTGCCGAAGCCACGATCCTGGACGCGCTGCGCGGCCGAACCAGGATCGACACTGCAGCAGCCGCCGCAGACAACGTCGGAACGAGCATCGAGAAGAACATCACCCACCGGCGATACGGGATCTGCTCCGCATAGTAGGAGCCTGGATAATCGTCAGGATCAAAGTCGAAGCCGGCAGCCAAAGCAAAGCAAAGCAAGTCGACACCAAAGACAGGCACAGGAACGCGACCGCCGCGCCGAGCCATCTGTTAGCCATCTGGAACTTCCCCACACCCAGCATCCAGCCAACCCTACGGGAGCCACCTGAACGTTCCGCTCCTGCTGGGATTTCCCGCCGAACAGGCCGCAGCCATCAAGCCGGACGCCCAGCGCGGCCAGGAGGGCGCTAAGCCCGGTCTGAACCGGCCCTAACACCCTCCGCCCGCGGCAAACAGCCTTCCCCGGTCCTACAAGGACCCACCCAGCTAGCCGGCCTGCAGCTCCCCGCGGACCAGCCGGCGGGCCACCTCCGTGAGCAGTTCCACGCCGCGCAGCGCGTCGTCGTCGCGGGTGTACTCGGCCTCGTTGTGCGAAACCCCGTCCACGCTGGGCACGAACAGCATCACCGTCGGCACGACGTCCTTCAGGTTGGTCGAGTCGTGCCCGGCGACGGTCATGATGTCGGTGTGGGTGAAGCCCAGCCGCTCGGCGCTGGCGATGCCCAGGGCCACGCCCTCGGGCTGGTACGCCACCAGTCCCCAGCGGTGGGTCTGCTCCAGGCTGATCTCCGTGCGGGAACGGGCCTGGGCATCGCCGATCCACTTGTCCAGCAGCTCCATGGCACGCGCCAGCACCGCCTCGTCCGGCGAGCGCAGGTCCAGGTTCATGACCGTCTGGCGGGCGATGGTGACCGGCGAGTTCGGCAGCACGTACAGCTCCGAGACCGAGGTGTGCAGCAGCCCGGGTTCGAATTCGGCGGCCAGGTCCCGCGCGGCGGCGATGACCAGGGCGGCCCCGTAGAGGGCGTCCCGGCGGTCCTCCATCCGGGTCGCGCCGGTGTGGGACTGGGCGCCGTTGACGGTGACGCGGTACTTGCTGGCGGCCCAGGTCCGGTCCACGATTCCGACCTGGGTGCCGCTCTCCTCCAGGTTCCGGCCCTGCTCGATGTGGATTTCGGCGTAGCGGGCGACGTCGGCGAGCACCGGCGCGCTGCCGTCCGCGCTGCGGTGCCCGGCTGCCAGGGCCTGTGCGACGGTGGTGCCGGCAGGATCGGTGGTGGCCAGGGCGTCCGCCAGCGGCAGCTTGCCGGTGAAGACCGAGCTGCCCATCATGCTGGGGGTGAAGCGGCTGCCTTCCTCGTTGAACCAGTTGACCACGGCCAGGTTGTAGGCGGGAGCCAGCGCGCCGGCGCGGACTTCGGCGGCCACGCGGGCCCCGGCGTGGGCCGCCGCGAGCACGCCGTAGGCGCCGTCGTACCGGCCGGCCAGCGGCTGGGAGTCCAGGTGCGAGCCGATCAGCACGTACGGGGCGCCGGGGACCAGCTCCAGCAGGCCGAACTGGTTGCCCACCTCGTCCACCGCTTCCGTGTAGCCGTGCTGCGCCAGCCAGCTGCCGAACCACTGCCGGGTGGCGTGGTCGGCGGCGGTGCCGGCCTGCCGGTCCACGCCGCCGCCCTCGGTGGCGCCGAAGCCGGACATGGCGGCGAAGTCGGCCAGGAATTCGGGGCTGGACTCGGGATTGCTGGTGCTCATTTACTTGTCCTTTCCGAGGGAAGCTGTGGCCAGGTCTGCGCCGGCCGGCAGGTTGTCCGCGCCGAAGCGGATCTCGCCGCCGACCATGGTGGCCAGTACCTGCGTGGCGGAGATCTGCGACGGCGCGACGGCGGTGGGGTCCTGGTCCAGGAAGACCAGGTCGGCCAGGTAGCCCGGTGCCAGCCGGCCCTTGGTGGCGGCGGTGCCGGTGGCGGCGGCCGAACCGGTGGTGTAGGCGGCCAGCGCTTCGGCCGCGCTGATCCGCTCGTCCGGGCCGTAGACCTGGCCGGAGGGCGTCAGACGCTCGACGAAGGACTGCATCACGTCCAGCGGCCGGCCGTTGGACACCGGGCGGTCCGAGCTGCCGGGCAGGACAATGCCGCGCCTAAGCAGGCTGGCGGCCGGGTAGGACCATTCCGTGCGCTGCGGTCCGAGCAGGCGGGCCATGCCGTCGCCGAATTCGGTGACGAAGTGCGGCTGCGGGACCAGTACGATGCCGGCCGCGGCGATCCGGTCCAGCTGCTCGGGCCGGACCACGCCGCCGTGTTCGATCCGGTTGGGCAGCGCGTTCGGCCCGTAGGTTTCCTGGGCCTCGGTGATGATGTCGATGGCGTGGTCGACGGCATGGTCGCCGATGGCGTGCATCGCGATCGCCCAGCCGGCCCGGTACGCCTCGAGCGCCGAGGCGCGCAGCTGGTCCGCGTCCATCTGCAGGTAGCCGTGGTTGTGCGGGCAGCCGACGTATTCCTCCGTCACGTACGCGGTGCTACCCAGCAGCGATCCGTCGCTGAAGATCTTCACCGACCCCAGCCGCAGCCAGTCGTCGCCCAGGCCCGAGCGGATGCCGGCGTCCAGGCCCCGGGACTCGGGGTCGGCGGCGTGGCCCGGCACGGCGTGGAGAGCGTCCAGGACCATCATCGGCTGCATCCGGACGCTGAGCAGGCCCTTGTCGCGGGCGTTCTGGTAGGCAGCGAATTCCCGCGGCGAATAACCGATCCAGCCGCCGGCGATGCCGGCGTCGGTCACGCTGGTGATGCCCTCGGAGAGATAGTGCGTGGTGGCCAGGTCCAGCGCCCGCTCGATGGTCTCCAGCGGGTACGGCAGCATGATGTCCTGGACCAGCCGCATGGCGTTTTCCTCCAGCAGCCCGGTGGGCCGGCCGTCGGCATCGGTGACGACGGCGCCGCCGTCGATCGGCGCGGCGAGGTCGGCAATCCGGGCCACCTGCGCCAGGGCTGCGCTGTTGAGCGTGCAGGCGTGGCC
>Ga0180215_1003545_pt1 | contig 14553 bp, 12 predicted proteins | sample eDN3rd37CBELigBY_FD_128871 | JGI IMG/M metagenome (GOLD analysis project Ga0180215, IMG submission 128871) | Enriched backyard soil microbial communities from Emeryville, California, USA - eDNA 3rd pass 37_C BE-Lig BY (version 2) (version 2) | ecosystem: Environmental > Terrestrial > Soil >...
CCCCTCCGTTGGTGAGGGTCAGCTCCACTGCGCCGCCGGTCTTCCAGCTCAGCTCGACCTCCTCTCCCACGGCCACGGGCCCCTCCGCTTCGAGGGCGAAGGCCAGGATCGCGGGCCGCACCTGGACGGTCGCTGTGGAGCTGACGGGTGCGCCGTCGCCATGGGCGTGGAGGACGTACTCGGTGGTCTTCGTCGGCGTCACCTCGAGGCTCCCGGCAGGCTCGGAGATGGTGTCGAGGAGGAGCTGGTCGCCTTCGTAGATGATCACCTGGGTGGCGTCGCTGGTCTGCCAGCCCAGGGAGGAAGTCGCTCCGAACTCGATCGTGCCCGGCTCAGCCTCGAAGCTCAGGATCTCGGGCCCCGTCGCCGAGGACTTGGAGGCTGGGTCGTCCGAGGAGCATCCTGCAAAGATTCCGAGAGCTGCCACTGCGGTGATGCCCAGGACTGCGATGCGATTCATGCCAGGACTCCGAATGAAGGGCTCCGGTGCGAGCACGGGGAGCTGAATGCAGGTGCGCGGATCTCGCTCGAGAGCGCGGTAGAGACGCGAAAACTCGCTTCGATTCCATCGGATGAGCGGGGGACCGGCATCTTAAAGGCGATCAAATTGCCGATCAAAGCGACGGCGGCGGGTCGGCCGCGATCTGGTACCCTGAAGGGAGGGACGTCCTCCAAGAGCTTCGAGGAAGATCGCATGCACGCAGCACAGGAGAGGACCTCCTTCATCGGACGCCGCAGGGAGATCCTCGCGCTCTCGAAGGAGCTGAAGGCCGGAGCGAGGCTCCTGACCCTCTCCGGCCCCTCGGGGATGGGAAAGACCCGCGTGGCCCGGCGGCTGATGACCGAGCTGGCCTTTCATTTCGAGCCGCTGGGCGGGATCCGCTTCTGCAGCCTGGTCGGCTGTCAGACCCTCTCGGATCTCGAGACCGCCATCGCCACCTCCCTCGGCGAGCATCGGGAGCACCCCTCTACCTCGAACCCAGGGGCCCAGGGCTGGGGCAGCCCCTCCTCCCGGCGAGGACCCGGCCTCCTGATCCTGGACAACCTGGACGCCTTCACCCGGGTCGCGGAGCCGATCCTCGACGATCTCCTGGAGCGCTTCGAGGATCTTCAGATCCTGGTGACCTCCCTCGAGCCGATGGGGACGAGCGAGGAGGTCTGCTTCGAGCTCGAGCCCCTCGAGATCCCCGACGCCGTCTCCCTCTATCGGGATCGAGTCCGGAGGGCGTGGGCGGGGCGGGTGGGAGCCGAAGACGAGGAGCAGGTGGTCGAGGAGCTGGTGGGCAGGCTGGATCGGATCCCGCTGGCGATCGAGCTGGCAGCGGCGCGGGTCCGGGTCCTCCCGCCTCGCGCGATCCTCTCGCAGATGTCCACGCGCTTCGAGCTCCTCCGCTCGGATCGACCGGGGCGCCATGGATCGCTCTACCAGGCCCTCTCCATCTCCTGGGATCTCCTCGGCCCGGAAGAGCAGCGCGCGCTGGCGCAGACCTCGGTCTTCGTCGGCGGCTTCAACCTCGAGGCGGCCCGCGCCATCCTGGGCGACAGGGAGGGGGCCGCGGACGTGGTCGAGCTCCTGGAGGGCCTGCGGCGCCAGGCCCTGCTCCAGCTCGTCGGCGATCCCGAGCCTCGCTTCCTCTCCTACGAGAGCGTCCGCGACTTCGCCGCCATCCAGCTCCGGAAGATGGACATCGAGGAGGAGACCCAGCGGCGACATGTCTCCTTTTTTCTCGAGAGAGGAGAGGGCCACGTCTCGAAGATGAACGGGCCCGAGGCGCCGGCTTCGATCCGCTGGCTGGGCGTCGAGCGGGAGAACCTCCTGGCCGCGTACCGCAGGAGCCGGCGCCTGGATCCGAAAGCATCGGAGCGGCTGGGCTTCGCCCTGGCGTCGGTCCTCGCCCACCTGGATCCCTCCCCCTCCGAGCTGGAGATCGTGGAGAGCGTGGTGGCGTCCACCAGGGAAGCGGTTGCGCCCCTGCCACGGATCCGCGCGCTGCGCGCCCGCTCCGGGGCCATGGTGCGCCACGGGAAGCCCGCCGAGGCCCGCGCCGATCTCCACGAGGCCCTGGAGCTCGCGAGTGGCTGCGGCGAGCGCCTGCAGGCGGGCTACGCCCTCGCCGAGCTGGGGCCGCTGCGGGTGAGGGCCGGCGAGGTGGAGCTCGCGATGGCGGAGCAGGAGCGGGCGCTCCGGGTGGCGAGGGAGGAGGGGGATCCCAAGCTGGAGGCGCTGGTCCTCTACATGATGGGCTCGATCGAGGAGAGCCGAAGCGATTTTCGCAAGGCCTGCGAGTTCATGGAGCAGTCGTTGGCGATCGCGCGGCGGCAGGGGGATCTGCGGGCGGAGGAGGCGGCGCTCTACTCGCTCGGCGTGATCTTCTCCGACATGTCTCGATTTCGGGAGGCCCGCCAGGCGATGCAGGACGCCAGGGAGAAGAACCGGATCCTCGGCAACCGATCGATGGACGCCTACGTGCTCCTCAACCTCGGGGGGCTCGAGCTGACCGCCGGCTTCCCCGACGAGGCGGAGCGCTACACCCTGGAGGCGCTGCGCTCCCCTGACGCGCCCCAGCACCCGCGCTTCGAGGCCCAGGCCATGCTGAACCTCGGCCTCGTCGCCTTCAGCCGCAGCAACCTCCACCTCGCGGAGCAGCGCCTCCTCCAGGCCCTCGCCAGGCTCCAGGAGATCGGAGACAGCACCCACCGAGCGAGGATGCTCCCGCTCCTGGCGAGCGCCGAGGCCCTCCTGGGGCGATCCGGGGAGGCGAACCATTCGCTGCGCGAGGCCCGGGCGTTCTTCGAAGAGCTGGACGACCGCTCGAGCCTCGAGGCAGTCGACTTCTTCGGCGGCTTCATCGAGCTGGCACAGGCGCGAAGGTTCTTTTCCGAAGGCGAGGAGACGAAGGCCCGCTCGCTGGTGGAGCGCATCCGGTCGAGGCTGGCAGCAGCGATGGGGTCCCAGGACGCGGTGCCTTTTCTGGCCTTCGGCCGACGCCTCCTCGAGGGGATGATCCTCGAAGCCACCGCGCCTGCGCAGCGACCGGTTCCGTCCGAGCGGCTCACCGTGGCGTCGGACGGGAGCTGGTTCCAACTCGGCGCCGAGGAGCGGGTCAAGCTGGGGAAGCGGGAGACCCTGAAGCAGATCCTCCTCGCGCTCGCGAAACAGCGGGTCGGTGCCCCCGGCGTCGGCTTCACCATCCACGAGACCTTCGAGATCGGCTGGCCTGGCGAGGAGATCAACCCGGTCTCCGCCAGGCGGAGGGTCTACACCGCGGTGTGGACCCTGCGATCCCTGGGCCTCGCCTCGGCGATCCTCTTCGACGCCGATCGCTACCTGATCGACTCGAGCGTCCCCGTCGTCATCTCGTAGCTGGGAGCGGGCTCGGATTGGGTCCAGGCAAGAGGGCGGCTGGTCTCGTCCAGGGCCCGGAGCCCACCTCGCTCGTCGCTGGTCCGTCGACGGAGCTCGTTTGCAATCCGGTCCGGGCCTTCTCAGATTGACCCTCATGAGAGCGGTTACCTACGACGGGCCCTATCGCATCAAGGTGCGAAAGAAGCCTGACCCCACGATCGAGCATCCGATGGACGGGATCGTGAAGGTCAGCGCCGCCGCGATCTGCGGCTCGGATCTCCACCTCGTACACGGCCTGGTCCCGGACACCCGGATCGGCGCCACCCTTGGCCACGAGTTCGTGGGCGAGGTGGTGGAGCTCGGCCCGCAGGTGGACGGGATCCGGACGGGCGAGCGGGTGGCCATCCCCTTCAACATCTTCTGCGGCGCCTGCTACTTCTGTGAGCGTGGCCTGGTCTCGAGCTGCGAGAACACGAACCCCGCCACCGAGATGGCCTGCGGGATCTACGGCTACTCCCATACGATGGGCGGCTACGAGGGAGGCCAGGCCCAATACGTGCGGGTGCCCTTCATCGGCGTCGACGCGGAGCCGATCCCGGACGGGGTCGAAGATCTCGACGCGCTCTCGGTGACCGACGCCTTCGCCACCGGCTACCAGGCAGCCGAGATGTGTGCGATCAACGGCGGAGAGACGGTGGTCGTCCTCGGCTGCGGCCCCGTCGGCCTCTTCGCGATGAAGTCCGCGTGGCTCCTCGGCGCAGGCAGGGTGATCGCCGTCGACCGGGTCGCCTACCGGCTGGAGTTCGCGAGGCGCTTCGCGAACGTGGAGACCCTAGACTACCGGGACGCCGACCTCGTCCAGATGATCCGCGACAGGACCGAAGGGCGCGGGGCGGACGCAGTGATCGACGCCGTGGGCCTCGAGGCCTCCGGCAGCGCGGCCCAGCGGGCGCTGGGCGTCTACGGCAAGATGATCGCCGGCTCCGCCGAGGCGCTGAACACCGCGATCCACTGCGCGATGAAGGGCGGGACCGTCGTCGCGATCGGCGTGTACGGTCCGCCCTGGAACGTGATCGACTTCGGATCGGCGATGAACAAACACCTGACGATCCGCACCGGGCAATGCAGCGTAAAGCGATACATGCCCCGGCTCTTCGAACACATCCAGGAGGGGCGGGTCGACGCACAGTCGGTGTTCACCCACAGGCTGGGATTGGAAGAGGCCCCGGGGGCCTACAAGACCTTCGCCAGGAAGAAGGAAGACTGCATCAAGGTCGCCCTCTACCCCCACGGCACCCTTCACTGAACCTCCGGGAAAGGACGAGAGCATGAACCCTGGGCAGGACGAGCAGCTGATCGGCGTCGACCTCGACCCGAAGCGGAGGCCGGGGACGCCCCGCTTCCGGAAACCGGAGCGGTGGCCCAACGCGCGCTGGCCGATCCCCCAACAGCAGGGCGAGCCCTCGGCGGCGCTGCATGGCAAGGTCACGCCGGTCTTCGGAACCGCCGTGCCCCTCGCAGGCGTCTCCGGCGCCGTGCGCAGGCTGGCCTACCGGATCTCCGACCACCGCGCGTCCCATTGGCTGCTCCTCCTCGCCGGCGACAGGGGCCAGCTCTGGGGGCGTCGCCTCCCGATGATCCTGGCGGTGGCCGTCCCCCTCGCTGCCTTCGCGACGATCCGCGCCTCGTCGACCTGCCGGCGGTAGGTGCGCGCTGGGCCCCCGGCTCGTCCCGCCGGTGCGGCAGCGCAAAAGATCCAGGCGGACGCAACGCAAAGAAAAACCCGGACCGCATTCATGCGTGTCCGGGTTCTCGTGGAGCGGGAAACGGGATTCGAACCCGCGACCACCAGCTTGGGAAGCTGGTGCTCTACCAACTGAGCTATTCCCGCAGAAGCGTTTGCTGCACGCCGAGAAATAGAGAAGCCCAGGAGGCAAGTCAAGGAAGAGAATGCCTCCCTTGCTGCGAATTTTCCGCTGCCCGGTGCACCGGCGTAAGAGAGCCACGTGGGGCCCGATCCGCCAGCGCTTGAAAGGGCCGTCGTTCGGGGGCCTAGCCCTTGAACTCGCGGAAGTGCTCGACGATGGCCTCTTCGATCTTCTTGAGGTCTTCGCCATCCTCGGCGTCGCCGAGCTCGAGCCAGATCCCGGCGCAGCTCTCGCAGGTCTCGAAGCGGAGGCCGCGCTTGTCGTGGCCTTCGATCACCGTCATGTCGACCCCGCACTCGGGGCACTCGACGGAGATCTCCTCGAGGTTCGCTCTACCGTCGAGGCGGTCGAGGACAGGCAGGCCTGCTCGAAGGAGGATTCGGTTGATGTCGCCAGGGTTCGTGAAGATACCGCTGCATTCGGCGCAGCGCTGCAGCGAGATGTCTTCTCCCTCGAGTGGAGTCATCTCGACGTTGCAGCGGGGGCAGTCCATGGAGGTACGTCTCCCTTTCGGTTCGGGGTGGGTTGGTGAAAGTTGGGTCGAACCGCGGGCAACACCCTAGCAAAGCGATCTGTTCCCTCGCAATGCTCTCGAGCGGCGAACCGTTTGACGTCCGCCAAACGGAACGACGCTCGCGCGGTCCTCATCTGTTCTTGACCCTGCGGACGTCGGCGCCGAGGGCACGGAGCTTCTTCTCGATCCGCTGGTAGCCACGATCGAGGTGGTAGACCCGCTGCACCGTGGTGGTGCCATGGGCGCAGAGGCCGGCCAGGATCAGGGAGGCGGAGGCGCGAAGGTCGGTCGCCATCACCGGGGCCCCCGACAATCTGGGAACCCCCTTCACCACCGCGGTCTTCCCGTCCACCGCGATGCTCGCTCCCATCCTGGACAGCTCCTGCACGTGCATGAAGCGGTTCTCGAAGACGTTCTCCGTGATCACGGACGAGCCCTCGGCGGTGGCCATCGCCACCATGAGCTGGGCCTGCATGTCGGTGGGAAATCCCGGGAAGGGCTGGGTCTTGATGTCCACCGCGCGCAAGCGCCTGGCTGCCCGAACGCGGACGCCCTCCGGGACCTTCTCGATGGTGGCCCCTGCCTCCCGCAGCTTCTGAACCACCACGTCCATGTGCTCGAGGACGCATCCCTCCAGGACCACGTCGCCGCCCGTGATCGCGGCGGCGACCAGGAAGGTCCCCGCCTCGATCCGATCGGGGATGATCGAGTGGGAGGCGGGGCGCAGCGCGTCGATCCCCTGGATCTCGATCCGGTCGGTGCCCGCTCCCCGGATCTTCGCGCCCATGGAGACGAGGGCATGGGCGAGGTCCTCCACCTCCGGCTCCCGGGCGGCGTTCTCCAGGACGGTGGTGCCCTTTGCCAGCGCCGCCGCCATCAGCAGGTTCTCGGTGCCGGTGACCGAGACCACGTCGAAGGTGAAGCGGGCGCCGACCAGGCGCTTGGCCTTGGCCTGCACGTAGCCGTGCTCGAGGCTGATCGAGGCGCCGAGCTTCTCCAGCCCCTTGAGATGTTGGTCGATGGGCCTCGCGCCGATGGCGCAGCCGCCCGGGAGGGAGACCCGCGCCTTGCCGTAGCGGGCGAGGAGCGGGCCGAGCACGAGGACGCTGGCCCGCATGGTCTTCACCAGCTCGTAGGGGGCGATGGGCTCGAGCTCGGTGGCGGAAGGGACGCGGACCTTCACCTCGTCGCTCCGCTTGCCGGCGCCTCGCTCGAACTCGCAGCCCATGGAGCGCAGGAGCTTGCCCATGGTGGAGATGTCGGCGAGCTCGGGGACGTTCCGGAAGGTGGACGTCCCCTCGGCGAGGAGGCTGGAGGCGAGGATGGGGAGGGCAGCGTTCTTGGCGCCGGAGATCCGGACCTTCCCTTCGAGGCGCTTTCCGCCCTGGATGACGATCGAGTCCAACGCTTCTTCTCCTACTTGCGGGTTGCCACCAGGAAGCGGTCGCGCTTGGTGAAGTCCTGCTCAGTGTGGGCCTCGTCGAAGCCCGCCGCCAGAAATAGAGCCACCGCCTCGGTGGGCTGACCCAGGGAGAGCTCGAGGGCCAGGCGCCCCCCCGGCACCAGACGGGAGGCGGCGCCGTCGGCGATCCGGCGCACCAGGGCGAGGCCGTCCTCGCCGCCGTCGAGGGCCATGTGTGGCTCCATTTTTACTTCTCGTGACAGGTCCGCGATCTCGGAGGTGGGGATGTACGGCGGGTTGCTCACGATCGCGTGGTACGCGGCGTCCGCCTCCAGCGGCTCGAAGAGGTCGCCCACCAGGACGCTGCACCGATCCTGGACCCCGACCTTCGCCGCGTTGGCGGAGGCCACCTCGGCGGCGCCCGGATCCAGCTCCACCAGGTCGACCTTCACGTCCTCCCGCTCTGCAGCCACCGTGAGGCCGATGCAGCCGGAGCCTGCGCAGAGGTCCAGGACCCTCGCGTCCTGCGGCAGGTCCCGCAGCACGATCTGCACCAGCTCCTCGGTCTCGGGGCGGGGGATCAGCACCCTGGGATCCACGAGGAAGTCGCGGCCGAAGAAGTCCCGGTGGCCGAGGATGTAGGCGGTGGGCTCCCCCTTCGCCCGGCGCTCGATCCGCTGCCGGTAGGCGGCGAGCTCCTCTGGGAGCAGGGGCTTGTCGAAGTCGATCAGGAGGCGGACCCGGTCGACCCCCAGCGCGTCGGCGAGGAGGAGGTCCGCGTCGGTGCGGGGCGAGTCGGCGCCCTTCTTCTCGAGATAGTCCGTGGTCCAGAGGATCGCGCGGCGGACCGTCCAGGCTTCGCCGCTCATCCGCGCGCTTCGCTGCGGTCGCCCTCGGCCTCGAGCTGGGAGGCCATGGCGTGGTTGCGGCAGGCGACCAGGAGATCGTGGATGTCCCCGTCCATCACCGCGTCCAGGTTGTGGCGGGTGAGGCCGATCCGGTGGTCGGTGAGGCGATCCTGCGGAAAGTTGTAGGTGCGGATCTTCTCCGATCGATCGCCGGAGCCCACCATCCCCGAGCGGGAGGCGTCTCGCTCCGCGTTCTGCTTGGCGACCTCCAGCTCGAAGAGCTTGGCCCGCAGGATCCGCAGGGCCTTGTTCAGGTTCTTGAGCTGGGACTTCTCGTCCTGGCAGATCACCGTGATCCCGGTGGCGAAGTGGGTCAGCCGCACGGCGGAGTCGGTGGTGTTCACGCTCTGCCCGCCGGGGCCCCCTGCCCGCATCACGTCCTTGCGGTAGTCCTTCTCCTCCAGCTTGACGTCGATCTCGTCCGCCTCCGGGAGCACCGCCACCGTGGCGGTGGAGGTGTGGATCCTTCCCTGCGCCTCGGTGGCGGGGACCCGCTGCACCCGATGGACGCCGCCCTCGTGCTTGAGCCAGGAGTAGGCGCCCGGATGCTGGATCTGCACCTGGACCTCCTTGATCCCGCCCACCCCGGAGTCGGACTTGGAGAGGATCTCGTACTTCCAGCCCTGGCGCTCTGCGTAGCGCAGGTACATCCGCAGCAGATCCGCGGCGAAGATCCCCGCCTCGTCCCCCCCGACCCCGTGGCGGATCTCGAGGATCACGTTCTTGTCGTCGGCGGGATCCTTGGGGAGGAGCAGGAACTTCAGCTCCCGATCGATCGCCTCGAAGCGCTCCCGCAGGGCAGGCAGCTCCTCCTTGGCCAGGGCGCGGAGCTCCTCGTCCTTCTCCTGGAGGAGGGCCTCGTTCCCCTCGATCTCCTGGCGCAGCTTGGACCAGTCCCGGTAGGCGACCACCACCTGCTCCAGGGACGCGCGTTCCCGGGCGACCTTCTGGAACTTCTCCGGTGAGCCCAGCACCTCGGGGTTCGAGAGCTCGGTGGTGAGGCGCTCGTAGCGGCGCTCGATCTCTTGCAGCTTGTCGTTCATGGGTTCTTTCAACCCGCGGGGAAGACGGAGAAATCCGCCCCGGAGCCTGGAATGCAGGGGGTGGGCCGCGAATCGTATAGGGGATGGCGGAGGATGCGGTCAAGGGAGCGCATGTGTGCTGACGCTGCGGCAGCGAGCCCATGAAGGGATCGCCCCTGCGGCGCGGGGGAAAATCTTCCAGTTCGCCTTCCCGCCAGGGACTCCACTTCGTTTGCTCGCCCTCGGCTCGCCAGGCGCCTCCTTCAGCTCGCGCTCGGCGTGAGGAAGCTCAGCTTCACGGTGCGCTCGCCCTTGCCGGGAAAGAACGCCCGGACCCGATCGTCCTGGACGTCGAGGACCTCGCCCTCGCCGAAGGCGGGGTGCTGGACCCGTGAGCCCGGCCCCAGCGCCTTGGGACGCTCGCGGGCGGGCCGCTTTCGCTGGGAGCGGAAGGTCCGAAGGAGCGGGCGCCGGATCCCGCGGGCCTCCGCTGCTGCTGCAGCAGCCGCTGCCCGCACGGCTGCGGCCCTGGCCTCCGCCTCTGCGGAGAGCCGGGCCTCCTCCTCGCTGCGCGCCTCCTCCTCCGCCCGCCGCGCCCTGCGCACGCAGCTGTCGCAATGACCGCAGGTCGAGGCGGAGTCCTCGCCGAAGTAGGCCAGGATCATCCGGGTGCGGCAGAGGTTCGACGTGGCGTAGCGCACGACGCTGTCGAGGCGCTCGCGGTCCTCCCTGCGGCGCTCCTCGTAGCGAAGGGCCGCGGTGGTGAGGACCTCGTCGGAGGCAGGCGCGCCCGCTGCCCGCACCTTCGCGCCTTCCTCCTCCGCCGCCACCCCGAGCTCGACCAGGAGGGAGAGGACCACCCGCGCCGTCCGGGCTGGGACGCCGGCCAGGGCCGCCACCTCCTCGATCGAGAGGAGGTCGCCCTTCGGCTGCGCCGCCGCGTGCCCGTCGAGGGCGCGGCTCACCCGGATCACGTCCTCGGGCCTGGGGTAGCGCCCGCTCAGAAAATACGCCTGCACTCGGCGATCGCTGGGGAGGTAGAGGAGGGTGCAACGGGAGGGGCGCCCATCCCTGCCGGCGCGCCCCGCCTCCTGGAAGTAGGCCTCCAGGGACCCGGGCATCTGGGCGTGGAGAACGAAGCGGATGTCGGGCTTGTCCACCCCCAGGCCGAAGGCGTTGGTGGCAACGATCACCCGCGGCGATGCGCTGGAAATGAAGGCGCGCTGCACCTCTTCTCGATCCTTTGCGCGCATCTGGCCGTGGTAGCGGCCGGTGTCAACCCCCGTCTCCTCGAGGAGCTGCGCCACCTCCTCCACCTGCTGGATCGTGGCGCAGTAGACGATGCCCGATCCCCTGCTGCGCTTGACGTACTCGAGGAGGCGCTTGCGGCGCCCTGCCTCGGTGGTGGTCTGGACCACCTCGAAGAAGAGGTTCTTTCGATCGAAGCCCGCCAGCAGCACCTGCGGATCCCGCATGCCGAGCTGGCGGACGATGTCGCCGATCACCTTGTCGGTGGCGGTGGCGGTGAGGGCGAGGACGGGGGGGCGCCCCAGCTCCTCCACCGCAGCGGCGAGGCCCAGGTAGGCAGGGCGAAAGTCGTGTCCCCATTGGGAGATGCAGTGGGCCTCGTCCACAACGAAGAGCTGCGGCTTCGCCCGGGCGAGCACCTTGCGAAAGGCCGGATCGCCCAGGCGCTCCGGGGTGACGTAGGCGAGCTGCTGCCTCCCGGCACCGATTCGCTCGAGGGCCTCGCGCTGCTGGCGCTCCTTGAGCGTGGAGTTGAGCATGGTCACCCGGACGCCGCGGGCGCGAAGCTTCTCCACCTGATCCTGCATCAGCGAGATCAGCGGCGAGACCACGATGGTGGTGCCCCGCAGCGCGAGTGCCGGGAGCTGGTAGGTGAGGCTCTTGCCGCCGCCGGTGGGGAGGATCGCCAGGACGTCGCGTCCCTCCAGGATCGCCTCGATCACCTCCGCCTGCCCCGGCCGGAAGCGGCGGATGCCAAAGCGCTCCTGTGCCAGGAGACGCAGCGCGTCCAGGGTGACGTCGGTCGAAGGATGCTCCATCGGATCCAAGCTAACCATGGGACGCCCCGTGGCCACGTCCGGGGCGGATCGGCCCGAAACGAGGTCCGGCCCGGGCTCGCCTGACCCGGTCGTTCCAGGGGAAGCGGGAGCCCAGTGCGCACCGCCGCCCGAGCTCACGAGGTCCCCGCCTTCGCGGGGGTCCACCGCGGTTTCGGCACGAGGAGAAGGTCCGGAAACCGTCGGCATGCTCCCAGGCTCTCGACGCCAGGGGGCATGACCTCCGCTGGGCCAGAGAACGGCACCAGGTCCGGTCTTGCAGGAGAAGCTGCCCCGGCTCCCTCCTGATCTTGTAGGTTCCCTCCGATGCCGACCCTCAAACTCACCATCGAATACGACGGCACCGACTTCGTCGGCTGGCAGGTGCAACCGGAAGGGCGCTCGGTGCAGGCGACGATCGAGCGGGCCCTCGCGAAGCTCCTGGGGGAGCCCGTGCGGATCACCGGCTCCGGCCGCACCGACGCCGGCGTCCACGCGCGAGGACAGGTCGCCTCCTTCCAGACCGAGAAGAAGCTCCCGCTCCAGGCCTACGTCCAGGGGCTGAACTCGCTCCTCCCGCCGGACGTTTCGATCGCCGACGCCGCCGAGGTCGATCCCGGCTTCGATGCCCGGCGCAGCGCCTCGGGCAAGCGCTACCTCTATCGGGTCTCGAATCGCCCCAGCCGATCGGCCCTCCGGCACCGGACCCATTGGGAGGTCTTCGCGCCCCTCGACCTGGAGCCGATGCGAGAGGCGGCTTCGCTCCTCCTGGGCACCCACGACTTCTCCGCCTTCCGCGCCGCGAACTGCCACGCCCGCACCACCGTGCGGAAGCTGCGACAGCTCGAGATCCGTCGAATCGGCGACGACGAGCTCCTCTTCACGGTGGAGGCCACCGCATTTCTGAAGCATATGGTCCGCAACCTGGTGGGCACCCTTGTGGAGGTGGGGCTGGGGAAGCGCGACGCAGCCTCGATCTCCACCCTCCTCCAGAGCCGGGATCGCAGGCTCGCGGGACGGACGGCGCCTGCCCTGGGCCTGACCCTCGACGAGGTTTTTTACGGGGAGCGGCTGCGGGGCGAGCATGGAGAAAGGGTAGAGTCGGAAGGATGACGCGCTATCTCGACAGGATCGACGCAGGACGGCGCCTCGGCGTCCTGCTGGCACCGAGGATCGACGGCCCTGCAGTGATCCTGGCGGTGCCCAGGGGCGGGGTGCAGGTCGGGGCTCCGGTGGCGGAGGCGCTCCATGCGCCGATGCTGCCGCTCCTCGTGCGAAAGGTCGGCCTGCCGGAGCAGCCGAAGGTGGTCGTCGGCGCAATCGACGCGGACGGGGCGATGGTCATCACCGAGGACGCCAAGGATTGCGGCCTCCTCCCTGCGGAGATGGAGAGCATGGGGGAGGACGTGGCGATCCGCCTGACGAACTGGCGCCGGACCTTCGGCGCGCCGGATCCCGCCAGCGTGGTGCGCACCCACACCGCGGTGATCGTGGACGACGCTGTGATCACCGGCCTCACCACCCGGGCGGGGATCGAGTACCTCAAGCGGCGGGGCGCCGAGCGGATCGTGGTGGCGGTCCCCTGCGGGGTGGCGTCGGCCCTCTCGATGCTCGAGGGCCTGGGGGCGGAGGTGGTCGCGCCGGTCCGGGTCGAGAAGGCGGAGGACATCCCTGCGTGCTTCGTGCATCTGCCAGAGGTGACCTCCGAGGAGGTCGCCTTCCTCCTGGCCAGGGGCGGCCTCTCCCAGCCGGAGGGGATGGAGTTGGAGCCATCCGACGACCGCTCCCTGCGGCTGGTGGACGCCAAGGCCGTCGCCCACAAGGCGCTCCTCCGCCTGCCGTCGGGGCTGGGGCCCTGGCCCGGCGTGGTGCTGGCGGGCAGGGGGACGGAGCCCGGGACCAGCGCCGGCGACGCAATGGCCATCCGCCTCGCGGAGGCGGGGATCGCCAGCGTCCGCCTCGCGCTGGAGGGCGGCGCTGCGGAGGAGTCGGTGGTCGAGCTGGCGCTGGACGTGCTCTCCGCCAGGCCCGAGATCGATCCCTTCCGCCTGGGCGCCATCGGCGTGGGCCTGGCAGCGCCGCCTCTGGTCGACGTGGCCCGGCACGACAAGCGGGTGGTCGCCATGGGGGTCGTGTCCCCGCCCGGCAACATGGAGATCCCCAGCGGCGCGCTGGTGATCGAGGACGGCAGCCTGGGGACCCTGGAGATCGATCGAGCCGCCCGCTGGATCGGCGACAGGCTCCACGCGCGGGCCAAATAGACCGCGGGCTCGAGCCCAAAGGGCAGTCGCTCCCGCGAACGGGGGAGCCTCGTGTGTTCACGCAAGCGTCGCAGGGAGTCGTCGATCATGCGCTGGTGGCCTGCGTACCCCCCTCCTGCAGCTTGAACCGCTTTTTTAACCGACCGAGTCGGCGTAGGTCATCACCAGATACATCCGCGCGGTCTCGTCGCCGAGGTTGCGGTAGATGTGGGGCGCGTCTGCCTCGAAGAGGATCGCGTCCCCAGTCTCCAACCGGGTGACCTCGCCGTGGATCTCGATCTCCACCTGCCCCTCGACCACCACCAGGTTCTCGTTCGTTCCCGCCGGGTGGGGATCCGCCCGCTCGATGCCCCCCGCTGCCAGCTCCAGCTGGTAGAACTCCACCCGCCTGGGCTCGTCGAAGGGAAAGAGCGCCCGGCTCTGGAAGCTCCCGTCGGCGCTGGTGAGGGTGCGGGCTTCGCTGGCTCGAAGGACCGTCGTCCCCGAGGCGGCCCGAGAGGTGATCAGCGCCGAGAAGGTCACGTCCAGCGCCCTGGCGATCTTCCAGAGCACGTTGATCGTCGGCGCGCTCTTGCCGAGCTCGATCTGCCCGAGCATGGCCCGGCTCACGCCGCAGGCCTGGGAGAGCTTCTCGAGGGAGAGCCCGCGCTGCAGCCGCAGGCGCCGGAGGTTCGCGCCGACGGTGGGGGCCAGATCGGTGTCCTGCTCCTTGGGCGGAGGACCGCCACGGGCAGGCTGCTTCTTGCGGGGAGGAGTCGGAGGCATGGGCGACGCATGATCGCCTCGGGGGCCCTCGAGCTCAAGGGATTCGATCCGGTCCCCGCCCCGTGCCGATCGGAGGTCCGGGCGCCGGGGGTGGTGGAAGTGTCGCTTCTCCAACCGTTCGAAGCGCCTCTGCCGCCCATCCTCTGAGCTCTTGTGGGTAGAGGAGCAGGAGGAGTAGTTTGGCCGCAGAACCGTCACGGTTCGCGTATCTCCGGTGGAACCTGGCTTCTTGAGCGCCGACCCGCTCGGCGCAGGGAGGATGGAGCGATGGGACTTCGTACACTCGCAGGGCTGGGGGCGATCCTGCTCCTGGGAACCGTTGGCTGCGCTTCTTCGAAGGGCGC
>Ga0180215_1003548_pt1 | contig 14545 bp, 23 predicted proteins | sample eDN3rd37CBELigBY_FD_128871 | JGI IMG/M metagenome (GOLD analysis project Ga0180215, IMG submission 128871) | Enriched backyard soil microbial communities from Emeryville, California, USA - eDNA 3rd pass 37_C BE-Lig BY (version 2) (version 2) | ecosystem: Environmental > Terrestrial > Soil >...
ACCGTGACCTACATCGAGTACGGCAACACGGAGGGCCGCACGGAGGAGTTCATCCGGCCAATGTGGAAGGCCAGTGACAAAGTGGAGGCTCAGTTTTCGGAGGACAGCGTGTGGTACACCGCCGAGATCACCGGACCGTCGGCCGACGGCAAGGGCTGGCACGTGCGGTACAGCGAGTACGGCAACGAGGAGGACCGCACCGCCGAGGCTATCCGCCCCGTCCTGGGCGCCGCCAAGGTGAAGCTGGACTGGGCCGCCGAGTCGCCGGCGGCCAAGCCGGCCGAGACCGCCGCCCCCGCGAAGGCCACGACCACCACCACTGACGACAGTGGCTCGGGCTCGTCGAACGCCGGCGGCGAAAGCAGCGGCGGCGGCTGGGCGTCTTCGGGCTTTAGCGGTGGCATTGGCTTTGGCTCGAGCTCGGTAGGGGGCCCGCTGCCATTATGATTGGTGTGCTTAAAACGGGGCCGTTTGCTGACGCACACGCAGGTGACGTGCCATTCTTTTGGTGGTGTCATTGCCAGGGTGGCTTTGGCGGCAGCAGCAAGGCGCCGACCGACACCCTATTTGTTGGTGGCCTGTCGTTCCGGTCGACCGAGGACTCGCTCACACAGTGTACGGCAGCGTTTCTCCAACGGTGTCAACGCGCGCTAGCGTTTACTTACGGTCCGGACAACTGGCCAGACTGCGAACTGCTTTTGCCGCTCTGAAGTCTTCTCCAAGTGGGGCACGGTTCTAAGCGCCCGCATTGTCACCGACCGTGACACGGGCAAGTCGCGTGGCTTTGGCCATGTCCAGCTGAACAGCGTCGAGGCCGCCAAGAAGGCTAAGGAGGAGGTATGTGCGGCGTCGTTTTCGTGTACCTGCTTTTGTGCCACCGAGTTCGTCTGGTTTGCTAACCGGCAGTATCACTATATGTAACACGAACGATGACTTTCTTGGCTAGGCCAACGGTGCGGACCTGGACGGCCGCTCTATCCGCCTTGACTTCTCCGACCCCCCGCGCAACCCTGGTACGGAAGCACGTCAGCTGAAGGCGGATGTTGGTAATTGTGAACGCTGCTAAACTTCTATAACACCACTACCTGTGTTGTACCTCGGTGCATAGGCCGTCCCGGCGGCGGCGCTAGCGGCTCGCGCGCGGGACCTGTGCCGGTCGCGGACGAGCTCAAGATGAAGACGGACACCGTCTTTGTCGGCCGCCTGAGCTACGATACCACCGAGGAGAAGCTGCGTGAGATCGGCGCCGAGTTTGGCGAAGTCCGTACTGTGCGCATCACCAAGGACAAAGAGACCGGCATGAGCAAGGGGTACGGCGGCGGCCCAGCAGCACGCGCTGTCGCATGGAGGGCCAAGGCTGACATGCGCTCAGTCAGCGGTGGCCGTGCGACCCGCCACGCGCCAGGTCCGGCTACATCCAGTACTTCGACTGGGAGACCACCAAGCTCGCCGTGGAGGGCCTCCACGGCCGCCTGGTGGACGGCCGCGAGATCAAGACTGACTGGGCGAAGCCGTCGCGCGAGTTTGACGAGACCGCGACCCGCAAGCCGTACACACCGCCGGCCAAGTCGGCCAGCAGCGGCGGCCGCGCCGCGTCGTCGTCGTACTCGTCCGGCGGCGCCAGCTCGTCGCCGTTCTCGCTGCCGGTGAGCACCATCGTCGAGGCTTTCAACCCGGTCGTGCTGCACCCGAACCGCAAGGTCGAGGTGAAGGCGGACAACAGCCTCATCATCACCCGTATCTTTGACGCGCCCGCACCGCCGCGCAGCGGCCTGTTCGCACACATTCGCTCCTGAACGCCGCGGGGAGCTCTAGATGGGCCCGTGCTCGCATTTGTACATTAGAAGAACGTTCCAGTAGTTGTCGCGCGAGCGTTTCGCGGGTCGACTGTGGCGGGCACGGCATAGAATGTGTCGCAAACTAAATTCGCCTTGCATGCCGCTTAAGTAGACACTTGTACGAGCTCGCGCTGTGAATTGACTCCACTTGACAGACTCAACATATTCACAAGAGGTTCTGTACACACTTTTATGCCCGCTCTGAAGCCGACGTAGGTGGCGCCGGCGCTACGGCGACGACCGGCGGTGGCCCCACCGGGTGCGGCGGGACTTGCGGTGCCGGCGGCGGTGCTGGCGCGGAGAGCCGGAGCAGCTGCGGCGGCGTGCTGATGGCCTCCAGGGCGCGCACGTCGGCCTGCAACGCGGCCGCCTGCGCCTCCAGAGCGCTGAGCTCGGCCGCCGGGCAGTCGTCCTCCAGTCTGAGGCCACCAACGGAACGAAGAACCCGGCGCCGATGAAAACAGGTAAGCCGGCAACCATGCGTGCGCCGAGTCTCTGTAGTCGGCGTACCCCCGTGCGGCGTCCAGGAGGGCGGTGAGCCGCTCCATCAGGCTCATGCTAGTCCGCAGCCGCTGCTCGACGCGCTCATAAAGTGTACTGATCTCGTTGTCGCTGCTTGGGCGAAAGTAGGGCGGGTAGCCCGGGCGGTTCACGTAGGCGAGCGCCTGCCGAAATACCGAGCACATTTGGGACATGCGATGGGCTCGTTAACCACTGGTAGGACGCTGTGCCCCTAACTCCCGCCTGGTTGCGCACTCTTGTCGAGTTGCGCTGCTGCAGGCACATTGCCAGCACGTCGGGCGCTGGCGGCGACAGCATCGATGCGCGAAAGTAGGTCTCGTCCGTGTTGGCTGCGAGATTGGCCGAGGCAGCCGTAGAGTGGATGCCGTGGGTGTTAGCAAGTGTTGGTCGCGCTGGCGTGCTGGCACGGCGCGCATTACCGGGGTAGCGTCGCCGCACGCTGGAGACCGACCGCCGGCGGTTGCCGTCGGCGCTGCCGGCGGAGAGTGCGCCGTCGCCATCGTCGCTCGCCTTGCCCTGGTTCTGCGCCGCGTCAATCGCATCCGCCGCGTCGTCGGTCTCGCGCTTGCGTTTGGACGGTTGCGATCCGTCGCTCGCCGACTCTTCGCCCGCCGACGCCTTGGGTTCGTACATAAGCGCGCAAACCAGAGTAGTAGCATATCGCTGGTCAGACTGCACCGTACACATACTTCGCAATCTGCGGCTACGCTGTACGTACAGCGGCCTCGCGCAGCTCCATCGTCGGGTGCGGGAAGGTCCGCATGTGGTCTGCCAGGCGCTCGCCGTCGTTGAACGCGCGGCCGCACTTGATGAACGGGCAAACGTAGCTCCGCATTGTCCGACCGTTGTTGTACCGCTCCATGTCCACTGCAACGGCGACCGTAACAGAACCGCGCTGCTGCAGTTAGGTGCGCACCGACCTGGTCGCAGCGCTATTCCTTGCGTCGCACCGCGTACCAAATAGGTTCGCGGGCGGGTTCCACGCAATAGGCGGCTCGGTGTCCACGGAGCTGCCTTCTGCAGCGCTGCCCCGCGAGACCGTGCGCGTGCGACCGGCGGCCGCCACCGGGGACGGCGGCATTTCCACCTCCATGTCCTTGTTGCCGCGGAGCCTGTGAGGGCAACTAGAAGCACTAGGGATTGCTGGCTGAGCGACGCATACGATCAGGCTGCTGCGCGCCGAATCCATGGACCTACGGCCGGTTGTAGCTGGCGGAGTTGACCGCGGTGCCGGTGAGGCTCCGCAGCCGGGGCGAGCTGTACGGCAACCACTCGAGCAGCGCAGAGGGGGCATCGCCGAACCGGATTTGCAGCTCCCGGTCGTCCTTGTGGCCGCGGACGCCCTTAACCTCGGCGACGTACCTGCCCAGATGGGGGCGCGACCGTCCAGGCCGGCTGGAACGTCAGAAGACTATGAACACGAAAGCGGCCGCGAGGTGCGTGGGACTTCGTACCACCGGCCGGCCATGTCCTGCGCCTCCAGCATGTCGCCAATCTGGTAGCGCCGCGTGCTCGTCGGCGCTTCAGGTGCCGACACCGGCGACGACGACAGCGCCGAAGCGGGCTCGGCGGCCCGCGTGCGCGGCATGATGTCGAATCTCAGGCGCGCAGCTGGCGTCCACGGCGTCCTTTGTCTTCTCGCCCGATTCTCCTATTACCTTGATCTGCTTCTCCTTGTCTCTTCGTCCAGCTCCGGGTCCTCGTCGGCTTGTGCAGCTTTACACGGCGCCGTCCCCGGATCTGGCCATTATCAACGTGGCCATAAATGACGTCATCGGCTGGACGGCGGCGGCGATGGCGGCGGCGGCCGAGGTGCGCGGCGCCGACGCGGCGGCCGAGGTGCGCGGCGCCGACGCGGCGGCCGCGGCCACGACGGTGAGCGACCGACCACGGCGCGTTCTGGCCGTCGCCCTGCCAGAGAAGAAGCTAAAGAAGCAGCGGATGGCTGGGTTCCTCGTCTATGCACGGTACGGTTGGTCTACACGATCTGACTCCTCCAAGCGGGTCTCACACGGAATCGGATGAAGGTGGGCGTCGTCGATGCCGTAGGGAGCACGGGTGGGACGTCGTGCTCGTCGACTTTGCGGCGGCAGCGGCAGCGGGCAGGGTGCCGGCTCTGCCGGACGGCACGGCCGCGCTGCTGCACAAGCTGACCGACTACTGGGTCCGCACGGACACCGAGGGCCTGGCGATCAAGGCTGCCATTCAGGTGCGTCCCGTGAACGTACGGGCTCTGTGTGGCACGTCGCTCACCGACGTGCGGTTGGTGCGTGTCGTCCGACGATATCGCCAGCGTCTCGAGGCCCAGCACACTGGGCTGCCGTGGATCGAGCCCTTCGCACGGACGGCCGTGCTAACTGATCGCTTCCTCACCAAGCGGGCACTGGACGTGTGCGTTGCCGCCCACCCCGGTAGGGCCGAGGTCATAACGCACGGTCGAGGCGTCGCTCTGGCTAACGACACGCATGGGTGCTCGCGGTTGTCTGTGCCGTCTTTGTGTCAGGGCTCTTTAGCGTTCCTGCGTCTGTGGAGCTGGCCCAGGGTTTGTCCACCGCGGACGCCACGGCGGCGGTGGCATCGCTTCGACGACCTTTGCGTACGTGAACTTCCGTACGTAAAGGCGAGTGCTTTGTTCATGCCGCTCACGGCCACCGGCAGCGTTATGTGTTACGCAACGAATGCCAGTGATCAAGGCGCAGCTGGCGTGCGGCGCGGCAAAATCGCACCTCATGCAGGTCTTGGGCCGCCCCGACGATGTCGCAACCGCGCTCGCGGGGCGTGACGCGCCGGCGTTGGTGCAGGAGCTGGTGCCGCACAACGGCGTGATTACCAAGGTCTACGTCATTGACCAGGATGTGTGGGTGCGCGCCCGCCGGTCATTACCAGCGGACCTCTGCAGCGGACGTACGTGACTACCACGACTGCATCGTGCAGGACGTCTTGCGCATGCTTACGACGGTCATGCTTGCCCATTGCGCGTCCATAACTGATGCGGCAGCCGCGGACTGCCTGTTCGCCGAGTTCGACACGCTCACGATCTCCAAGGAACAGGCAGGCGAGCGCGACCCGGCGCTGGCAGCTGCGGAGGGTGCGATCGACCGGAAGCGCTTGCAGGCGGTCGCCAGTGCGCTGGGCAAGTACCTGGTGCGCACCGGGGATACGTGCATATGTTGTGACTGTGCGGTTGCCTTATTCGCCGTTGCGAGTTGATCGGGACGGGGGCGAGGCAGGGCATCGCGCTGTTTGGCTTCGATGTCCTCTACGCCAGCGCCGCACCCGACATGCCGGTCGTGGTGGATGTAAACTACTTTCCAGGTGCGCCTCCTCATATGCCTTTCCGGCGGCTGCTTCGGCCGAGGCTGAGTTCTGGCCGGGTCTTTGGCGCGCACCGGCTGGCATGCGTAGCGTACGACGGGATTGCCGAGTTCTATCCGAGACTCATGGACCTCGTGGAGCGTCGCGCGGGCCGGTGATGGTGTACATAGCCTTGTACTATACATGTACCATGCATGTATAGAAGTGTTTGTGGGCTGTGCAAAGAGAAGTGCGGGCTCATACCTAGTAGGCTGCCTGCACGTCGTGCTTCCGGTGCGGTCGCGTATCACAATGCGTCAGAGAAAGTACAGCAACAACCTGCAGGCCTATCATATGGCGGTAGCGGCGTTGCTGTTGCGCACGGCTGGGGCATGGTGATTGACTTGATGGCGTGGTTGCTCAGCTCTCGAACCAACTCTTGATTCTGCTGGAACTCTTACCCATGGCGTTGACGTCACCGGTCAGTTTGGCGACGTTTGCATTGTACGTCTTGAATGCGAGCATACTGGACAGCCATGGCGCCGTCTTTTTTGACTGCCTGCTCTGGAAAATTTACTGTACACAAATTATAATACAGAGCTCATGCATCTGGCGCGGCAGGTGGCATATGCACAGTCGCCATGTTGACGGGCGTAGGCGATGGCAAGGCGGCTGGCTGTGGCGAAGGCGCCACAGCCGGAGCAGGCGCTGCTGCTGCCGCAGCCACCTTGGGCCGCTTGGAGGCATCGCCGCCTCTCTCCACTGTCGACGCGGACCGCTTGCGTGCCAAGGTAGGCGACGTCGCGCCGGAAGTCTTGCCCGCGGCCTCGCCAGCCCGCTTCTTGTGCGCCACCGCCTTGGTGGCCGCAGCCTGTTCGGCCAGGCGGTCCTTGTTGGCGACGCGGTTGGGCTCTGGCGGGATCAGGTACGGCTTGAGGTCCTCCGGGCAGACGCTGATGATCGTCGAGCGGATGCTCGCGATGATGTGCTTGTAATCGTCGTCCGCCTCGGCGCTCGCACTGCCCGCTGCCGGCCCGTCCGACTTGACCCTGCGAACCCCGTCGTCGCAGCGATGCTGTATACCGCACCATGGGGTGAGCATGAACGTAACTGCGCGAATGCATGACGCAACCATACTTGAGGAGCGCTCGCAGCTTCTTCAGCCGGTTCGCCTGTGCGACGAGCCGCAGCGTCAGGTCGTACACCGCCGATTTGCTCCAGGGAAACGATACGCAGCGCTTGCTGCTAGCCGGCCCGCCCGCGGGCATCGACACGACGCCGTCGTCCGGTACCGCCTGCGAGGCGGCATCGGCCCACTCTGCTGACGCTTGGCCGGCAGCTGCAGCCTCGGCCACGTACCGCTATCTCGCCCCAACCGCGACGCACAGAGCGTACGTTTCCTTGCCGTCAGACGAGGACCGATGTCCAAAGTCACCCAGCCACTGTCAGCGTACTTCCTGCTCCTCCGTCGACTTGGCCTTCCATGCGGCTTGCAGCGCCTTGGTGACCTCGTCGGCGCTCTGCTCCGGGTGCGCTGTCGAGTACGCGGCCATCTCCAAGCGCACAAACGTTGCCTGCTTGGCCGTCGCGGCCCTGGCCTCCAGCTCTCGCTTCGCGTGCTGTCGCATCTTGTCGCCCTGCGACGCAAACGTGGCCTCCGCGGCTGTCCGCAGCTCGAGCAGCATCTTGTCGCGGTCACGCTCCAGGCTGTCGACCACCAGGAGCAACAGCAAGCGCTGCCACCGACGCTAGCAATTGGAGCAGCCAGGCCAGCAGCGGGCATCAGCCTGCCGTCGTCGGCCGGCCGCGAGGAAGGCTGGCGCCGCTCACCTTGGTGTTGACCTTGCCCAGCTCCAGGCCCTGGAGCGGCGACAGGAAAAAGTCGGCAATGCCGGTGTTGTTGCCGGTGTTGCTCTGCATGACGGCCTCTGCGTAGCGGACCATGGCCGCCGCCAACGGCGGCGGCACCGCTGCCGTCGAATCACGCGGCGACCACGCAAAGTTTGGCGCCGCCTCGGCGCGCGCTTTGAGCACATCGTCCGCCAGCGACTGCAGCTGCGGCTGGTTGCGCGGCCCAGCCGCAGGTGCACCGCCGAAGCGCGGTGAGCGCAAGACGCTTCGTTGCGAATCGCCAACGTCTATGCACCGTACCGACAGTTGCCGCGGCGGTTTGCTCGCCTTGGTCGGTGATCCGGGGGCCGCTGGTGCCGTTGCCGCCTCGTTGGGTGGGGACGGGCTGGCCGCACTCCCTGAGACGCCAACGTCCGCTGCAGCTTGCGACTTGAGCTTAAGCCGCTGGCGCTTTTTCGCCGCCTCGGTTCCGTCAGCCCCTAGCTCGGGCGCGGGCGCCTCCTCTTGCTTGATCTTAGGGTCGGCGATGCCACCGGCCGCCCCGCCGTCGGAAGGCGGCGCCGCGCCCGGGATGGGCTTCTTCTTCTTCTTTTTTGGAACAACGGGGCCGCCCTCCGGCGCTTCTTGCTTGACTGCCGATGCGGGCTGCGCAGGCGTGGCCTTGATAAGCTTCTTCTTCTTCTTCACCGCATCCGGTGCTGCTGCCTTGCCCGCCGGTGCCGACGCCGCCTTCGCCGGAGCGGCGGTCGACGACCTTCGCGCGGTTTTGGGCGCGGGCTCTTTAAAGTCGCTAAGTCACCAGCACCTTAACAGAATGGTACGAGCGCAAACAGCTTGAGCCGTACTGTCCACCACCGTCTGACTGCTGCGCCTGTCCGTACGATTGCTCGTTGCTCAGCTTGGTTAGGTAGTCGTCCAGGCCCGTGCCCTGGTAGATGAAGAAGCGCAGTTTCTTCTCGATGCTGGTCTGCGTTTCCCGCACAAAAAGCTCGTCGCTGTCGTCGACGAACGGGTCGTCCAGGTCGTACCAATCGCCGTCCTCGTCGCTCTCCTCCTCGTCGTCCGACCCGGCAGCGGCGGTCTTGCCACCTGCCTTGCTCCCCGCCTTGCCGCCCGCCTTGGCGCCTGCTGCCTTTTTGCCTGTGGTGCCAACGCAAGCGGCGTTAGGGTCGAATGAGGTGTACCGTCACCTGCTTGGGTACGACCAGCCGGCGCACGGCGTACTGGACTTCTTGGCCGGCGGGCCATACTTGCGGCGCAAGTACTCGAGGAACGCCCGCTCCTCGGCGGTAGCCGGCTGCTCCTCGCGGTCCGACCCGCGGCCCTTCTGCAGGGCGCTCTGCAAGCGACAAGTAAACGCCTCAACGTTAAGCACACGCGCATTTTCACAATTATGAGTGGCGGCGGCGAAGCACCTTATCCGAAGGAGCGTCTTTTGCCGCAACGGTCGGCTCCGTGTCGCCGCGTAGGAGCGGTTCGAGGTCGCATTCCACGAATCCCGCCAGATCGAGCGGCAAGGTAAATCGCATCGAGAGGATGGGCGGCTCCTTGGGGGCGGCCGCGGCTGGCGCCGCCGGGGCCGCCGGGGTTGTCGCAGTCGGCAGGGGCGTCACTAGCACGGGCGTGATGCGGTGCGAGGTCGTTGCTGCGGGCCGCGCGGTTGGCGGCGCCGCCGGTGCGGCGGTTGCAGCAGGCGTTGGCACCGGGGTCCCGGATGCGGCGGCGTCCGATGGCGGCGTGGGGCTTGATCCGGTGGCTGTGGTTGTTGGTACAACGGGAACGGTAGGATTAGGAGCAGCAGCAGCTGCTGTGGGCGGCCTGACGAGCGTGGTGCTGCCGCTGCCGCCAGCAGCAACGGCTGGCGGCGCTGCGGCGGATGCGCTCGATGTCGGCGTCGGCGCCTCCATCTTGGTTGACGTCATAGGGTCTGTCTGTTGATTTGGGTCACGTACCGCATACACGACGTCTAAACTGAGCGACGTTTCTCCTGTGGAGAAATTTTGGCGCGAAAAATTTTCAAACAGCGGCGGCTATGGAAAGGGAAAGACTGCGAAGTGGGATAGAGGCGGCTCTGGGCAAATGGCGTCGAAGGGCGGTAACTGGTGAAGGGCGACGACGTGAGGCGCGGTCAATAATGCTTAGCACTGCTTCTTTAGTTGCCCAGTTGTTAACACCATGGGCACCACAGGGTATACACACGCCTTCACCGCAGCTGTCCCTACAGCCAAGTCCGAAGACACTACCGTCGAAACCCTCGACGCCAGCATGGACGGCCAAGCCCCACACCAGGGCGCCAATGAGTTCGACGTGGTGCTGGACTGCTATGTCGGTACTGGGGGCGCAAGAGAACACGGGGGGCTGCCACGCGAAGCCGTGCGTGCGATCTGGTCTAGCACTTTTGACGCCGCCCCGTACGTTGTTCGCGACGCTTGTCTCAGCGTGATTGCAGCGGCTGACAGACTGGTCACTCTTCAAGGCAGACGTTTTCTCTAGGCTGCCTGATGACCAGGCCGCGGCGCTGGAGCAGCTGTGGCGGGCGAAAGCGGCCGCCAACCCGAGGCTCTTCAATGGCACAAAGTTCAGGTCTGTGGCCGACGCGCCGCAAGTCAGCACCTACTTAGGTTCAACCAACTGTGACATTCCTTCCAAGGCAAGTCTCGCTGTTTGCAGGTTCCACAGCGCCGTCGTTGAGGCGGACGGCTCGGCCACCATTCGCCTGGGCACCACCGACTATAAGCACCACTTCGGCACGAACCTGGCCCTCGGTGACCACGTGCCACCCGTGCCGGATGCGTGTCTCGCCAATGTCCTCGGCTGTGCCGGCGTCGTAGTGACGGCCGACGACCATTTGGTGCTGCTTCGTCGATCTGCCAATGTACCGTACAAATTGGTAAATCCACACGGTCCTAGTGAGGGCGGCTGCTGAGGCGTTGGAGGGGTGCTTCTGAACGTTGGTGTGAGGCGCAGGTCGGCGAGTTTCCCAACTGCTACGCCCTGCCCGGCGGCCACCCGGAGCCATCCATGCTGCCCGCGAGCCTGGCACCGGATGATCACGCCGTTCGCGACGAGCTATTCGCTTCAGTGGCGCAGGAGGTCCACGAAGAGCTTGGCATTGCGCTGGCTGACCTCGTACCGCCGCGGCTGTTGGGCATCGTTCGACGGCGGTACGGCCGCCAGCATTGCCTGCGATACGGATAGCAGCAGCCGCTAACAGGAGCCAGAGCATTTCATCAATTGAATAATCAGGCTCCATCGCCGGGTGGTATCCGTGTTCGTCGTCCCCACGCAACTTACCGTCGACGAAGTGCGTGTTGCGTATGCTGGCAACACGTGCGACGACCGCTTCGAATCAACGCAGCTGCTGTTTCTACCCATCTCTGCGCTGGCCGATCCTCTGTCGTATTCACCGGCTCTTGCATCCATGCCCGGGTGCAGCGTCGGCGCGCTCCATCTCTTCCATCGTTCCGTCTGCTGATCCATGACGCAGGTCAACGATCGTTTAGGTCTCCTTAACAGCGAGCCACATGGCTACAACCCGAGGACGGCGCCCACCCATCGTGGGCACAATTTTACTACAGACACAGCTGCTTCACATATCGCCTTTCTGCCGTTTTGACTTCAGCTATTAATGAGATAGTCGGCGGCGCGGATCCTTCAAAGTACAACTTCATACTCCGAACAGCGGCAACCTTCGAATTAGCCATCAGTCAGTTCATCATGGGTCGTTTCGAAGAACCCAGCCGTTTTGGCGTTCGCTTGGACTGAGATCTCGATGTATCTGCAGCATGCATACTACAGGATCCCCGTTAGCCTTTTATTTCTGCCGGTCGCGAGCATGTAGGTTGGCTGGTTTGGTAACGGCGTTAGCGGGCTCAGGGATGATGTCTTGCATCTCACGCCGGTCGACATTAAAGGCATCGGTCGATTGTAACCCGCTCTCGGTTGGCTACATCACTGAACTCAATCCCCATCTACAGAAATCTGCATGTACAGTACATGAAATCTAATATTATGTTCAGTTCCCCTAGCAGAAGGCACACGCCAACACCTGCGACAGCCCTACGTACGACCGTTCTTCCTATGCCGTGTGCGCGACTGCTCGCCCATCGCCTCACATCTCGCACGTCGCTCGCCCTATTGTATCACGTGACTACTCATCACGTGAAACTGACCCACGTGGCCAGTTATCGAAGCCACGTGGCGCCAAAGGCGACTCCTAGGAGCAGACGCCGTCCACCACAGCGGCCTCTTCGAGCGACCCACGGCGGCCTCTTCGGGAGCTGCTTGCGCTAAGGACGGTGTCAAGGGGACGGAGAAGCTGAAGGAACGCGAATCGCAGAGCGGCTGCAGTGGATCACCTAGCCCGCAGCGGCCCACCAAACATCGCGATGGCGCGCAAGGTCAACCGCGGCGAGGGCGGTGGTCGCCTCGACCGCAAGACCCGCAAGAACAAGGTCAGCAACTCGCGGCAGCGCCAGGGCGACCCGGATCCCTTCGGTCCCGTGGATCTCCCGGCCACCAAGGGCAAGGCCCAGACGAAGGCCCAGGCGGTGGGCCGCAAGGCAGCGGCACCGGCCGCCGGCCAGAATGGCGCCCGCGCCCGCGCCCGCGCCAAGGCGGCCGCCCCCCCGCCGGCCAAGCGGGCCAAGGTACCGGCCGGCTTGTTCGAGGACAGCGATGCGGAGGGCGATGACGACGAGCACCTGGCGAGCACTTCGGACGTGAGCGACGACGACGACGACAGCGACCTGGGGCTTGGCGACGACTTTGACGTCGAGGACGAGGACGACGAAGAGGATGACGAGGAAGAGGAGAACGACGAAGAGGAGAACGACGAAGAGGAGGACAAGGAGGAGGAGGAGGAGGAGGAGGAGGAGGAGGACGACGACGACGACGACGACGACGACGACGACGAAGACGATGAGGACAACGAGACGGCCAACAGCGACGGTGAGGAAGCCGCGCCGGCCCCGCTTCGGTACGCTGCATTCTTGGCGCGTGGTTACCAGCTCAGCACGCTCTGACCGTGCTTTCCACACCCCTGCGCTAGATAGACCGCATGGCAGTCGCGGCGCGCTCAAGTCGAAGCCCTTCTCGGACGAAAACGCCGCCTGGCTCAAGTTGAAAAAGGACCAACACCAGGAGCTGTTTGATGACGAGGACGATGAAGAGGAGCAGGCTGACGACGACTGGGCCGGCGAGGGCCTGAGCTCGGACGATGATCTCGGCGCAAATAGCGAAGAGGCGTCGGGGGGCGAGGACGACGACGACGACGACGTGCGTGCTGGACCTGCCGAAACAGGCTGTAGGATCAGGAGCCGATGCTAAGAACCCTTACGACTCCTTCCCCCGATTGCTCCTGCCCGCCTCGCAGCTGCTCGAGGTGGAGCGCAAGGCCCGCAAGCTGGACGCCCGGCGGAAGGAGGATGCCAAGCTGGCCAAAGAGGAGCTCCAGACTAACATTGCCGACAGTGAGCTGTTCGTGCTCCCGAGCAAGTCCGAAGCCTGTATGAGTCTCGGCGCCGCAGCGCACTGACGACTTAACACACACTGCTGATCATGTCTCCAACTCCAAGCAATCCGGGGGCGATGTGGGCAACAGCCAAGCCGATCAGCATGGGCGAGCGCCGCCAGCGGTTCGAGGACATTGCGCGTGTGCTGGGTAACTTTAGCCAGCTACGCGAGCCTGGGCGGTACGCTCACTCCTTATGCTTGGCCTCAGGTGGTACCCCGTGTCCTAACGCCGGTCCCGATGTCGCCGTTGCTGGGGAGCGCGAGCGTCGCAGGTCGCGCGAAGATTACATTCAGCAGCTGATCACAGACCTATGCGAATACTACGGCTACTCGGAGTACCTGATGACCAAGCTGTCGCACATATTCCCCGTCTCCGAGGTTCGCCATCCCTTTGTTGGGGGCAACATACTACTGAAGCAGAGGCTGATGCTGCGGACAAGTGCTTCCGAGTTAGAGGGGATGTGACGCGCAGCTGCTCGAGTTTCTGGAGGCGAACGAGGTCCCGCGCCCGGTCACCATTCGCACCAACACCCTGAAAACGCGCAGGCGCGATCTCGCGCAGGCACTCATCAACCGCGGCGTCAACCTGGACCCGCTTGGCAAGTGGACCAAGGTCGGCCTGCAGATCTTTGAGAGCTCCGTCCCGATCGGTGAGACCGTGCGCCTCTGCCGCCCTGCGCCACCGGGCTACTCAACGACAAAACCGACCACGCCAGCTGCATTCGTCCCCTCTTGTCTGCAGGCGCCACGCCCGAGTACCTCGCTGGCCACTACATGCTGCAGTCAGCGGCCTCGTTTATGCCGGTGATCGCGCTTGCGCCACAAGAGAATGAACGAATCCTTGACATGGCTTCGGCGCCCGGCGGCAAGACGAGCTACATTGGTATGGGGCTTATTCGGACGATACGCTGGTCAGGAGCGACGCGCGTGGTATTAACCCAATCTGCCTGTGTCACAATGAGTAACTTTTTCGTAGCGGCGCTGATGCGGAACACGGGCATGGTCTTTGCCAACGACCCGAGCAAGGACCGCTGCAAGGCCATCATTGGCAACCTGCACCGCCTAGGTACCGGCCGCGGCAGGGACGCATGCGCGCGCGCCGTGCCTACGACTGCTGAGCGATGCCGTCTGTTTCTCGCTGGTTGCATAAATCTTGGACAGGCGTGAAGAACGCGGTGATCACCAACTACGACGGCCGCATGTTCCCCAAGGTGCATCGCAGATGCGGCGGTCATCCAATGCGCGATCGAATTGTCGCTCACAAGGATCGATGTTGCTCTTAACCCTATTATTTGTGTCCTATCAGGTGATTGGCGGCTTTGACCGCGTCCTTCTCGATGCGCCCTGCAGCGGCACCGGCGTCATCTCAAAAGACGCGTCCGTCAAGCTGAACAAGGTAATATTAATTGACCTGCCGCTAAATTTTCATTCCTAGTTTTGCTTACCTGTATTTTGCACGACGACACCACGCGCCGTGTTCTCTGCCTGCAGACAGAGGCCGACTTCCAGATGCTCACCAAGCTGCA
>Ga0180215_1003549_pt1 | contig 14545 bp, 27 predicted proteins | sample eDN3rd37CBELigBY_FD_128871 | JGI IMG/M metagenome (GOLD analysis project Ga0180215, IMG submission 128871) | Enriched backyard soil microbial communities from Emeryville, California, USA - eDNA 3rd pass 37_C BE-Lig BY (version 2) (version 2) | ecosystem: Environmental > Terrestrial > Soil >...
CCACCCGCGACAACGGATGCGCCGGAAAACCCTGCGCTGGCAGGGCTGACGCTCGTCGTGCTCGCCGGCAATCGGCACGCCAACCCGTTCAAGCTCAAGGCGCTCCGGCCGGCGTGGGCGGCGCCCTATGGCGAGCCGGCGCTGCACGCCGTCGCGTCGTCGTTCTTGGCGGATGCGCTTGCGATGGATGGCGAGGACGCCGCACCGCCCCTCGAGCTGGTCGTGGACGAGACCGCATGGCCGGTACTCGCCGCCAACGCTACCGACGGATCCACGGCGGCGTTCCACCGAGCCGCTATCGTCCGCGCGTTTGGCGACTTTCGCTTGGCGGCCACCGGTGACCGCTGCCCGCTGCAAGGCACGAGCGCGGCGTCAGCCGGCTGCATGGACGCCGCGGCAGTGCTGCGCACCGTGCGCGGTATCGAGGTCGGTCACGCCTTCTTCTTAGGCGACAAGTACTCCTCGCAGGTACGGCCGAATGCGGGTAGTGCAGATGATTGACACACACGTTTATTTACGCGCCATTTAACTGGTTCATCGGAAGGGTGGTGTACAGTTGAAGGGGCGCTTCAAGAACCAAAACGGTGAGGTGGAAACGATGCAGATGGGCTGCTTTGGCCTGGGCATGACCCGCATCCTGGCCGGTGTGGTGGAGGCCTCGCACGACACCGACGTACGTATGGCGCACGTCGCTTGCACAGCGCGTGGCGAAAGAGTGGGTACTCAACGATCCAGGTCTGGTGCGCACCAAACCATTTTGAGTGCTCAGGGAATCATTTGGCCGAGCGCTATTGCACCGTACCGGCTGTGTATCGTGGTTGCCGCGTCGCCCAAGGACGCCGCGTACGCGCAGCTCACCCAGGCCGCCGAGCGGCTCTACGACGAGCTCGGCGCGAGCTGCGCGCCGCTGCGTGGCGAGATCATCCTGGACGACCGCAACGCCACCACCACCTTTGGGTATCGCCTCAAAGACGCCTTGCTGGTCGGGTACCCCTACCTCGCGGTCCTCGGCCGGTCGTTCCTGCAGAACGGCGCAGTGGAGCTCCACACCCGGTACTGGCCGCGTTTCACTCAGTATGTTGAGACCACCAAAGATCTAACGTAAACGAACTCATGCCATGTTCGGGGCCGCCTTCAGGAGCACCCGGGGCGTGGACTTTGTACAGCGCGACGCCGTGGCTGACTGGCTCGCCGCACGCCTTGGCGCTTAGAGCACGTAAATCCTGCGGTTAGTTTCCTGTTGATACGCTATCTTTGTTTGACTTTATCGCACGTGTACATATGCACAGTCATACATCGCGGTTTGCTAAATCCTTGAGCTCTCCCAGCTATACTTTATCCATGTCTGTCACGCACTCCCACTCACCCTCCAGGGTCTCCTTCCACAGCGAGACCTTGTTGTCTCCGCTGGAGACGGCGAGGATGGTGCCCGTCACCGACCAGCTCAGCCGCCAGACCACGTCGGGGAAGCGGTCCTTGCGCAGCGGCACCTATGCGGAAAATAAAGCATTGGTCCACAGGTGCGAAATCGTTAGAGCGGATTGCGGACACGCCGCCGGCAGCGCCGTGTACCACGTACCTTGGTCCACGGCGCGTCCTCGCGCTCCTTGCTCCAGATAAAGACTTGCTTGTCCTAATGACCGTGCCGATTCCATGGTCGATCGGCGTGTACGCATGTTAAAACTGCGCCTCACGTTGATACGCGTCGTCCAGATCGTGTACTGACCTGCGAGCACGTTGCGAGGATGCTGATCGGAAGGCCCGCGCTCGGCGCAAAGGCCACGTCCCGCACCCAGTCCTGGTGGCCGTCCTCCAGCTGCGTCTCCAGCGCCCACTGGCGCTCGTCGTCGCGGTACCTGCGGCATGCCACAGGCCGCATTTCCTGGCTTCAAGTGCACAGTCAGAGTGCAAAGAATCGGTCCAAGCTCCATTGTGGGACCGTGGGCCTACCGCCAAATCTTCACGAGGTTGTCGCAGCCGCCGGTGGCGATGCGCTTGACCGGCGCGCCGCCGGGGACCGAGCCCAGCGCGGGCGCGATCGCGGGCGCCCACGAGACGGCGTTGCAGCCAATGCTATGGGCGGCAAACGGCTTCGACGACTCCCACGTCCCGTCCGGGTTCTGACTCACAGTCGACACCTTGCCGTCCGAGGAGGCGCACGCCAGGATGGCGCCAAATTCGTGCGGCGCCCACGCAATCGCATTCACTACACGTTGACAGCGTCCAAGGCAAGTGTGGTGGGCGGCGGTCAGGATGGTTAGGCACGGGCACACCTCTTTCCTTGTGCGTTGACTCGCTGGCTTACCGGATGCTTCGTGGACGCGGTGGTAGCAGACAGCCTCCCAGCGGCCGCTGAACTCAGCCCAAATGATCACCTGGCTGTCGTACGAGCACGACGCCAGGTACGAGCCGAGCCGCGGATGCGACCATGCGACCTGCCAGACAGGCCCCTCGTGCTGGCGGAGCGTCTCGATGAGCCGCTGGTTGCCGGCGTCGATCTCAAAGACGCGCACGGTCTTGTCCGACGCGCAGGTCGCCAGGCGGCGCCCGTAGTAGTCCAGCTGGGCATCGTGCTGTTTGGAAACCGCGCTGAAACCCACCAGACCCGGGTCAGGTTAGCAGCAGTAGCGGCAGCGACGAGCTATGGCGGTTTGGCGGGTGGCAGAACGTACGATCATGTCCTGGTGGCCCGTGTCAAAGGCGTTGAGCACCTGGGTCGCCTGCGCGGCCGCAGCCCAGCCCCCAACACCACTGCGCCTGTAATCATTAGTGGCCGACTCGTGCGGGTTTGTCGGCACCAACCACCAACACGCGCTGAAACAAGCTCATCCGCCGCATAGCCCATCACGGCCGCATTGTCCCCGTCCAGCCCTGCTGCCCATCTTAGCCCTAGACGGCTCCAGGCGCCCTGACTTTCCGCGTACCATCGCGGCGGCGCCTCGAAACGTCGCCCCGCCGGCGAAGTGCCGCTCGGGGGGTCACTCGGGGGGTAAATCGAACTAGGTACGCATATATTAAACCCTAACGCGTCTCCGCTCATAGACCAGACCCTAACGACAGCTCATACACCAAACCCTGGTATGATTCATACACCAAACCCTACAGTCATACGCCAAAGCCACCCAGCATATCATACACCCAACCCTAAAAGACTTCAGTCTGTACACCAAACCCTACGTAGTTGGGGGTCCTCAAACGACCGCATGATGTCATAAGCGCCTTTCTACTAGTGCTCTATGGAAGTTGTAGGGATGCAGAGTAGACAGGACGCGGTGATGTCATGCACCGCGCACTTGGTAACGGTTTTGGGGGGACGCGGCAGCGTCATTGGACGCGGACGCCGGACGACGAGGTCGCCTGCCTGCCGCCCGCTCGCCCGCCTGCCTACCTGCTTGTCGCCTGCCCGTTGTAGCCACCGGACCGCCTGCGTGAAGCCAAGAAGGGTAGCGTGAGCGGCTGTAAAGCCCGCCGGGAGGCGACGTGAACGGCGAACGAAGGTCTGGGCCAACGAACGGCCGAGATCGAGCGACGCCCACAAGTCGCCACAACGCCCGGCGTGGACAGCTGCAGGCAGGCCGCGCGCGGCCGCCCACACGGCCACCGCCAACCATGGATCTCCTCAGCCGCATGAAGAGCATCAACCCACGGCGGACGTCGGCGACCGCTGCGGCCGCTGCGGCGTCCGGCGAGCCGCGCCCGCTGCCGGCCATGCCGCTGTCCCAGACCGCGTCGACGGCCTCCAATGACAGCGGCGGCCCTGACGCCAACGCACCGCACACGCCGGACAAAGACGACGCCATGTCGGAGGACGACATGGTGTTGCTGGTGCGTTACTGGCTCCGGCCCCCTTGGCGGGCGGCAGTACGGACGCTCACATTGCCGCATTCCTGAGGTCCGCCAGCGTGCCGGCGGGCGGGGCGAGCGCAGGAGGACGGCGTTGACGTTTTCTACAGCCGCGCGCGTGAGTGGTCCAAGTCGGCCCGCATCTTTGTGACATTTGTCGAGAAGAAGGCGGACTTGGAGGTGGACATGGCCAAGGCGAGCATTCGCGTCGTGCGGACCGCGTTGGACGCACTGGAAGAGCAAAAGTTGCAGAGCCAGGGCACCATGACCACGTCGGTGCGGGCCATCTACACCGAGCAGGAGGTGGTGGCCATGCGGCAGATGGAGCTGGCCTCCAAGCTGCGCACCGAGGTCGCTCAGCCGCTGGCGTACGCGAGGCACGGGCGATAGTATGCGAAACGGGCCACCGGTGCTGATGACAGGCGGCGCGCACCCGGCTTCCCATGCGACGCGTGTGCGGGCGGCAGGCAACAACGCGAGGAGCACGACCGCGTGCGCAAGCGGATGCTCGCCGAGTACGAGAAGGAGAAGAAGCGGCAGGTGGAGCAAGAGGCGCAGCTCGCACGACTTAAGGGGCGCTACCTGACGCTGAGCCAGGTGCGCGACTCGGCCACCAGCGCCTGATGTATCGGGCGTATCGCTCACCACGCCGCACTCTCTTTGCTACGGGTCGCGTTGCGAGTCCCCAGGCCTGGGAAAAGGCGATCCACGAAAAGTCGCGCGAGGTGGCGAGCTCGTACAAGCTCAAACTGGAGAAGCGGTCCAAGGAAGAGGACGAGGCGCATACCCGCGCCAAGGCCGCCGAAGAGGCCCTGGTGGCTCAGGTCAAGGTGGTCAACACCGGCCTGAAAGACCTCCGGCGCTACACCAGCCTTACGCAGCGCGCACTGGACAAGCTCGTGCACGAGTCCGACGCCATCTTCAAGCAAGTGGCGGTGCGCTACGCGACGCTTACCAACGCGTTTGTGGAGGACCTACCGGCGCACACGCGCAAGCTGGCCGCCGACGCGTCCATGGTGGACAACAAGGACGACGTGCGCGCGTTCGTCGACCGGACGTCCAGCGGTGCCCGCTGGTACCGCATTCCGTTCGCCTTCGAGCCCTACGAGATGGACGCCGAGGCCAAGGCGTACCTGGGCACCACCGGCGAGCCTGGCGCAGCCGCTGCTGCGGCCGCCAAGGCTAGCGAGGCCAACGTCGTGCTGCACAAGTTTCGCAAGTCGGTCCAGGCCGCACTGTGTTCGCACTGCGGCAGTGTCGTCTTCACCGGCCTGCAATGCACCGAGTGCCGCACGGTGTGCCACAAAGCCTGCGTAGAAAAGCTCAAGGTGCACTGCGAGAAGCAGGTCGGCCCGCCCGCGCCCAAGACGTTCCAGGTTATCGGCGTGCCGCTGGCGCGGCAGCCCAAGTCGCCCGACCACCCGGACATCCCCGTCCTCGTCGTCACGTGCATCCGTGCCATCGTCCGCCGCGGCGTCCACCACGAAGGCCTCTACCGCGTGGCCGGTACGCGCGGGACGTGCGGAAGCGGCCGGGTGCGGTGGGAAAAATCCAAGTAACGGCATGCGGGCGTTGGGAGCTGCCACGTGGGTGGACCAGGCATCAAGTCGGCGATGGAAAAGATGTACTCGCTGTTCGAGGAGCACGGCAACCAGCCCGGCACGGTCGACACGGACTACGAAGAGGATGTGCACGTCATTACCGGCTGCCTCAAGATGTTCTTCCGCCAGGTGCGTCCGGCGCCGCGTTGGTATGCGCGCGGTGAGATACAGCGCCTCACGGGGAAGTATTGCCGTTCATGGCGGCGATTTTCCTGTGCAGCTGCCGGAGCCCTTGATCCCGTACGAGCACTACAACGCCATGATCGTGGCCGGCTCACCGAACAAGGGCACCGTCAGCCTTGAAGAGCTCAGTCGCGTACGTCATCCAGTCTGGCGATGATGACCACACGCCGTTCGAATGGCTCACGGTAGGTGTGTGCGATCACTGTGTGCAGACCGCGTGGCCTCGCCAGCTCGTTTCGCTCTTCCCGCCTACCAACTACGAGACCCTCGCGTACCTGATGCGTCACCTCCAGTACGTGCTGCGAAGGCGATCATCCGTGGCCCTTTTGTCAGGTTTGCGCAAGCGACGCTGACATTGTGGTGTAACCTTCCTGTCAGGTGGGCGTCGCAGTAATGTGACCGAGGCCGCCGACGTGAACAAGATGCGCGCGAGCAACCTGGCAATTGTGTTTGGCCCGTCCCTGCTGCGCTCCGAGGCGGCGGAGAAGGACCCGATTGCCGCGCTTAACGAAAACTCGGCGCAGTGCGACGTCGTCGAGACGCTGATCACCAACTGCGCCGCCATTTTCAATCGCGCCGACCGACTCCGCGGAAAGGACTACGAGGAGGTCATGCGCCTCAACGAAGACCTGCGCCCGCGCAGCCAAAGTACGTCGGCCGTAACCGTACGCCTGGCGTCGAGATCGCGTAGTATCTAATCACGCGCTTCGCCCACGGCTTGCGTGCTATTGCATCTCACTCAGCCGACATTAGCAGCGCGCCAATGCGGCCGTCCTCCAGCATGTCCACGCTACCGGTCCAGCGCCCGACGGAGGGCGAGGAGGATGACGACATTGACGAAGTGGAGCTTCGGCGCATTGAGGAGCGCACACGTGCCCGCGCGCTGGAGGAGCTCAACCGCAAGGACGACGCTGCGGCCGTAACCGCATCCGCGTGTGCACCGTCGGTGGGCTCGTCAGAAGCGTCAGCGGCGACAGCGTCGCCGCAGCTGCCCACCGCAGCGGTCGCGGCAGCGGACGCGCCTCCTCCTCCTGCCAAGGACGCGCCCCTGCCGCCCCCGCCCCAGGCGGAGGTGCGGGATGCCGATGCGGCGCCGGTCGGCCCGGCCACATCAGCCGCGGAGGCCAAGCCGACCGCGGAGGCACCAATCTCGGAGCCGGCTGCGGAACAGGCAGCTGCCGCGGGCGCCACCGACGCCGACGCGACGGTGCCAGCTGCGAAGGAGCACAAGACTAAGAAAAAGTCCAAGGATCACCACAAGGAGGGCAAGGAGGGCAAGGAGGGCAAGGAGCTCGTAAAGAAGACCAAGAGGGCCAAGGCCATGGACGCGTCCGCAACCGGTGGCGCTATCGCCGACGCGGCGGCGCCGGGGGTGACGGCGGCGGTTCAGAACGACGAGACGTCGGACGCCGTCGCGCCTGTAGCGGACGATGTGCCGGGCCCGGCAACGGAAGAACTCTCAATCGAGGGCGAGCCGGCGCCGGTTGCCCCTGCAACAGACGACGCGCCAGCGCCTCCAGCGGAGGCACCCGGACATGAGAATGAGCCCGCTCCAGCGGAACCGGCGGCACCTGCGGAGGAGCCCACCATTGCCGTGGCACCGACCGAGGAAGAACCGACTGACACTGCGGACGAGCCGGTAGTCGTGGAACCAGCCGCGGAGCACGCGATTCCCGAACCGACGAACGACGCTGCCCAAGTAGTCGAGCCGGTCACTGCGACCCCCGCTGACAAGGTCGCAGCGACCCAGGCTGAAGAGCCCGCAGCTTTTGCGGAGACGAGCGAAGGTGCTGACCCGCCGGCTTCTGCCGAAGCTGCTGACGCGACGAACTCGTCGTGAAATAGTAAACTGGCCATTGTTGTACTATATATTTGATGGATGCGTGAATGCACATTACTGATACAAGAGTCATAAAATCGACGGACCATCGAATCCCACAGCGGAACTTGCTGCGGCACTATCTTGCAGTTTTTACACGCTAGACTCACTCTTGTCCTTGGGCGACCTGCCAGTGGATCCCGCTCAACCAAGGCAGCGCGACGAGGGCGTGAGCGAACGGCCAGCATCGGCCTCCGTGTCCTCGACCTGCGGCGGCACATACTGCAACTCAATTTCCTCGTCAGATTTCGGGCTGTGCCAAACAAAACCAACCATCAACCCCCGACGTCCCAATTAGATTGTGCGCGACTCCAGCTGGACACGCTTCGTTCCCAGCCGACACGCACGAATTGGGATTCCACCGCTCCGCCATGGACTTTTTCCGCTGTTTCACGTCCTGCGACGGCGGGGCGAGGCCGGCCTTGTCCTTGGAATCCTCCTCGTCGTCGCTGGCGAACATCGGCCATTCCCGGATTATCCATGCGACAACCAACATCTCATCGTCAGTCCCTCTACCAGAGCCCACAACAAGCGTTCCCTAGCCCCTCCTGCACACCTTTTTTGCGGCGCGTTCGGGTTCCAGCGGGCGGCCATGTTCTCCTTCTTGGCCGGGCGCGGCGAGGTTGGCGAGGTCGGCGGGGAGGTTTCCGACCTGCAAACGTCGCAGTCACACCGCCCGTCATCGGCCTCCACACCATCAGTACGCAACAAGCAGCAATGGCACATAAAGCTCTTGGAATCGACGTACGACTGGTTGGGTGCCCACCTCTTGGCAAGGGGTTCGCCGTCGCGCGTCACGACGGTCGGCTTATCCTTGTCCTCCTTATCGTCGCCCTCTTCTTCTTCTTCGCCGCCGCCCTTGATCCAGCCGTCGGCCTTGAGCACGCGCTTGGGCGGGGGCGACGTCGGTGACGTCGGCCGGCTATCCGTGGTCGACTGCGACTCGTCCACACTAGTCAGATGACCCACGCACGCTCGCGCGACGGGCGCCAGGTGTCATCCCGTGTTCCCAGGCAACACGGGCAGCGTGTCCTCGCTGGGCGGCGTACGTCAGTGCGGTCGACCAGCGGCTCTCCATTTTGGATGCCTTCTTGGACTTCCAGCGCTCCAGGAGCGCCGCCTGGCTGGCTTCCTCGCTGAGCGGCTCCCTGATCGCGGTATCACGCCAAGGTTGGGAAGAAGGCATCCATCGTGTGAGCACGTGCCCTTCACAATCCTACCTTGGCGTGACCGGAAATGCCCATGCACGTACTCGCGCTTGCGGCAGCAGCTGAACAGCGACACGTTGATGTCGTCATGAATGATGGCCGTGCCATCCTCGTTCTCCGTGAGACGCCTGATCGACCCATATCCCGTTATTCGCGGGTTCGTGGCATGCCGCGTCAGTGTCGCGCCGCCGCCATGCACAACCACACCGTGAAGGCTGCTCCCGGACCGAATGGGCTTGGGCCGCACGGGCCGGACTCGCAGGTGCTGCGGCAGGTCCTTAGCCACGATAGCGGCCTGCGACTGGCCGACCTTTTCCGCCAGATCACTGGTATGGATTGCATTCAACGTCGCCAGCGGTGACGACCGCGGTCAGCGGCGAACGGCATGGCCGCCGGCATTGCAGAGCGCAGTGCACCCAATGAGCTCGAAGCGACCATTGCTGTCCCAGTTGATCTGCGCGCTGCGCGTCAGCTTGTTGTTTGTCAGGCTGCAACGTTCCGGGCCAGAGTTACGAGGCGCAGCTCCGCCGCAGTGAGATGCATGTTCACGGGCGCTGCCGCCCGGCGTGTGCGGCCTTCTAGCTTACTCGATGAACTGGACGGAGTCGGACGTCTTGAGTGCGTCCTGGAACACCGGGATGATCTTGTCGTTCAGGTAATTGTGTTGCAGGCTGCGTCACAGGTCAACGTAAAGAAACCGCAGTTACGCGTCAGCATCGTCAGCGACGTTTTACACCGGTTGGCGAGGTATCCATTTCCTGAACACACCTCAGCTCCTTCAGGCCGATCTTCTTCTTGAGTACATCGGCAAGGTAACGGCCGCCTTCCTCGCGGATGCCCACGCGATCCAGACTGAGGTCATGGCAAGCCACGAGGGGAGGGATCAGGCGCGGCCGTGAGCATCGCGGTTCGAGCAACATCGTCTGCAGCATTCACCGATCGCCGCACAGTAGGAACTCGACCGAGTGGTTGCGACGCGCCAGCGTGTCGGCGAGGATTTTGACGCCGTCCTGGAAGATGTTGTTGTTTGACAGGCTGCCCGTCGTCCGCATCGAGCGCGCAGCGTCAATGGAGCATCAGCAACATGCACGTTCGCCGCCAATCCAAAGAGCGGGAGCGCTGCATACTCGAGCGTCTTGAGCGACCGGTTGCTCTTGAGCGCCTCGGCCAGCAGCTTGATGCCACCCGCGGTGATCCGGTTGTCGGCCAGGCTACCGACCGCGTGGGCGGGCGCCCCCGATTGCGAACTTCTCGTTAGGCGGGCCGTCACAGCTTGTCCTGGGCCGCGCATGGCACATACTTCATCCACTCGAGGCGCCGGCTCGCGCGCAGGCCCTCGCTGATTGGGCGCATGTGCACGTCCGTGATGTTCTGGTTCGCCAGGTCCAAAAAGTCGCTGAGGCAGACCGCCAACATTGTGGCATTGCGGACGTTCTCGTCCTCGCTCAGAAGCAGCTGGTGGAACGGCTCGTTCGGGATGGTCATATTGCGGGCACGGCGCATGTTGATGAAGTAGCCGATCGGCGCGATCACGAAGACGCTACCAAAATACACGTAGAGCGGGATTGCCGTCGGCGTGCCCAGGCCGACCTGGAGCCCGCGAACGGCCGTGTCATCACGCGAGCGCGGGGACAGCACGGTGAGACACATCCCAACTCCGAGTGCAGGTGGGGGGTGCCCGTACGTTGTTGATCAGGTACGAGGCGATGGCGCAGATGGTGCCGCCCACGCAGCTGGCGAATGAGCCCGTACGAATGCTGTTCACCTTGGCGCCCTTGCCACGGCACGGCTGGATCCAGTAGTTGACGCACACCAGCGCGACGAAGACGATCAGCGAGAAGCCCAGCACCAGCGGCAGCGCCGTCTCACTGTTCTTGAAGAACACGTTGATGGCGGTCAGGATGGCCTTACCCTGCACGACACAGGCCCCGTGGCGCCAAGATCCCGGGCGCGCAACCGACCGTAAGCGCCCGCAACAAGCCCATCTCATCCCATACACACACAGTAGCCGCCGTACCATCAGCAGGGCGACCTCAAAGGTGGTATTGAACCGGATAAAGTCGCGGACGTTAACACGGATCTTGGTGATGTACCACAGCGACGCGAGGTACAGCGCGACGGCGGTGATGGAGCCGAGCGTCGCGTAGACGATGTGGGTGCCCGTGTAGCACTCGACCTCGTCGTCTGCGCGAAGGTACACGTAGTTGGGGTAGTTGGGGTCGTTGTAGACGCAGTCCAGCTGGCGGAGGCAAATGTCCATCGCCGGGATGAGGACGATGAAGAGGAAGAAGGAGTAGATCTTGTTGAGCATGTCCTTGAATACCGCGTTCTCACTGCGGATGCGGAACAAGCTCAGGAAGAGGATGATACCGTACACGGCGAGGGTGCCCCAAAAGGTGAAAAGGTACACCTTGAAAGGCAGGGAGATCTTGGCGAACTGGAATGTGTTGGTGAGGCCGTCGCTGATCTGCTGGTTGTTCCAGCGCAGGTTCTGGACGACGAAGAAGCTGGAGAGGATGAAGAACTCGTAGACGTACATGAGGTTCATGAGGCCCGTCTTGGCGACCCAGTACTTGGTGATGATGTAGAGGTAGAGGAGCTTTTGCATGAAGGTCTTACGTGGCGTGAGGTGCATGCGCTTCAGCTCCTGCTCGGCAGCAATGCACTGCGCGTCGCCATAGCTCTGCATGGACGTCTCAAAGCCCGTGAGCTCGTTGTCGGCGTCGCCCTCGAAGAGCTGCAGGCGGCTCTTGACGATCGAGTTTTGGATGTCCTTGAGCTCGTCCTCGCCGGTGCTTGTGTCCACGCTGGAGTACGCGCGGTAGAGCGCCCAGCCGCCGAAGACGGCCCAGATAATGAAGAAAATGACGCCAGCCACGATCGAGGCGGTCGGCGGTGCCGTGTTGACGTCCACGCCGCAGACAGTCGCGTTCGTGCCGGCCACCTCGCCGAGGCTGTACAGGTACGTCTTCTCGGTCGTACAGACGGAGCCGTTGAACGGGCACGGCGCCGACTCGCCGGGATCCAGAGCGGTGACCAGCGTGTACACCGCGTCCGTGACATTGTACAGGCCGGAGCCGTTGCAGTACGTGCTGCCCATGATGCTGCGGGCCCTACGCGCGGCGCGACGTCGGGTGGGGCGGCGCGCTGCGGCCGGTCACGAGGCTGATGACACGTGCACGCGATGCGGTGTGGCCGTGTGGCAGCGGACCGGGCCTCCTTCCCGCAGTGTGCTAGGGCGTGCGCGTGCGCGGGAGCGGGTCGATCAGCGCGATAGTGCGCGATCGCGTGCGTCCTGGCAAGTTGTTATGACGACGCGCCCTCCAAGCACGCCGCCGGGGCCGAACTAGGCCGAAAGCGGTGTGGCGGTAGGCGATAAGTGAGGCCGTCGCCTGCGACGCAGCGCGTGGCTGCGTGGCCGTCGCCACCTAATCAGGCCTGCGGCCGCGTGAAAGCCGCGTGAACGATCGTCGAAAGGTGAGGCGGGCGGCCGAGCGAAAAATTTTTCCCCCCCGCCCGTAGTGTTGTGGGTGTCTGACGCAGCCACGTTCCAGCTTGATACACCCGCGTTGCCGCGTCGCTGCGCGGGGCGGCTGCTGCCCGGCACGCTGAAGAAACCACGACGGCCGCCGACGCGCCCGCGGGATGCAGCACGAGGGCGTTGGGCGGCTGCTGTGTCTGTCTGCTGGGGCTTCCACTGAAGGCTATGCGGCCTGAGCACATACGCGGCCGACGACGCATCGCTCGAGGGGCACCGCAGGGCGCTCCGCGATGCGCGCCGCCGGCAGCGCCGGACGCCCCGATCCCTGTCGGCGCCAAGGCTGCCCCCTCGCCTGCGGAGGGCGACTGCGGGGCGCCACAGTGGACAGAAGCTGGGCGAGCCCCCCTCCAGCCTTGCCACCGCTGGTGAACGACCCGCATCGCCATGCGTCTCCGTGCGCCCTTCCGGCGAACCGCGCTCGTGCCCCACCAGCACTGTCAGTTTGCCACGGTTTCATCGGCGCTCGTGCCCCTCGAGCGATCTATAGAACGACCCCGAGGAAGTGCCCCCCGAGAGCAAAGTGAGGAGCACCATAAGGCAAGTGGGGAGGCACCAGCGTGTCACATGGTCCGAGTCGGCGGGCTGACGCGAGCAGCAGACAGGGTGCGGCGGACGGCGGCCGGAAGGACGAGCACCGGCGACAAGCGCACTCTTCAAAGGGCGCCTGCTCAAGAGCGTCGCAAGAGCCGTCGACGAAGCTGCGGCGTACGACAGGCTTCATCTCTGGGAGCCGTGCGCGTTCACAACGGCTGCGGGGCCACCCGAGCGGCCAGGCCATCAGCAGCACTGCATTGTGTATACCGTGAACCGCACCGGTCGCGCAACCCCACCAACCCGTAGCGTCGTTCCCGGCGTCGAGCAACGACGCGGGCCACGTTTCCCGGCCACCATGCCGATCTCCACTTGCGCCTGCCTTAACGTCAAGGTGCATAGCACCAAGGTGGCGCCCGCCGAAGCCGCCGCCATTCTGCAACCGCCGCGCGGCTTCAACGCGCTGGTGACCCTCGGCATGGGCGGCATCCAAATAGTACGGCCGGGCTCTTGTGGGCGCGCGCTCGGTGCCTGCCCCAACGTCGCATTCATGCGCTATGGCGGCCCTATCGCTGTCCCGTGCTCGCGGCTGCAGGAGTACCCCGCGCTGGCGGTGACGCGGTTGGCAGATAGTAGCTGGACGGTGCTGCAGTGCGGCCACTGCGCACGTGACGTCGTGGCGACGCATGCTTCGACCGGTGCAAGCGGGCAGCTGCCGCTCTCCGACTTTTTGGCGCACAGCGGCCCGTTCTATCTGCACGAGGGCTGCTTGGTATGTGCAATTTTGGACGTGCCGTTTGTTGAATTGGCCTAACAGGGGGCCGAGTGCGGATTTCATGCGCTGAACAGGGCGAGCGCGAGGTTGAGGCTGCGCGGGCGAGCCCCACCTACTCGACCCTGTTCCGCATCGTGGTCTCGCACAGCCCCGATGGTGCCACTCCGGCGCCGCCGTCTGCGGCCGCGGCGGCCTTGCAAGCGCGTACGTGCACCGTACAGCGCGAATGCCTAATGGTCATGACAGGAAAGCTGAGCGTCTGAAGTAGTTTGAGGCATTCGGCGTGCGAGGGACGTGGCCGCAGTGACGCTGAGCCCGCCGGACGGCGAGCTGGGCGCGATTCAAAAGTCGCTGGACGAGACGCTCCACGACGCCGTGCACGCGCTGGACCAAGAAGTGCAGGACCGGATCAAGTGCGTCGTGTAGGCGCTTGTGTCTTGGTAGTGCCTGTCGGCGATGCCAACGGCGGGGTGCGGAATGCCGTGGCGCTCGCGCTGTACGATTACAGGCGTTTCGCGCAGGAGCAGCAGCGCTGGCTTGACGAACAGCGGACCCGCATGCAGCAGGACCGGTTGATCCTTTGGCAGAGCATTGTGGCGGTCCACAAACAGCGGTACGGCCGGGCGACAAGAATGTTGTTGCGACTGCCATGAGGCCAACAACTGGCGGCAACCGACCTGGGGATCGCGCATACCACACAGGGCGGGCGAGCCGCGGCGGCGGCCAAGCATTGCGGCCAGCATGGACCCGGCCGCGGCGGCGGCAACAGCAGCAGCGGTAGCAGCGGCGGCAGCAGCGACGACGGCCGCACCAGCACCAGCCACCACGGCTGTCACGGCTGAGCGGCCGGCCGCGAGCACGTCGCCGAAGCCTGCTATCCCGGTCCCGGCCGCCAAGGAGGTCGCTGATCCAGAGCTGGTCGTGTCGTTGGGCCCCGTCGCCTCCAAAGATGACGGTGCGGCGCCATGGCGCTTGGTCCGTCGC
>Ga0180215_1003550_pt1 | contig 14540 bp, 11 predicted proteins | sample eDN3rd37CBELigBY_FD_128871 | JGI IMG/M metagenome (GOLD analysis project Ga0180215, IMG submission 128871) | Enriched backyard soil microbial communities from Emeryville, California, USA - eDNA 3rd pass 37_C BE-Lig BY (version 2) (version 2) | ecosystem: Environmental > Terrestrial > Soil >...
GCGGGCCTCCAGCGCCAACGCGCACAGCCGCGCCGAGCGGTGCGCGATCCGGAAGATCCGCGCGTCGCCCGCCGACTGGCCCGCGCCGACGCCCTCGGCCTCCAGCACGCGCACGCGCGCGCCGCGGCGCTGGAGCTCGAACGCGGCCGCGAGCCCGCTGATCCCCGCCCCGACGACCACGACGTCCATCACGGGGCATCGTAGGGTTCTCGCGAGTGGCGGACCTGCAGGAAATCGTGGATGACCTCGAGGCCGAGATCCGGCGGCCGATCTCGGTCGAGGACCGGCGCTGGCGGCTGCTCGCGCACAGCGTGCAGCCCGCCGAGGCGGACCCGGTCCGGCGGTCGTCGATCCTGACCCGCGAGACGTCGCCGGAGGTGGCGGCGTGGCTGGAAGGGCTCGGGCTCAAACGCGCACGTGAGCTCGTGGACCTCCCGGCCAACGACGAGCTCGGGATGCGCCGCCGCGGGTGCCTGCCGATCCGTCACGGCGACGCGCTGCTCGGGTTCCTGTGGGTGATCGTCGGCGACCGGCCGCTGACGCCGTCCGAACGCGAGGCCATCACCCGCAGCGGGGAGGAGGTCGCGCGCAACCTGTGGGAGCGCCGGCGCGCCGCCGACGAGCGCCGGGAGCGCACGATCGCCCACCTCGAGGCCCTGCTCCAAGGCCGCCCGGGCGCGGCGCGCGAGCTCGCGGACACGCTGCGCTGGCCCGAGACCGGCGGTGCCTACGCGATCGCGGTCACGGACGTCGACCCGGACCGGCTGCGCCGCCGCCGCGGCGACCTCGCGTGGACGGGCACGACGATCCTCGCCCGCGACCCCGCCAAGCTCGCGGAGAGCCTGGAGCAGGCGGGCGCGACCGGCGGCGTGAGCGCGACCTTCGCCGACCTCGCGCAGGCGCCCGAGGCGCTCAACCAGGCCAAGATCGCCGCCCTCTGCGCGCCGGCCCTGAACCAGCGCGTCGCGACCTACGACCGCCTCGGCAGCTGGGCGCTGGTCGCGACCCTCTGGGACGGCGCGGGGCGCCCCGAACCGCCGCCCCCGATCACGCAGCTCGCCGCGCACCGCCGGGCACAACCCCTGCTCGACGCGCTGGAAGGCCTGCTCGAGCACGGCGGCGACGTCGCCGCCGCGGCCGCCGCCCTCAGCATGCACCGCGCGACGCTCTACCGCCGGCTGGAGCGCGTCGAGGAGATCACGGGCCTGGACCTGGCCAACGGCGACGACCGGCTGCTGGCGCACATCGGACTGCGCATCCTCAAGCTCGCGACAGCTGTCGCGTCCACGCGCGACTAGTCGCGACGGCCCACCCCTGGGACGCGACCCTCGCACGGACGACGATTCGTCCATGGCCGCCCCGACGCAAGAGCGCCCCACCGAAGATCTCGAGACCCCGATCCGGGCGATCGGCACCGAGCTCGCCGCCCGGATGCCGCGCCCGCGCGCCCTCTCGACCGCGCGGGCCGAGCGGCGCATGCAGGAGCTGCTGATGCGCGACCCGGCGCTGCGCGCGGCGCTGTTCCGCTTCGTCGACGTCCGCCCGGCGTGCACGACCCCCGCCGACGTCACGCGCCACCTGCACGAGCTGCTCGCGCAGGCCGAGGAGTCCGGCCACGCCCGCCGCGCCGCCGCGATCGCCGGCCGCAAGCTCGCCACCCGCCCCGTGGCCGCGATCGCCGCCACCGGCGTCAGGCAGATGGCCCAGCGCTTCATCGTCGGCGAGGACGCCGAGGACTCGCTCAAGGCGATCACCGCGCTCTGGAAGGATGGCGTCGACACGACCGTCGACCTGCTCGGCGAGGCCACGGTCACCGAGCCCGAGGCCGACCGCTACATGCAGCGCTGCGAGGACGCGCTGCGCACGCTCGCGGACGCCGCCAAGCGCTTCCCCGCCCGCGACGTCAACCTCTCCGTCAAGGTCTCCGCGCTCACGCCGCTGCTGCGTCCTGAAGCCCCCGAGCGCGGGATCGAAGGCGCGCGACCGCGCCTGCGCCACCTCCTGAACGTGGCCAAGGAGGTCGGCGCCCACCTGCACGTGGACATGGAGTCCTTCGACACCCGCGAGGCGATCACCGACCTCACGCTCGAGCTGCTCTCCGAGCCCGAGTTCGCCGACGGGCCGTCGGCGGGGATCGTCCTGCAGGCCTACCTCGTCGAGTCGCCCGCGCACCTCGACCACCTGTTCGACTGGGCGCGCAACACGCCGCGGGCGCACCCGTTCACGATCCGCCTGGTCAAGGGCGCCTACTGGGACCACGAGGTCGTCCAGGCCACCCAGCACGGCTGGACGCCCCCGGTGTTCACCGACCGCCGGGCGTGCGACCGCAACTTCGAGCTGCTCAGCCGGCGGCTGATCGACGCCACGCCGCTCGTCAAGATCGCGATCGCGTCGCACAACCTGCGCTCGATCGCGCACGCCGCGGCCTACGCCGACCTGCGCAGCGTCGGCAGCGAGCACTTCGAGTTCCAGGTCCTGCGCGGGCTCGGCGACGACACCCAGGCCGCGCTCGCCGCCACGGGCCGGCGCGTGCGCGCGTACTGCCCGGTCGGCGACCTCGTCGCGGGCATGGCCTACCTCGTGCGGCGCCTGCTCGAGAACACCGCCAACGACTCCTTCCTCGCCGCCGCCGCGAGCGGCACGTCCACCGCCGAGCTCCTGGAGGCCCCGTGACTTTCGCCAACGAACCGCTGCTCGAGCTGCGCCGCGAGGCCGTCCGCCGCGAGGCGCTGGAGGCGCTCGAGGCGCTGGACGCCAAGCTGCCGCTCGAGGTCCCGATGCTGATCGGCGAGGATGTGGTGCAGGGCCGCGTGTTCGCGTCCGTGGACCCGGCCGGCCCGGCGCGGGTCGTCGCCCACGCCCACGAGGCCACCGCGCAGCACGTCGCCGACGCGGTCGCGAGCGCCGAGCGCGGCCACGCCGCGTGGTCGCGCCGCCCCGCCGCCGAGCGCGCCGCCGCGCTCCAGCGCGCCGCCGACATCCTGCGCTCCCGCCGCCTCGAGCTCGCCGCGCTCGCCGTCCGCGAGGCGGGCAAGCCCTGGACGGAGGCCGACGCCGACGTCTGCGAGGCGATCGACTTCCTCACCTACTACGCGCAGGGCGCGCTCGCGCTCGACGCGGGCCGCCCGCTGCTGCAGCTGCCGGGCGAGCGCAACGCGATGCGCTACGTCGCGCGCGGCGTGACCGGCGTGATCGCGCCCTGGAACTTCCCGCTGGCGATCGCCGCCGGCATGGTCAGCGCGGCGCTCGCGACCGGCAACGCGGTCGTGCTCAAGCCCGCCGAGCAGACCCCGGCGTGCGCGAAGGCCGTCGTCGACGCGCTGCACGCGGGCGGCGTCCCGCTCGACGCGCTGCACCTACTGCCCGGTTTCGACGAGGCGGGCAAGGCGCTCGTCGCCGACCCGCGCGTCCACACGATCGTGTTCACCGGCTCGTGCGCCGCCGGGCTGCACATCCTCGAGGCCGCGGCCCAGGTGGTCCCGGGCCAGCGCCACATCAAGAAGGTGATCGCCGAGATGGGCGGCAAGAACGCCGTCATCGTCGACTCCGACGCCGACCTCGACGACGTCGTCCCGGCGCTGCTGAAGTCCGCGTTCGCGTTCGCGGGCCAGAAGTGCTCGGCGGCCAGCCGCGCGCTCGTGCACCGGGCGGTCGCGGACGAGCTGACCGAGCGCCTCGCGGGCGCGCTCGGCACGCTGCGCGTCGGCCCGGCGCACGCGTTCGGCACCGACGTCCCGCCCGTGATCGACGTCGCCGCCCAGCAGCGGATCGAGCGCTACATCGCGAGCGCGACGCCGCTCGCGCAGGGCGAGACCCGCGACGATGGGTTCTACGTCCCGCCGACGCTCTTCGCCGGCCTGCCCGCCGACGCGCCGGTCGTGCGCGAGGAGATCTTCGGCCCGGTGCTGAGCGTGGAGACGGTGGAGAGCGTCGAGCACGCCTGCGACATCGTCGACGCCTCGGACTTCGCGCTCACCGGCGGCCTGTTCTCGCGCAGCCCGCGCACGATCGAGTACGTGAGCGAGCGCACGCCGGTCGGCAACCTCTACGTCAACCGCGAGATCACGGGCGCCATGGTCGGCCGCCAGCCGTTCGGCGGCGGCAAGCTGTCCGGTACGGGCCCGAAGGTGGGCGGCCCGGACTACCTGCTGCAGTTCGTCGAGGCGCGCGCGGTGACCGAGAACACGGTGCGCCACGGGCTCGTGGTCTGATCGCAACTAACGGCTTGTAAGCACGAAGCCGTGCGAGTAGCCTCGCCGGTATGCCCTTCGTCGGCCTGGTCTCCGATCCCCGCTGGGAGCCGCCGGAGGGCCAGCCGGACCCGGAGCGCCGCCGCCGCGCGTGGACGATCCCGTGGGGCGTGCTGATCTGGACGGCGGTCTTCGTCGCGCTGATGCTGCTGGTCCCGGTCGTCAGCGGCGCGCTCGGCGCGGCGGCCGGCTACGTGCTCCTGTGCGTGGCCGTCGCGGTCGGCGTGTGGCGGCTGGACCGCTGGTGCGCGACGTTCAACTGGCGCGGGATGCGCGACTACCAGTCCTGACCGTCGCCGCCCCGCCGCCGCTGCGACGGGGCGGCATCAGCCCTAGTTGCGGACCGGGATCTGCTCGTAGCGCTCCGGGTCGATCTGGTCGAGCCAGCCGTCCGCGGTCGCGTCGATGATCCCGCGCACGGCGGCCTATCGGTGTTGCGACCCCCCGGCGCGATCGTAACCGGACGCCCCGGTCAGCAACCGGCGTTGACGCGCGGCTCGTGCGGCACGGTCACGTCGTAGACCGCGCCGTCGCGGACCACGACGCCGCGCTCGGCGAGCCCGTCCAGGGCGCGTTCGACGACCGCGAGCGGCTCGAGCTCGAGCGCGTCCGCGGCCACCGGCGCCCACGGCAGCGCCGCCAGCGCCGCGGCGTCGCGCGGCGCGATCATCAGGTGCGAGACGAGCGCGCGCCGCACGGCGTGCCACACCGCCCGCGAGGGGCGCTCGCGGAAGCGCTCGTAGCGCGCGAGGTTCCCGGCCACCGTGGCCGGCACGTCGGTGACCGGCGGGCCGTGCCCGGGGACCGTCATGCGCGGCTCGAGCGCGGCGATCCGCTCCACCGAGGCGATCATGCGGTCGAGCGCGCCCGCCGACCAGGGGCCGCCGAACGGGACCCACGCGGCGTCGCCGGCCTGCAGCAGGTCGCCCGTCATCGCCACCCGCTCCTCCGCGTGCCAGTAGGCGACGTGCCCGGGCGTCTGGCCCGGCGTGGCCACGACCTCCAGCGGCCCGACGCGGTCGCCGTCGCGCAGCGCCCGGTCGACGCGGTAGCGGGGGACGGGGAAGCCCAGCCACGGGTCGCAGGCCCGCGGGTCGCCGTCGTTGACCAGCGCGGCCTCGCGCTCGTGCGCGACCACCGGCACGCCGAGCGCGCCCGCGTTGCCGGCGTGGTCGGCGTGGAAGTGCGTCAGCGCAACCCACGCCAGGTCGCCGGCCGCCAGCCCGTGCTCACCCAGGAACGCGTGCACCTGCGCCAGCGACGCCGGGCTCGCGCTGCCGGTGTCCACCAGCACGGGCTCGGCGCCCGTGACGAGCACGACGTTCGCGCTCGGGCCGGGGCGGACGTCGACGGCGATCACGGCGAGCAAGGATGCCACTGCGCTGCCGGCGGACGGCCCCGCGCGCACGCTCGCCCGGCCGGTACGGGTGGGGGTGATGTACATCCGTCACACGTGGTGGGACATCTGTACATCACCCCCCTTCCTCACGGCCTCCGCCTCGGGGGTGAGGAACAAATGTTTCGCTCAGCGAAAGATCCGTTCATCACCCCCGCGCGACGCCGCCGCCAGTTCGCCGGCCGCCAGCCCGTGCTCACCCAGGAACGCGTGCACCTGCGCCAGCGACGCCGGGCTCGCGCTGCCGGTGTCCACCAGCACCGGTTCGGCGCCCGTGACGAGCACGACGTTCGCGCTCGGGCCGGGCCGGACGTCGACGGCGATCACGGCGAGCAAGGATGCCACCGCGCTGCCGGCGGACGGCCCCGCGCGCACGCTCGCCCCGCCGGTACGGGTGGGGGTGATGTACATCCGTCACACGTGGTGGGACATCTGTACATCACCCCCACGCGACGCCGCTAGGTCTCAGGCAGCCACCAGCGGCGCGGCGCGATCAGCTCGTGCATCTTCTGCGGCCCGTAGGACCCGGGCGCGTAGCGGTGCAGCGGCGGCGGGTCGTCGAGCAGGTCCGCCGACGCCGCCCACAGGCGCTCGATGCCCTCCGAGTCGGTGAACAGCGTGCGGTCGCCGAGCATGGCGTCGTACATCAGCCGCTCGTAGGGCTCGAGGCCCTGGGTGCCGAAGGACTGCTCGTAGGTGAACTCCATGCGGGCCTGGCCGAGCCGCATCTTGGGGCCCGGGACCTTGGCCAGGAACGAGGTGGTGATCTTGCCGGGGTCGCCGAAGTCGAAGGAGATGTGGTCGGGCCCGTAGTCTTCGACGAAGGCGCCCGCGGCGCGGAACATGCCGCGCGGGGGCTCGCGGAAGGCGATCGTCAGCAGCCGCCGCGACTCGCCCATCGACTTGCCCGTGCGCAGGAAGAAGGGGACGCCGGACCAGCGCCAGTTGTCGATCTCGGCGCGCATCGCGATGAAGGTCTCGGTCTGCGAGTCGGGGTCGACGCCCTTGCCTTCGCGGTAGCCCGCGTACTGGCCGCGGATCACGCAGTTCGGGCTGATCGGCTTGACCGAGCGGAAGACCTTGCCGGTCTCCTCGACGATCGAGCGCCCGTCGAGCGCGGTCGGCGGCTCCATCGCCACGAAGCCCAGCACGTGGAAGAGGTGGGTGACGACCATGTCGCGGTAGGCGCCCGTCTCCTCGTAGAAGCCCGCGCGGTCGTCGACGGCGAGCGTCTCGGGCACGTCGATCTGGACGTGGTCGATGTGGTCCTTGTTCCAGATCGGCTCGAACATGCCGTTGGCGAAGCGCAGCGCGATCAGGTTCTGGATCGCCTCGCGCCCGAGGAAGTGGTCGATCCGGAACACGCGCTCCTCGGGGAAGACCGTGTGGACGAGCGCGTTCAGCTTCACGGCGGACTCGAGGTCGACGCCGAACGGCTTCTCGAGCACGACGCGCGAGCGCTCGGCCAGGCCGGTGCCGCCGAGCGCCTCGACCGTGGCCCCGAACGCCCCGGGCGGGATCGACAGGTAGAAGAGCCGGCGCGGCGCGCCGCCGAGCTCCTTGTCGGCCTTGGCCACCGCGTCGACCAGCGGCGCGGGGTCCTCGGCGCTGAACGCGCTGAACTCCAGGCGCTTCGCGAAGCGGTCGAAGGTCTCGCCGGCGGCGCTGCCGACGGCCTGGCGCGCCACCTCGCGGAAGTCCTCGGCGGTCCCGCCCTTGCGCGAGGTGCCGATGATGCGGTAGTTCGCGGGCATCAGGCCGGCCCGGTCGAGGTGGAAGAGCCCGGGGAGGAGCTTGCGCTTGGACAGGTCTCCAAGCGCGCCGAAGAGCACGATGATGTGATCGTCAGGCGTCGCGGCGCCGTCGGTGCGGGGAGTCACGCGAGCGAGTATGGCGGCTCGGCGTGGACGGATCTCAACACATGTGCGGTAGCGCCACCGCGGGCGAAGCCCGTAGTTTTCTCTGAGAGCCTCATGAGGGAGGCCTGTCCAGAGAGGGGACATATGGCCAGGAAGGGTTTGTCCGGCCTCGCGGCCGGAGCCATGGTGACTGCGGCGTTCGCACTGGCGCCGGCGAGCGCGCAGGCACACCCGTGCGCGGTCACGTGGTCGTTGGAGACGGCCACGTTCCTATCCGCCAATGACGCGAGCAGCGCGTGGGCGGGCTCGCTGCCGACGATGTACGGCAGCGACTCGGACTGCGCGCCCGCCCCGGTGGAGCTCACCGCCAAGCGCGCGTACAGCAGCGCGGCCGCCGATGACCCGGCGGAGGCGACCTCGACGTTCACCTACACGCCCAACATGCGGCCCGTCGGCTACTCGGCGCGCATCCCGCCGGTGCCGTCGTCGCTGGCCGACATCAACTCCGACATGGCCTTCAAGGGCAACTACATGTTCCAGGGCCACTGGAGCGGCTTCCGGGTGATCGACATCTCCGATCCGGCCAACCCGGTCCAGGTCTACAACACCGAGGCGTGCCGCCACACCTCGGGCCAAGGCGACGTGGTCGTGCACGGCAACATCCTCGTGCGCACGTGGGACGCGCCCGCGACCGGCGCGCAGGCCGGCGCGACCTGCGCGGGCCAGGCCGTCGGGTCCGGGTTCGAGGGCATCCACATCTGGGACATCTCGGACCCGACCAACCCGGTCTTCAAGAAGCAGGTGCGGATGGCGAGCACGGGCAACGAGCCCGGCGCGCCGACCGGCTGCGGCGCGCACACCGCGACCGCGGTGCCGGATGACGCGCGCGGCAACCTGTACCTGTACGTGGGCGGCTCCAGCGGCTCGTGCACGGGCATGGACATCGTGCGCATCAGCCAGGCCGACCCGAGCCAGGCCACGTTCCTGCGCCGCGCCTCGGCCGGCCGCCAGTGCCACGACAACAACGTGATCATGGGCGACATCAACCTGGCGATGTGCGCGGGCGGCAACGGCTTCTCGGTGTTCAAGTTCGACCCGACGCGCGACCCGGACGAGGCCGGCACGCCCGAGCAGCCCGGCGGCATCGCGAACCCGACGCTGCTGTACTCGCGGCAGGTCCCGGGCGTCTCGATCGCCCACTCCGGCTCGTTCACCTACGACGGCAAGGTGCTGATCTTCGGCCACGAGCCGGGTGGCGGCACCGGCGCCCAGTGCCAGGCGACCAGCAGCGTCAACAACCGCACGCTGTTCTTCTTCGACCCGCAGACGGGCACGCAACTGGGCTCGCTGCTGCACCCGCGCCCGCAGGCCAGCAACGAGAACTGCACGTGGCACAACTTCAACGTCGTGCCGACGTACAAGGGCTACTACGCCGTCTCGGGCAACTACCAGTCCGGTGTCTCGGTGTTCGACTTCACCAACCCGGCGGCCCCGGAGGAGATCGCGTACGCCGACCCGGCGCCGCTGTCGCCCAACCAGACCGGCGGCGACTGGTCGACGCACTTCTACAACGGCCGCATCTACGAGTCCGACATCCGCCGCGGCGTGATCATCTGGGAGCTCGACCATGACGCGATGCGCCGCACGCGCACGGTCGACCTCTCCAACCCGCAGACCCAGCTCGGCTCCTTCGAGCAGGACCTGGAGGGCCCGGAGATCACGATCGCCGCGCCGGTCGACGGCGGCGAGTTCCTGCAGAACTCGGTGCACAACGCGAGCTTCTCGTGCGACGACGCCGACTCCGGCGTCGAGTCGTGCACCGGCACGGTCGCCAACGGCGCCGCGCTGGACACGAGCACGATCGGCACGCACGAGTTCACGGTGACCGCCACCGACAAGGCCGGCAACGAGACGACCGAGACCGTCTCCTACGTCGTCAACAGCACGGCGGTCGAGGGCGAGGTCGGCGGGTCGGTGAGCGCGACGTTGTCGCTGCAGCTCGGCAGCGCGGCGAGCTTCGGCGCGTTCACGCCGGGCATCGCCCGCGACTACACGGCGTCCACCGCGGCCAACGTCGTCTCCTCCGCGGGTGATGCGACGCTGACGGTGTCCGACCCGAGCGCCGAGCACACCGGCAAGCTCGTCAACGGCGCGTTCGCGCTGGCCTCGCCGGTGCACGCCTCCGCGACCAGCGCGGCGGGCACGGCGGCCCCGGGCGGTGCGGTCGGCGGCGCCGACGCCCCGACGACGCTGCTGACCTACGCCGGCCCGGTCTCCAACGACCAGGCCACGGTGACGTTCACGCAGTCGATCGGCGCCGGTGACGCCCTGCGCACCGGCAGCTACAGCAAGACGCTGACGTTCACGCTGTCGACGACGACGCCGTGATCGGTCGCCCCGCCCGTGGAGAGAACTCCACGGGCGGGGCCCGCTCCGGTCCTGCGCCAGTCCGTATCGTCCCGCGCCTGGGGCCCATGAGGGGGCCTTCAACGAGAGGGGTGCAATGCGCAGGATGAGGGGCCTCGCCGGGTTGGCGAGCGTAGGCGCCGTGCTACTGGTCGGCGCCACGGCGCCGCCGGCCGCGATGGCGCACCCGTGCATGTCCGAGGTCGCGGCCTCGGTCGGCTCGAACCTCGAGCTTCACACGGGCGGCAACTGGGCCGGGTACATGCCGGCCTTCGAGGCGCTCGGACACGAGTGCAGCGAGGATCTGAGCGCGATCGAGTACCGGTCACTCGCCGACACGTCGGCCGCTGCGGATCCGGTCCCGGGCGTGCCCGCGGGCCCGGTCGTCGAGGGCGCGGGCTTCGACATCAACAACCTCGAGCCGCTCGGCTACTCCGAGCGCAACGTGCCGTTCTCCGGCACGGGCTCGAGCGTCTACAACTCCGACCTGGCGTTCAAGGACAACCTGGTCTTCCACGGCACGTACGAGGGCTTCCGGGTCATCGACGTCAGCGACAAGACCCGCCCGACGCAGATCCTGAACTACACGGGCTGCAACGTCGGCCAGGGCGACGTGATCGTCTACGAGAACCTGCTGATCCGCTCCTGGGACTCGCCGAACCACACGAACGCCACCTGCGCCGGCCAGCTCGTCGGCGCCGGCTTCGAGGGCATCCACATCTTCGACATCTCCGACCCGACGGCGCCGGTGATGGTCCGCCAGCTGCGGATGGCGGCCACGGGCAACGAGCCGGGCGCGCCGACGGGTTGCGGCTCGCACACGGCGACCGCCGTGCCGGACCCGGCACGCGGCTTCCTGTACATCTACAACGGCGCCTCGAGCGGTACCTGCAACGGCATCGACGTCGTGCGCATCAGCCTGGAGGACCCGACCGACGCGACGTTCCTGCGCCGCGTCAGCCACGGCCGCTCGGCGTCCTGCCACGACAACAACGTGCTGATGAACGTCGGCGGCACCGGCGTCGGCTACGCGATGTGCGCGGGCGGCAACGGCCTGGCGATGTACAAGTTCGACCTCGGCCTGGACGCGGACGCCGAGGGCGGCGTCGAGCGCCCGACGCTGCTGTGGTCGAAGTCGATCAGCGCCACGACGGGGCACTCCGGCTCGTTCACCTACGACGGCGAGTACCTGATCTTCGGCCACGAGCCGGGCGGCGGGTCGGCCGCGCGCTGCCAGGCCACGAGCAGCATTCAGGACCGCACGCTGTGGTTCATCAAGCCGCTGACGGGCGACATCGCGGGCACGATGCTGCATCCGCGCCCGCAGACCAACCGCGAGAACTGCACCTGGCACAACTTCAACGTCGTGCCGACCAAGGCCGGGTACTACGCGACCGTCGGCTCCTACCAGTCGGGCATCTCGGTGTTCGACTTCTCCAACCCGGCGGCCGCCAAGGAGATCGCCTACGCCGATCCCGCCCCGCTCAGCGAGACCTCGCTGATCCTCGGCGGCGACTGGTCGACGTACTGGCACAACGGCTACATCTACGAGTCCGACATCCGGCGCGGCCTGATCACCTGGAAGCTCGACCTTCCGGACGGCCCCGCCAAGGAGCACCTGGCCCGGACGAACACGTTCGCGCTGTCGAACCCGCAGACGCAGGCCACGACCTACGAGTACGACAACACGGCGCCGACGATCTCGATCGCGTCGCCGGCCGAGGGCCAGACCGTCGGCCAGAACGGCGCGCTGGTCGCCGACTTCGACTGCGGTGACAACGTCGAGGTCGAGTCCTGCGTGGGCAGCGCCGCCGACGGCGGCGCGGTCGACACCGGCACGATCGGTTACAACACGTTCGTCGTCACGGCGACCGACACCGCCGGCAACCAGACGACCGAAGAGGTCACGTTCGTCGTCAACAGCACGGACGCCACGGCGCCCGTGGGCGGCGACGTCCCGGCGACCCTGGCGCTGACCCTGGGCGCCCCGGCCGGCTTCGGCGCGTTCACGCCGGGCGTCGCGAGCGAGTACACGGCCGGCACGACCGCCACCGTGACCTCGTCCGCCGGGGACGCCGCGCTGACCGTGTCCGACCCGTCCGCCGCGGACGCGGGCAAGCTGGTCAACGGCGCGTTCGCGCTGGCGTCGCCGGTGACGGCGACGGCCACCAGCGCGGGCGGGACCGCAGGCGCCGACGGGGCCGTGGGCGGCAGTGACGCGCCCACGTCGCTGCTGTCCTACGGCGGCCCGGTGGCCAACGACGCGGTGACGATCACCTTCAAGCAGGCGATCGCCGCCGACGAGCCGCTCCGCACCGGCTCCTACAGCAAGACGCTGACCTTCACGCTCAGCACCACCGCTCCGTAGCGACTCACCCGGTGCGCGCTGCTTCCGCGGCGCGCACCGGGGCGGGGCTCGCCGCCTGCAGCCAGGCGGCGAAGTCCGCCGGGGCGAGCGGGCGCGAGAGGTGATAGCCCTGGGCGATGTCGCAGCCCAGCGCGCGCAGCAGCGCGAACGTCGGCTCGTCCTCGACGCCTTCGGCGACGATGCGCAGCCCGAGCGCGTGCGCGAGCTCGACCGAGGTCGCCACGATCGGCAGCTTGGCGTTGTGGATGTCGAGCACGAAGGAGCGGTCGACCTTGATCTCGCGGATCGGGAAGCGGGCGATCCGGACGAGCGAGGAGTGGCCCGTGCCGAAGTCGTCGATCGAGATCGCGATCCCGGCGGCGTCGAGCGCGGCCAGGACCTCGTCGGCGACGCGCGAGTCCTCGACGGCGGCCGTCTCGGTGATCTCGAGCGTGAGCGCCGCGGCGGGGACGCCGTGGCGGCGCAGCGCGGCGATCACGCGCGCCGGAAGGTCGAACTCGCCCAGGTTGGCGGTGGCGAGGTTGACGGAGACGCCGAGGTCGTGACCGTCGGCGCGCCAGCAGGCCGCGGCGGCCAGCGCGCGGTCGAGCACCCAGTCGGTCAGCGGCGTGATCAGCTCGCTGCGCTCGACCGCGGGCAGGAACTCGTCCGGGCGCATCCGCGCCCAGCGCAACAGCGCCTCCGCGCCGTGCACGGCGCCCGTGCGGACGTCGACCAGCGGCTGGAAGTGCAGCTCGAGCTCGCCGGCGTCGAGCGCCTCGCGGACGTCGTCGACGAGCTCGCGGTCGCGGTGGGCGGCGAACGAGGCGCGGACGCTGCCGGTCAGCGCCAGCCCCGTCCGGTGCACGGCGGCCAGCAGGCCCAGCGCGGCCAGGCAGACCGACGCGGCCGGGAGGCTCAGCCACTCGTTGAGGACCAGCAGCGCGAGCCCCGCGATCACGGCGACGAGCGCCGCCGAGTTCGCGCGCACGCCGGTGAAGGTCGCCTGCGCGCGCCGGGGCGCCGGCAGCGGCCGCCAAGCCGCGATCGCCGCTGCCACGGGCCAGGCGGGGTAGAGCGCGTTGGAGCCCATCACGGGCGCCCACGTCCCGTTGGCGGCGGCCGTCGTCCAGAAGATGTCGCCGACCACGAGCGCCACGGTCCCGGCCGCCAGCAGCCCCCAGACCGCGCCGGCGCGGCGGCCGGCGACGGCCGCGCCGATCAGCGCCACCGCCATCAGCACGCAGTCGGCGACGGGGTAGGCGCAGAAGACGAGCTGGCTGAAGCCCGTCAGCTCGCCGGAGTTCGCGAGCAGCTGGGGGAGGATCAGCGCGGTGACGATGCTCGCGGTCACGAGCATGATCGTCACGGCGTCGAGCGCGAGCGCGCCGCCGGCGCGCTGCACCCACGGCCGCCCGAGCGCGAAGAACGTCACCAGCGCGCACGGGTACATGCTCAGCCACAGCACGTCGACCGCGCCCGGCGAGGCGACGCTGACGCCGAAGGAGTCGGCGCCGACCTGCCACACCGATCCCGCCGTCCAGAGCACCAGGCCGACGGCCAGCGCGCCCCAGACCAGGCGCTGCTCGCGGCAGCGGACCGCGCGGGCGACCACGAACGCGACGGGGACGGCGGTGATCGCCAGGTACGCCCAGTGCGTCACCAGCGGCGAGCCGCTGCCCGACGCCATGGCGATCCAGTAGCTGCCGAGCGCGAGCAGCAACAGCGAGGGGAGAATCACGCGCACGCCCCGGGAAGTCGGCCGCTGCGCGCGGATCTGAAGCGCGCCGCGCGCCGCTGCGGCGGCGCGGGGAGAGCACGCCGCGCAGCGGCGCGGGCCGCGCGGGCGCGGCGCGCGCGCCCGTCTAGTGCGCGATCACGCGGGCCCGCGGCGCCGGCGCCCGGCGAGTGACGGGCTCGCTCTCGGGCTCGGGCTGGGCCTGCGGCTTGTCGTCCATCATGCGGACGAGCGTGGCCGCGACGCCGACGGCGGCGATCATCGCGAACACCAGGACGGCGACCATCAGCCACCAGCTCGAGAACGCGATGAACAGGGCTTCGGCGGTCACGACGCCGACGACGGCGGCGGCGATCACGAACAGGAGCCCGTCGCCACCGGCGGACTCGTGGGTGGGAGGCGTGGTGGTCATGCCCCGAAGGTACGGCCGCCCCGGTCCGCTTTTATCGGGGCGAAGCCGCTGACCGCGTCCGTATTTCTCCGCAGCTTATGCGTCGCCGTAGAGCCCGCTGATGTCGGGCTCGTACTTGCTGTAGACCACCGA
>Ga0180215_1003552_pt1 | contig 14537 bp, 10 predicted proteins | sample eDN3rd37CBELigBY_FD_128871 | JGI IMG/M metagenome (GOLD analysis project Ga0180215, IMG submission 128871) | Enriched backyard soil microbial communities from Emeryville, California, USA - eDNA 3rd pass 37_C BE-Lig BY (version 2) (version 2) | ecosystem: Environmental > Terrestrial > Soil >...
CAAGGCTAGTTGAAATTCTTGAAGAAACGAATGTGAATCCCAAGCATCTAGAGATTGAAATTACCGAGATGAGCATGATGGATTATAATAATGATCTAATTAATAAAATCCAAGAGGTAAAAAATCTTGGACTGACAGTAGCAATCGATGACTTCGGAACAGGCTATAGTTCCTTGGGTTATTTAAAAGAATTTCCTGTGGATACGCTTAAAATAGATCGAACTTTCATCGTCAATATAAGTGAAGGTGAATCAGGCGTGGCCATGGTAGCAGCCATTATTGCTTTAGCCCACGCTTTAAAGTTAAAAGTAGTAGCTGAAGGGGTCGAAACGATTGAGGAAATGGAAATCCTGAAGCGCTATAATTGCGAATATGTCCAGGGATATTACTTTAGTAAACCTTTAAATGTGGCAGATATCACACAAAAGATGCAAAATCAATTTTTATAGTCATAAAAAAATCAGGAATAGTCGAGAACTGTTCCTGATTTTTCGTAAAGGGTATAATGGATATGTTTGTTATCCAGATATACCTTTTTTATTCGCTTAAAAGCTCTTGTAAACGTTCGTATTCATCATTGCCCACAGCATCATAATATTGAAATAAAAGATCTGAATCTACTTTGATCATATCTTTATAATTTAAATACAATTCTTCTGTTAAATGGCGAATGATAATGGGTACAGGCTGGTTATGATTAAAATGCTTTAAATATTTTTTGATGAAATCCTCTGAAAGTTCACACCATAGATTATTGCCGAGCGCTTCGAAATCGATATATTGGATATGAGCAGATAAGAAGTCTTCCGTTAAATACTCATTATATTGACTAGCTGTTTTCCAATCTATTTTGTCTCGGTAGCGATGCAGCCAATGAGGTTCCAAAACAGCACTCATTAATTGTATCTGTCTATTTGAATATTGATAGAAATAAATATCCATTTCTTTATTGGAGCGTTTTTTGTAGCCCATGTCATCGTAAATCTGACTCGCTAGTGAAGGAATGCCTTTTACCATATGTTCACTGCCTGTCCATTTATATTGACCGCGCTCAAATTCGAAGAACTGGTAGTCGAGCTTTTCTTCTTCTTCCTCTAATTCATCTTCATCTAGTAAATGAATGGTGCTATACTCACTAAAATACGTTTCATCTTCTATAAATAAATCGATTTCCTGTTCAAAATGATCGTTTATTTTTAATTTTTGACGTCTTAATTCACTCACTATATAGTTTTTGAAGGAAGCAGAAAGTCTTGATAATACGGGATAGTTGTATTGCAGGGAAGCAACATCCACCTGATCAAGGTGTTCTATTAAGTAACTTTCCGTTAACTGATCACATGCATAACAAACATAAGCAAAATCAACGTAATCTAGATACTTCTCAAACTCAGTCGGATGAAGCTTTACTAGATTATATCTCCAAAAGCAATAATCATGGATAAACTTTTGAGACATATTAGGATTCGCTTCGATCATTCGGTTCATATCAATTTCATCGATAATCGGTCCCACATAAGAAGGAATTGATTTTACATCGAAATCCACCGGGAAGTCTAACTTTTCCAAAGCCTTTTGCGGTTTGAATTTCTTTTTTCGGCTTGGGTGTGTTTTTATACTATAAGTACCAATAGATCCGCGCTCATCCAGCAAAATATAAGCTAATTCCTGTCTTTGATCTCTAGTCAGCTTAATATTTTTCGGAAATTTCACAGAAGCGTAGTATGTAATGTTAGACATATCATAGAAAAACTTAAAGTCACCCTCGGGGGTGAAATCAGCGCGAGACGTATTCTTTTTCCAATACAAAAGAGCCCCATTGATTGGGGGATAATTGGAGAATTGAATATTTGCTATTGAGAAAATATTATGTGAAAGAGATTCATCATAGACAGTTTTTATAAATTCGATATTTTTTATTTTTAGCATACTGTACCTCCATTACTTCTATTATATTTCTTTCGCTATAGAAACAATAGCAAAAAGTGTTGCGAAAGTATGAATTCTTCCACAGGAGCTCCGAAAACCAGAAATTCATTATAATCAGAGTCATCCCACTCTACTAATTTATTTTGTGCAGATCAAATTTAGAACTAAATTTAAGATTTCTATTGAAAAAATAATCAAATGATACGGCTTTCAAACTGAAGCAGATAATCGCATATATAAGAATAATGAGAAATTATGGATAAACACTCTCAACATAATGATAAAAGATGTATAATTGATTTTAACTAAAAATATTGAATTTAAAATAAAAGATGGTGAGTCTATGAGTTCAAACTATGTTGTTTCTTTAAAGGAAACGAGGAATCCGTTAGAGGATATTTTGGTTCCCGTCGAAAAAAGAATCGGATATATTCCTGGCGATACTCCTGTAATACCGATATTTTTCTATCGAATTCTCGGTGTCGAGGGCGATGAAGAAAATGATTTTAACATATATAAAAATGAATTGTTCCGATTAGATGAACAATTAACGGGTTATGGGCGTTATGTTCGATTTGATGGACCCATCCTAACTCCGCAAAATAATGAAATGAGCTATTTTAAAAATTTTATAGGGTCCTCCTTAACGCAAGATATTTCTGCATTGAAAAAACAAGGAAACTTCCTATTTTTTAATTCTCGCATTTTTTATGGGCATAGTCATTATCCAGTTATTCATAAAGCTTTACAGCAAGTGCTTGAGTTATTTCTTAAGAATGAATCATTTGTCAATACATCCAAAATGGAAACTTTCGTTGTAAAAATGTTAATTTGGCTCCAGCGTATCCTGCCAAAGTTATATCCGACTGGCCAGTCTGAAAAAGATATTCCGAAAATCATTTTTTACGGCGACATTAAAGCCCATGAGATATATTTTTTAATCTTTCTTTCTTTAATGGGGATGGATATCCTATATATTCATACGGAGCCAGCCAAAGAACAGAAGTTTTCTCAAATCGATCCAAATGACACTTTCTCAAAAAGAATGGTGTATTCAAATAGCTTCCCACTTGAACCATTCCCTCTGGAAGCAAAACGTGTAAGGAAGAAAACGGTGACATATGAAGCAAAAGAGGAAATTGAGAGTTTCTTATACGGGGACGATGTAGGGATATTTAAAACGAGACAATACGAAGCAGGTTCTACAAAACCAATAACATTAAGAACAACTCATGACGAAATGAAAATTTTATGGCATGAAGAGGCAAAAATCAGACCTGAGTTCCAGGTGAAAAATGAAATAGTCTATGTCCCTAATTTGTTTGTGAAAGTTAGTGGTACATACGAACAATTAGAGGACTATTGGAAAGAGTTATTTGAATTGAAGAATACAGTCAATACGGTATTTAAAGAAAAGGTCGATTTTACAACGATTCTGTATAGCAGGCAGGAAATGTATTCGACTTCCTTTATTTTTGATGGGAACGGTTTAATCGAAAAGGAAAAGTTATTTAAACACCCTGTATACCGATTAGGCTATCTAAATCAAACCGTACAGGATTTCATTGTCGGGAAAATGAATGAGCTTATAAAGTCAGATATGTTTTTACAGGAAATGACAGATGATTTGCGAATTAAAATACTAATGACGATTATTACCATGGATAAAGAGTTTCTGCGACTGGTCGAGACCTTTGATTTTACGGGAAGCGTTCCAAAAATTGTTATTTATGATAACAAGCCTGATAACTTTACGGAAAACGACATTATTCTACTATGCTTTTTCAATTTAGTGGGGGCAGATATTTTGATTTATACACCTACGAATTATAATAATATCGAAGTGTGGATTAACCGAAATTATTTCGATATTCACCAATTGCCATCCGTTCAATTTGATATGGAGATTCCAGAAGATCAACCAAAAACAAAGACAAGTTTTTTCAAAAGATTATTTAAACGATAACTCACTTTTAAAGGAAGGAGGAAGTACGGTGGAGGAAATTGAAAATTTGAAAGTACAAATGCCGAATGAGTTAGAGAAAAAAACAGCCGAGATTATAAAAAAAGCCCGAAATTCTCCTGAAATACAAGCTATTAAACGTCATATAGACATAGAAAATTTAAATTCGCTTGTTACATTTGGCAGTCAATCTGCTGTAGAGATTTCAAGATTTTCAGACATGATTATAAACTCGATTCGACGAACTAAACTGGATGAAGCGACAGACTTGACAATGAACCTTAGCAAAATTATGGATGCTTTTAATCTAAATGATTTTGAAAAGGAGAAGAAACCAACCTTATTTCAAAAGCTTTTCAATAAAGCAAAGGATTCAATGGAAGCCATTTATAAAAAATATGAAAATATGCAGGCAGAGGTTGAAAAAGTAGGGATTACTTTAAAGAAATTCGAAACAGATATTCTAAAAGAAAATGACCAATTAGAAACTATGTTCCATCATAACCTCAGCTTTTATGAAGAACTGCAAAAATATATAGTAGCAGGGGAAATGGCTCTTCAAGAGATTACTGCGAAGGTATTGCCTGACTGGGAACACAGAGTGAGAGCGTCTGGTAATCAAGTGGACCAATTAAAGCTGCAAAACCTCAATCAGGCGAAAGAAATGCTTGAACAACGCATCTATGATTTGCATTTAGCAGAAAATGTTGCACTTCAAAGCCTTCCAATGATTAAAATGACGCAAATGGGGAATGACGATTTAGTTCGAAAAATCAATGCCTCTTTCATCGTGACTCTACCGTTGTTCAAACAAGCTCTGGTTCAAACGGTTGCATTAAAGCGCCAGCAAGTGCGAGCAAAATCGCAGCAAGCATTAGATGAGAGAACAAACGAGGTATTACAGCGAAATGCGGATAATGCTGCATTGCAAGAAAAAGCATTGGCGCGCTTGAAATCTGGAAATTCCCTTCAGTTGGAAACACTTGAAAAAACATGGGGAACCATTATGCAAGGAATTGAAGACGTGAAGAAAATATATACCGATTCAAATGAAAAGCGTAAAGTCGATATGAGTAAGTTAGAAAAGTTCAAACGTAATTTTGAACAGCGTATAATGAAAAAATAATGATAGAGTGTTTTTAAAGTTAGATGGATCCGATTTTCGGTAATCGCCAAACAGAAATCGTCTGGATTGAATTTGACTGTACCAAGCACAAATTGAGCATGAACTAGATGAATGTTTGTTAACCGACATAGAAATGAAGGAAGACTGGTCAAAATTTAGTGACCCGCTTCCTAGATTTATCGTAAATGAATAGTGGTTTTTTGAATAATTAGTCCATATAGAAAACTCTAATTTATGTTTTTTATTTAAACAATATCACTTTAGTATTAAATGAAGCCCTGCCAAATTCTAACGACAGGGCTTCAATTTTTTTGTCTAGAAAAATCGTACTCGATATATGCCTGGGCTAATGAGGCTTGGTAGTATTACAAGCAAACTCGCATTTTTTGGCATAGCTATGCACTTGCTGTTTCTTCCATAGAAAGAAAAGCGTATCAACTTATTTCATTTGATACGCTTCTCTTCATAAAATTGTTTAACTCCAGTAAAACCATCTTCCATGCCCATCAGGTCTTTCAAGATTTTTTTCCTCAAACACTTTTCCGTTTTCAAAATAATCTTGATGAAGGTTCGCATCATACATATTGTTATAAATATGGTAAATGGGACGGGTAGTACTTAATTCTTTTAATAGTTCCTCAAAACGCTTTTTCAACTCCATAGGAAATTGGTTTGCTACATGGGTATGAAACAGTACAATTTGATTCTCGGAAGAAGCGGACTCGATAATGTCTGGTAATAATTCTACTAGATCTCCTTCATACAGCTCTTTTTTGATACCGTTTGCAATTTTACTAGCCTCTATAAATTGGCGGCGTCTCTGTGAATGCTCTGGCCATATTAGTGCAAGCATCCATTCATAATCATTTTGATTGTTTAAATCTACAATATTTAAATCAATTCCAACTCGATTGTTTATCTTCAACTTTGAATTTATAGTACTCGGTAATTTTTCCCCTTTATTTTCGGACTGAATAATAATTGAATCCGGATCATTCTCTATTTTTAATGATTCGTTCACTTCTTTATATTCATAGTTATAGGCATCTAAACAAAGCAAGAGTCCGGCACTAGTCCCAATTTCTATAAGCGATAAAGGCTTATTCGTTTTTTCGGAAATACTTAATAGCATCGGATATAGATAGGACGCTCTTCTAACTTCATTTGTCTGGACTAATTTGGTATGAAATAATTCAAGCAGATCCTTTTTATGCTTTAATGCGAATTCTTTAAAAGACTCAAAGCTTTCTTCAACAGGTAAAGGATTATCGGTTAATGAAGGGTAATAGCTTCGTAAAATCGAATCAGATTTTGAAACAAGGTAGTGCATCGATGCGTAAAACAGATTTGGTTTAGGCTGTGATAGTGGAATTTCACTAATAATCTCCATTAACTCATTATCTTCAACAACCCTTTTACTTAGAAAATAATAAAGTTCACTGCTATCTTTCGCCTGAAATTCAGCAAATTGCTCAAAGCTTTTTGCATATACGGCCATTTGATCATCCCCTTGTTGTTTGATTAACTTAAGTGTATACTTTTGGTAAAATTATGAAAATTAATTATTTTTAATCATTTCGATTAAGAATTTTAATTGGTGAGGGCAGAAATGGAGACTAAATGGTTAAAATCTTTTGTAGTTGCTGGGAAAACAGAAAACTTTCGAGAAGCTGCGCAAATTTTATTTATTTCACAGCCTTCTATTACAGTCCATATACAGCAGCTAGAAGAATATTTGCAAACTCAATTATTTAATAGGGAAAACGGAAAAGTCGCCTTGACTGAAGAGGGAAAATTCTTTTTAGCAGATGCAGAAGAAATTCTTGCTAAGATGGAGCAGGGGAAACAAAATCTAAAATTATTTTCTGAAAAGAAAAATGTAAAAATTAATATAGTAATCTCACCGATGCTAGTCGAATCAACAATTCCACAAATCATTTATCAATTTATGATCGAAAATCCCACATACGAGGTGACATTGATGGTGGAGGAGTCAGAAAGAATTGAAGGTTTGCTTCAATCTGGACAAGCCCATATTGGCATTGGTTTGAATCCTGGTGCCAGTGATTTTATACAAAACGAATTCATTCACTCAAGCCCAATGCAGTTTGTTATTCCTTTAGATCAGTATGATGATGAAACAGGAATCAATTTTGATGTGGAGGAACTTTTTAAAACCTATCCATTCTTTACAAATCATATTTCGAGCATTTTCCCGAGTATCAATGTTTTAGTAAAAAATCGGTTCAGTTTCGTCAAACCCATCTCTATACCACAATCCTATATTGTAAAAAGGTTTATAAAAGACGGTCTAGGTATTTCATTTTTACCTAAGCTTATTATTCACCGCGAGATGATGGAGGGAAGGTTTAATGTAATGCCGTTCAACGAATTCGAACTCCCGGCTGTCAAAATTTATATGCAATATAAGTTGAACGATGGAAATACTTCTTTACTAAAAGAGAAAATTCTGAATTCTTATTGGGGATAGAGAAATTAATGTTGTTATGGATTTTTTCCTGAAGCTTCCTTAAGTTTCTAAAATGGATTTTTCCAAATAACTAGTTTAAAATTTTTCATTGACTTGCTAGTATTTTTAATCGATTCACATACTACCTTGTCTAATTGAACAGCTAGACACAAAATCATACGTTGTAAGGGGAGATATCCATGAATGAGTTAGAAATGAAACAATTTCGCCAAGCAGAACATGACATTGATCCAATTTTTTTAAATCGTTGGTCTCCACGTTCTTATTTAGAAAAAGAAGTGCCGGAGGAAGTGCTGATGCGTGTATTTGAAGCGGCACGTTGGGCTCCTTCTGCTATGAATATGCAGCCATGGAGATTCGTTATAGCTAGAACGGAAGAAGATCGAGAAAAATTTCATTCATTTATCTTAGAGGGAAATCTTCGTTGGTGCGATAAAGCTCCAGTATTGGCGGTGCTCATCTCTGATAAAGAAGATCGCGTTCATGCATTTGACAGTGGAGCTGCATGGGGATTCCTTTCTTTACAGGCTGCAAAAGTTGGATTAGCAACTCATGCAATGGGGGGCTTTGATAAAGAAAAGGCGCGAGAAGTTTTGAATATTCCTGAGAATTTCGATTTGCAAGTGGTTATTGCAATCGGGTATCAAGGTGAAATAGAGGGCTTGCCTGCAGATTTGCAAAGTCGTGAAAAACCATCAGAACGTCGTCCATTAAAAGAAACCATCTTTGAAGGTCAATTCAAATAAGAATAAGGATACTCCTTTCATACTTTGTAGGGGGTATTTTTTACAGGATGATGAATTTTTTTGTCGGGTCATTAACAGGCCATTTCCTCCATAATTATAATTATCGCCCTAATGATTGTCGAATACTGTTTTGGCAAGCATAAACTTGTTGTGTTTATTAGTCCATTTGTTATCATTTAAATTTGAGCGACCAATTCTATTTTTATAGAAATACGAGAATTATAGAAAGAAAATATTATTCTGGGGGAAATTAAATGACATCAATTATCGGGGCACCAAGGTATGTCCAGTAATATTTATGGTTTAAATCAGAATATTGCAGATTCTCAAGAGGAACAAAGAAGACTATACAAACGAACGTTAATAATTGTTAGTATTTCACAAGTTTTTGGTGGAGCTGGTTTAGCTGCTGGGGTTACGGTAGGAGCACTGCTTGCGGAGCAAATTCTTGGGACAGATGCATTTGCTGGCCTCCCAACAGCGCTATTCACATTAGGCTCTGCTGGAGCTGCTTTAATTGTTGGGCGAATTTCACAAACGTTTGGACGGCGAACAGGTTTAACAGCTGGTTTTGTGACAGGTGGACTTGGGGCGATTGGAGTAATCCTTGCCGCTATCACTAATAGTATAATTTTGCTATTAATCTCTTTACTTGTCTATGGTGCCGGGACAGCCACAAATTTGCAAGCCCGCTATGCCGGGACAGATTTAGCCAATAATAAACAGCGAGCGACTGCTGTTAGTATGACAATGGTATTTACAACTTTTGGAGCTGTTGCTGGACCCAATCTGGTGAATGTAATGGGGGAAATTGCTAGTTCGATGGGTGTTCCATCTCTAGCTGGTCCATTTATTTTATCGGCTGCAGCTTATATTTTGGCCGGGCTGGTACTTTTTGCAATGCTGCGACCAGACCCATTAGTGATAGCAAGAACAATAGAAGCAACGAAGCAAGTTGTTCCGGATATCGAGCAACCAACGGATACAACTTTCGCAGCCAATAAAAGAGGTGTGATTGTTGGGGCGACAATCATGGTACTTACTCAAATTGTAATGGTAGCGATTATGACGATGACCCCGATTCATATGAAGAATCATGGCCACGGATTAGGCGAAATTGGTTTAGTTATTGGATTTCATATTGGTGCAATGTATTTGCCATCACTGGTTACAGGAATGCTCGTTGATAAGTTTGGCCGAATTCCGATGGCTATTGCATCAGGATATACATTGCTGCTTGCAGGGTTAACGGCAGCTCTTGCACCTGGGGATTCTATGATTTTTTTAATACTTGCACTTTCGTTACTAGGGTTAGGCTGGAATCTGGGATTGATTAGCGGGACTGCATTGATTGTAGATTCGACAACAACTGCCACAAGAGCGAAAACGCAAGGGACGGTTGATGTTTTGATTGCATTATCTGGAGCAATGGGTGGGGCATTTTCAGGAATGATTGTAGCACATTCCAGCTATCCAACTTTATCATTGGCTGGAGGCATTTTAGCCATGGTATTGATTCCTGTTGTATTTTGGTCTCGCCGAGGTGAAAAATAAGCAGGAAGAAAGAGCAAGGACTGTCAAAAAGGCAGCTCTTGCTCTTTCTTTATAAACCTTTCAATAATAAAATCAATAAAATATCTGCTTGCAATGGGTAATACTCGTTTAGCATCCGAATTCACGAAGCCAAAATCCACAACCCCTTCCTTTATCCAATTGGAAATAACCGTATATTCACCTTGATAGATCGTAAAATGGACAGCAGTTCACAGCCCAATCTGCAATAGAGTCGATTGTCGTCTTTTGTCTAGCAATTATTTGCTCGGCTTATGGCTTTGTTATGCAGCCGATTGCTCAAAAATACACGACCGTTGAAAGTACTGGGTTTTTATTCTCCTTGGAACCTGTTTTTTCTGCAATTTTCGCCTTTATCTTTTTGAATGAAAACATGGGAGCGCAAGGTTATTTTGGAGCTTGGCTGATTCTATTAGGGGTATTGGTTGCAAATACGCGCTCTGAGTTTACCGAAAATTTCGTAAATAAATTTTTTAATTTATTTATCTCAAAATGAGATGAAATTGTGCTAATCTAGAGATAGATTCATCGTTAAAATACCTATAAGTGTAACCTACTATTATTTGATTACATCTAGAAATGGAGATTAGTATTATGGTAATGACAGAATTTCGTATTGAAAAAGATTTTTTAGGTGAAAAGGAAATACCAAAAAACGCGTATTATGGTGTACAAACAACGAGAGCCGTTGAAAACTTTCCAATCACTGGGTATCGAATTCATCCAGAACTTATTAAATCATTAGGAATTGTGAAAAAAGCTGCAGCACTCGCAAATATCAAGGTTGGTATGTTGAACAAAAAAATTGGCCAATTCATACTTCTGGCATGTGATGAAGTAATTACAGGAAAATGGAATGATCAATTTATTGTCGACCCGATTCAAGGTGGTGCAGGCACATCTATCAATATGAATGCAAACGAAGTCATTGCAAATCGAGCATTGGAATTAATGGGGGAAGAAAAGGGGAATTATAAAATCATCAGCCCGAATAGCCATATCAATATGTCTCAATCAACAAACGATGCTTTCCCAACAGCTACCCATATCGCAGTATTAAGCTTAATGAATCAATTGCTTGAGTCGGCTAAAATGATGCACAATGCATTTGGTTCAAAAGCGAAAGAGTTTGCCGGTATCATAAAAATGGGACGTACACACCTTCAAGATGCTGTACCAATCCTTTTAGGGCAAGAATTTGAAGCATATGCCCGGGTGATCTCTCGTGACATTTCCCGTATGTCACTCTCGCTTCAGCATTTATATGAAGTGAATATGGGCGCAACAGCAGTTGGTACAGGATTAAATGCAGATCCAACATATATTGATGCGGTTGTTCAAAATCTGAGGGAATTAAGCGGATTGCCTTTAAGCCGTGCAGAACATTTAGTAGATGCAACACAAAATACGGATTGTTATACAGAAGTATCTGCAATGTTAAAGGTTTGCATGATTAATATGTCTAAAATCGCCAATGATTTACGTTTAATGGCCTCAGGACCACGTGATGGCCTATTTGAAATCATGCTTCCTGCTCGTCAGCCAGGTTCTTCAATTATGCCTGGGAAAGTTAATCCAGTGATGGCAGAAGTTGTAAACCAAGTTGCTTTCCAGGTAATGGGGAACGATTTAACGATTTCACAGGCTTCCGAAGCCGGCCAATTTGAGTTAAATGTAATGGAACCAGTTCTATTCTATAATTTAATTCAATCAATCTCGATTATGAATAATGTATTTACTGTATTTACAGAGAAATGCATTTTGGGAATTCAAGCAAATGAAGAACACTTAAAACAATATGTAGAACAAAGTGTAGGAATTATTACTGCTGTAAATCCTCATATTGGATATGAACTTGCTGCACAAATTGCAAAAGAAGCAATAGCAACAGGGGCATCTGTACGGGAGTTGTGTATTAAGTCGGGTGCTTTAACAGCAGAACAACTAGATAAAATCTTAGACCCTTATGAAATGACGCACCCAGGCATTGCTGGCGGCAGAACATTGGGCAATAATTGATTTCTGATTAGATTAGACAGGCGATGTTTCATCTTATTTAGATAATATACCTAAAAAAAAGTCGAAAGTTCAGCCATATTTTCTGGTTGAACTTTTTATATTAAATAGAGCAAAATAATTGTATATAAGAACTAATGTTCTTATAATTAAATTGACACCTTTAGATTACAGCGTATTTAACCTGATTTAAATGGAGTTTCTAAAAATGCCTAGAAATAAAGGAATTACGGATGATATGATGATAGAAATGTATAAAAAGCGGGTTGCCATATAAAGAAATGGTACCAATAACCGGTCTTTCAAATAGAGCGATTTATAATGTAATTGCAAAGCATACGTTCCTGTAAATCGTGAACAATCGAGTGGTCAAACAAGGAAACATAAAGTGAATGAAGATTTTTTTTAAATATGGACACATGAAATGGTTTGGGTATTAGGCTTGTTTATAACGGATGGAACGGTAAGCGGGAATGGCCACTGCATAAATTTTGATCATAAAGATGAACAAATTTAAAAATGGTAGCCAATTATATGGTAGCTATTATGTAATAAGTCAATTGCTAAAACAAGAACAGGTTCGATTTTAGTATTTAACTAAAAAGGAAATCAAAAAAATCCTGCCGAATTAGGTATAACAGCAAATAAATCGTTATCACGATGGATTAAAGAAATGGAGGCCAACTATCATGTGGAAATTAGTTAATGGAAAATTAATGCAAACAATTGATGATACGAGAGCCGAATATAAAACTCGTATCAGTAAGACGTTGATAACGAAATTGAAACAGCTTGCAGACGAACATAATACGCATGTTGGTTATTTATTAGAAAATGGATTTGAAAAAATTCTAAATGAAAATTATATTAACTTTGATAAGAAAAATAGACCTAAGGATCGTGTAGATTTTAGAACGACATGCAATAAAGAAACGTTAGAAAGTTTAAAGATTTTTGCAAAAGAGAATAAATTAAATCTAAATGATGTCATCGAAGCAAGTAGTGCTTTAATTAGTATTGATGAAGTAAAGGATGGCAAGTGGAGATATCGTATAGAAAGTTAGAGAAGGAGGTTTTTACTGCTCCTTTTCTTCTATTCAAAAATAGGGATGCGGTCATAATATCTATTATGGGAAGTTGCGTATCGTTTCAAAAGTATACTTTTGATAGTGAGACAGAAAGCGGAAATTGAACTTGTATATGGACAAGAATGTACAGACATTTATTTTTTCTGCATAGATTCTCTGTTTTCCAGGATAAAAATAATTTAGTTGTCTTGAAGTTCCTGTCTTTTGTAAGCAAAGTCTGGAACTTCTTGTCTCTATTTTTGGACAAGAAGTTTCGCGAGTTTAATTTTATAATGAGTTTTATCATCATTTTTCATAAAAAACTTTCACGCAAGTTCATAACAACATTTTAATCTTTAATAATATATTTAATTACTAAAAAACACCTTAATGTTTTTGATTAAGGTGTAAAAAAATTATATTACTCTTCCCTAAACCAATAATAATCACTTAACACCTCTGCAAATGCTTCAGTGGATCGATGAAGTTCATCTGCTGTATTATCAACGCCCCCAATTTCTAGAATGATAGAATTTGGGGAAAGATCTTGATTATAGATGCCATTTCCTTCGTGACTGCCTTTTTGTAAAATCCCTTTTGATAGTCCAGGATATAAATTTTCTAACCTTGTTTGCAGCTCATTTGCAAATATGAGATTTTTTTCATAATTTTTATGACCAGTGCCTACCACAAATAGCAGCTTAGCGTAGTTTAACCCGTTTATTTCTGCTGTAGTATCTTCTTTACGCAAAGAATCCCTATGTATATCGAAAAAATATTCTAAATCCGCATTATCTTTTTGCGCATTATTTACAATTTCTCCTGATATGTCATATGAACTGCCGTAATCTAAATTATATGCGTCTAACAGTTTTACTATATCGGAGCTATCGACACTTGTTCCAACACCATTATTTTCCAAAGCTCTTCCAAGCATTTGCCCTACGAGCGTAATATTGGCAATGGAATGATAGGCTTCTTCAGGTGTAAAAATATCCCTTAAATATGGTAAAAAAGATTCTCTACTGTGGCTATGATAAATATAAATGACATCTTTTCCAAAAGTCGATAGTATTTCAGGTTTTTTGGGTGATTTCATATTTTCAAATATTGAACCGATATCTTCAAACTTTAGTTCCCTTTTTTGAAAAAGTAAATCCATAGGTGGTAGATATTCATCTCTTTCTGGATCACCAATGGCATTTTCCGTATCATCAGTTTCTTGATTTGTTACTTTCTGTTCATGATTAGAATTTATGGATTCATATTGTTCTGTGTGATCATCTTTATTTGTTAAGGAATTAACATTATCTAAAATTCCAATGTTTTTCTTTGGGTCATTCAAAAAAATAAACCAAAGAAAAACAAGAAACCAGAGGAAAAATAATATAATTGCTAAATAAAGAAAAAATACTAGTATTCCTCTCTTTTTGTTTCTTGCTCTCGAATCTTTCTTTGAATTCGAAGACATAAATTTTCAGCTCTTCCTGTATTCTAGTTAATACCTATTATTATTATTATTATTATTTAGTAATTTGTTATTATAGGGCAAAAATTATTATATGAATAAAAATAGTGTGTGTAAATAACAAATATTTGGAACAAAAGCGCAAGCGCCCTGATTAGC
>Ga0180215_1003553_pt1 | contig 14537 bp, 15 predicted proteins | sample eDN3rd37CBELigBY_FD_128871 | JGI IMG/M metagenome (GOLD analysis project Ga0180215, IMG submission 128871) | Enriched backyard soil microbial communities from Emeryville, California, USA - eDNA 3rd pass 37_C BE-Lig BY (version 2) (version 2) | ecosystem: Environmental > Terrestrial > Soil >...
GACGGCGGCGCGTTCGGTCTCGAGTTCGGTGATGCGGTTGCCGAGCGACTCGATCTCCGAGCCGCACACGCGACGCCGGAACCGCAGGTCGTCGAGCACCGGACCGGTGTGCTCGGCGAACACCGCCGCCGGGGACGGCGCATCGTCCTGACCGACGGTGCCGAAGGCGGTGTCGAGCGCTTCGAAGACGGGAGTGGACAGACCCACTGCCGCGAAGGTCTCGGCGCGATCGGACCACCACCGGCCCAGTTCGGCGGCGACCTCGCTGCGGGACAGTTCGACCATGGTCTCGGCGGCCTCCACCGCGGCCGACGCGGTGTCGCGTTGCGCGCGGGCACGCACCGCTGAGGCCTCGGCCCGTGATCGCGCGGCGGCGGCACCGTCGAGCTGGGACAGTGCGCTGCGCGCCGCGCGCACGTCGGCGTCACGTTCCTCGGCGAGCGCGTCGATCGCGGCGTTGAGCTGCTCGGTCCGTTCGATGCCGTCGAGACCGGTCCACGTGATGCCGGCGTCCTCGGCGGCCGCACTCAGCCCGTCCTCGGTGCGACGACGCGTCGCCGTCGCCGTCTCCAGCGCGTCGCGGGCACTGTCGTGATCGCGGAGCCGGTCGGCCACGACGGCCTGGGCGCGGTTCGCCTGCTCGGCCTGCGCGGCGGTGGTGCGCTCGAGGTTCTTCACCGCCGAGGCGAGGTCGTCGAGTTGCTGTTTGCCCTCGTAGGCGCTGGAGCGGTGCAATGCTTCGAGGGTGGTGCGTGCTTGTTCGTGGTCGCGTTCGGCGACCAGGAGCTGTTCCTCGGAGGCCGTGCGTGCGGCGGCGGCTTCGGTGCGGGCCTCGGCCGCCGCACGCAGCGACCGGACCGCGGTGTCCACCACACCGAGACGGGTGGCGACCTTGTCGACGGCGGTGCGGGCCTGCTGGCGGATGTACTTCGAATACACCTTGACGAACTGTTGCGCCGCGTCGTCGGCGGCCGCGAGGGATTCGAGGGTGCGCTCGACCTCCTCGATCGCGGAGAACGAGCGGGCGGCCTCGACGATGAGATCGTCGTCGAGGGGGCGAAGTCCGTCGGTCAGCGCCTGCGACAGGCCCTTCGGATCGAGGTTCTTGGCGAGCTGGGGGCGGCGCAGCGTGAGGATCAGGTTGATCAGCTGGTCGTAGCGTTGCGCGCCCAGCCCGAACATGCGCGCGTCGATCGCCGCCCGGTAGTCGACCGGACGATCGGTGATCGCGTCGGCCCCGATCTGGTCGACCAGTTGCTTGCGGGTGAGCGGTCGGTCCTCGTCGTCGAGCAGCGAGAAGTCCACTCCCACACGGCCGTCGACGACGAAATGCCAACGGGTGACCTTGTCGTTTCCGCGGGTGGCGCGCATCCCGATGCCGACGGTGACGGCCTCCGGGTCGTCGGCGCGGCCGCGGCAGAACTCCATCCACACGTACGAGTGGGCGCTGTCCTGCCCGCGATACAGCAGGTTCGAGCGCATGGTGCGTTCCTCGCCGGCGAACGGGTTCAGACGTCGCGGTTCGATCCGGCCGTCGAGCACGAACGGGAACAGCACCTCGAGCGCCTTGGTCTTGCCCGACCCGTTCGGTCCGCGCAGCACCAATCGTCCGTCGGCGAACGAGAACTCCTGGTCGCGGTAGTCCCACAGATTGATGATCCCGGCACGCGTGGGGCGGAATCGGGCGCTGCTCATGAGATCTCCGTCGGGGTCGTATCGGGGGCGGGAACGGTCGGTGGGGTGGTCTCGGGGAACAGGTCGATCTCCGGATCCCGTTCGCGCACACTGACCGTCACGCCGCGGAAGCGGGCGATCGCGGGCAGGACGAGCACCCCGCCGGGCACCCGGGCCACCAAGCGCAGCCTGTCGAGCATGTCCACCGCGGCCTCGGTCAGTCCCGCGGGGTCGGCCTGCCACTGCGCGGCGAAGGTCCGGCCGTAGATGTCGACGAGACGACCGACCGTGCCCGCCAGCCACGAATCCTCGAGCAGTGGATGCTCGAGCGCGGCGCGTGCGGCGTCGTCCTGCTCCTGCTCGTCGGGGATCGGGGTGTCGGACGCCGCGAGCGGGGTGAACACCGTCGACCTCGGGATCGCGGAATCGACCGCCGCGACGAGAGCGTCCTGCGTCTGCTCGGGCACCGGCATCCGGGGTGGGACAGGGGCGTCGGGATCGAGGACGCGATCACACATCTCCCCGGCCAGCAACAGCGCGACCTGCGCGACCGTCCCCGTATTCGGGAACCGCACATCCGACAACCGTCCCGAGGTATCCACCAGCGCAACGCCTTCGGCGCGACGCTCACACACCAGGCCGGTGAGCAACTCCACTTCGTCGGTGGTGCGCGGCAACGCCAACTGCAGCGCTTCGTCGTCGTCGAGGTCGTCGGCGTACACCACGGGACGCTGCACCAGGGCGCGTCGCACCCGCCGCCGAACCTCCGCCGAATCGGAGTGCGGGGCACCGGCATTGCCCAGCAGACCGCGAACCGATTCGAGATGCTGCAACGCCCGCGGCGGCCGGAACAGGGCGTGCACGACCGCACGGTCGACGTCGTAGAGCGCCTCACCGCTGTCGGGATCGCTCGCCCATCTGCCGGCATCTCCGTCGGCGAGGGTGATCGCCCCGCGCACGCCGAGCCAGGTCACGGCATCGACGAAGGCATCGCGATCGGCGGCGCGATCGGTGTCGAGCTGACACCGTCCACCCGGCTCGCCTCGGACGCGACGTGCTCGGCGAGCTCGGACAGCGTGATCTGCCCGGCACCGCGACCGAGCGCGGCGATCGCCAGCGCAAGATAGGCATAACGGCGCCGGTCGAACGGCCGGCCGGTGTGCGTCGACGTGCCCGCCCCCGCGTCGAGGCGATCGGCGACGGTGAACAGCCGCGCGGTGGTCTCGGTGACCTCGAGCCGGTACCCGAAGGTGGCGAGCAGATCCTCGCGCAGTTCGGTGGCCCAGCGCCGCACCGTCGCCAACGCCGATCGATCGGGGAAGGTCGCGGTGACGAGATGGTGGGTGAGCACCAGCCGCGCGGCGCGCTGATACGAATCCAGCTCGACCGACGGGATCGAACGCGCCCTCATCGCACCTCCACCGACAGACCGTCGAGATACAGGCGTCCGCGCGCGGTGTGCACCACCGTCGACTCGCCGCTCGGTCGGAGCGTGAGCTTGACCCCGTTCTGCGTACCGGAGGAGGCATCGTCACTGCGCACCCGCCCGCTCACGGGCACCCGGGCCGACAGTGCGGCGTCGAGCAGGCTCAACAGCACCTCCGCTTCCGGTTCGCTCAGCTTCCGTTCGCGCACACCCCCCGCGGCGAGGGAACGCGCGGCCTCGGCCCGGCGACGTTGCTTCTCGAGTTGCGCCTCACGCAGCCGCCGTACCCCGGCGTCGTTGCGCTGGATCCGCCCCGGCGCTCCCGCTGCGGGGCGCCGGCCGGTCTCGGCGAGGGTGCGGGCGATCTCCACGGGAGGCGCCTCCCACCACGACCGGGTGACCGGCACGATGTCGGCATCGGGATGGGCGACGGAGAAGTGTCGAGGTCGGCTCAGGTCGAACACCGCACCGAACAGCGCGTGCGCGGCGTCCTCGGACGGCGCGGCAGCGAACCAGCCGGCGAGATGCCGCAGCTGCGACTCGCGGCTGACACCCCCGCGACGCTGCTCCGTGAGCCGCCGCAGCAACCCGAGCACCGCGGAGATCGCATTGATGGTCGCGCCGCGCAGGCGTTCGGATTCGCTCGGTTCGGAGCCCACACCGACGAACCAGTGTTCGATGCCCCACCAGCGCTGCGCCCAGTCCGCTTCGCGTTCCTCGAACGAGAGCAGCACCCGCTCGTCGTGCCGGGCCGCCGCCGCGGTGAGCTTCTGGACTCCGGTGGCCTGCACCCGGTCGAGCGCCGCGGAGAGCTTCGGGGCGTAACGGGCCAGGTCGGTGCTGAACTCGCGCATGTGGGTGAGCAGCGCGTCCTTGTGGGCGAGAAAGGTCTCCGGGGTGACCTCGGTGGTGCGCACCAGCTCGCCGAGGACGAGATAGAAACGGGCGGCGCGCTCGGCCATGTCCGACAACGTCGCGTCGAGGCGGCTCAACTTCCGGTAGACCAGCTCGCCGTCGCCGGCGGCGTTCGCGTCGGCGAGATCGTTCAGGTCGGCGAGCAGATCGGGAAGGGCCAGACGCGACAGCGAGACGTCCTCCCCGCGGGAGGACAGCACGTCCTCCACGGCGCGGAACATCCGGTAGCCCGCCTGCCCGAACTGGTAGACGTAGTGACGGTTGCGGTACTCGGCGAGCGTCGCCGCCCGGGACCCGTCGTAGCTGCGTTCGAGCACACCCCACGCGTGCAGCTGCTCGAGCAGCGCCGGGATCTCGGAGGAATCGGGCACGTCGTCGCCGCTCGCCCCGGGCAGCCGGGTGAGGACGTTCTCGACGTCGCCGGCGTGCAGCAGCACCGAGTAGTTGCCGCGCGCATGATCGAATGCGCGCAGAACCCACAGGTAGTGCACCCTTTTCTCGGCCGTCGCGAACGAGAACAGGCGCAGGCGGTCGTCCCGCACCAAGGCGTCCTCCATCGCGCCGAACCGCGCTCGGCCTGATTCACTCACCGTGACAGGTTAGGCGGCGCAACCGACGGTCCGGACAACACCCGGCGTGAGTGTCGGCACGATCGTTGCCCGATGGACGCCCCGATCCGCGGTGGCGGCCCGCCCCGAGCCGTTACGGTCGAGGCGGTGCGCTCGGCAAGGGCAGTGCACCCGCACAGACGCCGTAGCCTCCGGAATCGGACACGATGAATCCTCACGAGATCGGACAGGACACCCACAGAGTGGGCGATCCCGGACCCGCCACGCGCGCACTGATCGAGGCGGTCGCCGACCTGTCGACGACGCGGCACGCCGAGATCACGCAGTACATGACCGAGCGGATCTCGTCCGAGATCGAGGCGATGTCCACCGACCGCCCCACCCGCCGCTCGCTCGCCCAGGCCGCGGAGGAAGGCGTCGCAGCCATCACCCGATTCCTGCGGGACGACCTCGAGGAGATCGAGATCCCGACGGCGTCCTACTCGCTGGTGCGCATGCTGGCCCGGCAGGGCTTCCCGGTCTCGGTGGTCGATCGCAGCAACCGGCTCGCGCAGGACAGCATCATGCGCTGGTGCCTCGAGGTGCTGGCCGGACTCAGCGACGACGCCGCGGCAGTGATGCAGGCGGGCGTGGAGATCCTGATGAAACTCTCCGCCGGGATCGACGGGGTGTCGCAGAAGTTGCTCGGGGTCTACGAGGCCGAGCGCGACACCTGGCTGCTCAACCGCAACGCCTCCCGGACCGCCCGCATCCAGGACATCCTGGCCGGACGACCGATCGAGGTGGGGGACGCCGAGCGCACCCTCGGCTACCGGCTGGGCCAGCACCACCTCGGGGTGATCGTCTGGACGGACGACATCGAAGTGGTCGGCGGGGACCGGTCCGGCACCGAATGGAACGGCCTCGAGCAGGCAGTGACGGCCTTGGCCGAACATCTCGGGCGGGGAGGTCGGGTGCTGTTCGAGCAGTTCGACGAGTACACCGCGTGGGCATGGATCCCGCTCGGCACGGTCGATCGCATCGACCCGAGCGGACTGTCCGGGATCGTCGCGGCATGGCAGCGACCCGTCGGTGTCGCCGTCGGCGCGCCGCAGGAGGGGATCGACGGTTTCGTCCGCACCCATCGGCAGGCGGCGCAGGCGCGGGAGGTGGCTCTGACATCGGCTCTGCCGGGTCCGCGTCTCGTCTCGATCGACGAGGTCGGCGCGGTCGCGTTGATGTGCACGAATCTCGAGTGGGCCCGCGGCTGGGTGGGGGATGTGCTCGGCCGGCTCGCCGCCGACGATCCCGCTGCCGCGCAACTGCGGCACACGCTGCGGGAGTTCCTTTCCAGTGGAGGCAGTTTCGTCGCCACTGCGGAGAAACTGCATCTGCACCGGAATTCGGTCGCCTACCGGATCAGCAAGGCGGAGGAGCAGATCGGGCACAGTGTCCGCGAGTGTCGACTCGACCTCGAGAACGCGCTCGCGCTGTGCCACTGGCTCGGCGCCGCCGTGCTCGCGCCCGATTCGGCAGGTCCACCTTCGCCCGGGTGACGGCCTGTTATCGGGAGCCGGGCACGGCGCTGCGAACGAACCGTCCGATCTCGCCGATCGCGCGGACTCCTTCGGGTAGCAGATCCGCGGCGGCCTGGAATACGTGCACCTGCCGGTCCCAGACCTGCAGTTCGCACGCGATACCGGCGTCGGCGAGACGGTCGGCCATCGATTCGGCGTCCACCAGGAACAATTCGTGCGAGCCGACCTGGATGAACGTGGGCGGCATGCCCGACAGATCCGCGTCGGCGGGACAGATCCGCCCCGACTCCTGGCGACGTCCTGCAAGGCCGGCCAGCGCTTCGAGTGCGTTGCCGGGCAGCAGCGCGCAGTGTGCGGCGTTGGAGTGACCGAGCTTGCGGGCGGGATCCAGCTCGGTCAGCGGGGACAGGGCGACGATCGCTCCCGGCACCGGGACACCTCGGTCCCGCAACGCGAGCGACACCATGAAGGCCAGATAACCGCCGGCGGAATCACCGGCGATCACGATCTGATCGGGTCGGTAACCGGCGGCGAGCAGGAAGAGGTAGCCCTCGACACCGTCGTCGACGGCATCGTCGATCGAGTGCTTGGGCAGCATCCGGTAGTCGACCATCAGCACGGGGGTGCGGCCGGCATCGGAGATCCGCGAGACGAGGCGGAGGTGGCTGCGCATCCCGCCGCACAGGAAGCCGCCGCCGTGCAGATAGAGCATCACACGATCGAATCCCGTTCTCGGGCCTTCCACCCAGGAACCTGTGCAGTTCGGCAGCTGGACGGGAGCGCACACCGTCCCGTCGATCGCGGGGAGTAACGCTCCGGCGGCGTCCAGCAGACCCGTCGGCCAGGGCAGCGTCGTCGAACGGCCCCACAACCCGAGCAGTGGACGCACCGACATGCGGATCGCCTGCGCCAGAAGTTTGGACTGACGGCTCGACCCGGGGAAGTCGCGCCGGCGGACCGGGGCCGAGCGATCGGGGGAGTGCGGCGGCCGAGGCGTCGGCAGATCGCGCGGAACGAGGGGTGCGCGCACGTCACGTGCGGTCGTCACAGGAAAGAGCTCCTCACAACCGGTGCGATGTCTGCGACCGGTCGATCCGCGAAGGGGAGACGGTCGAACAGCGGCGAGTGGACCCGGCGAAGCAGGTGCCGCTGTCTTCCACGTTAAGGACGAACGTCCCTCGGTTCACCGGTGCGGCTGCACACTGTTTCCGTGCTGGTTCGGGCTGCGCGCACAGTGTCCAGGCGTGGCACTGGGTGCCGGTGCGAGCTGGATCACGTCTGATCGGGACAAACCTGCAGTTCAATGGCTTGTTCCGGGCGCTTGTCCAAGTGGCATTCGGTGGCCCGAACGGCCCGGTCGACCGAACCGGCATTGTGCGCTGCGACCAGCGAACCCCCACGATCTGTGTGCTCGCATACCGATGGAAAAGGTCCCGGGCCGACCTACCTTCGAATAGGGGGCCGATGATCGGAGCCACGTCATCGGCCCGTCGGGGGTCCCGCCCCCCTACGACGGACCGCTTCGTGGCTCGGACATTCTCCGTTGACGGAAGGACCGCGATGGCGCCCCACGCGACGCAGAACTGCATAACGATCCTGCGCTGCGGGAGCTGCACGACGCTTCACGCTCCCGAGACAGCGCGCTGCTCCTCCTGCGGTGGCGCGAACCTCGAGTCCGCCCACTGCTCCGGCACCGGCTCGATTGTGTCCTGGAAGGTCGTCGAACCGCTCGACGTCGGCGCACAGGACGACAGCTCGGTCACCCTCGCGATCGTCGAACTCGACGACGGGCCGTGGCTCTACTCGAAGATCGAAGGATCGTTCCCCGAATGCGCCGAGGCGCGGGTACGGGTCGCGTTCCGGTCCACTGTGTGCGAGGACGGATTCCCCGTCTTCGGGGTCTGTGCGGCCTGATCTACGACGCTCACCCCTCGAGAACCGCGGTGGCTGCGATCTCCACGAGCACGGCAGGTTCATAGAGTGCCGCGACACCGATCAGCGATGCCGGCGGCATCGGATCGGGCAGATCGATCTCCTGCGCGACGGCCTGCACACCGGCCGTGAACTGTCCGATCTTCTCGGGATGCCAGTCGGTGACGTAGAACGTCAGGCGCACGACATCGCGGAAGGTTGCGCCCACTCCGTCCAGGCCTCGTGCCACGTTGCGCAGCGCCTGGACCACCTGACCGGCCAGATCGGTAGGGATCGGTGAGCCGTCCGGCATATGTGCGACCTGTCCGGCGAGATGTACCTGTCGCGTACCGGTGGAGACGGCGACGTGGTGGTAGGGCGCGTTCGGCAGCATGCCTTCGGGGCTGAACAAGGTGACGGACACGGGCTTCTCCTGAGGTCGGAACCGAGTGGTAGCCGATTTATACTTGGTATCCGGAAGTCACTTCAACGAAACCAGGTTTCATGTCGGATACCGCTGACCACGATCTGCTTGCCGTCGCCGCCCACCGGGAACTGTTGGGACAGATCCTCGACAAGTGGTCCCTGAGCGTGCTCACCGAATTGTGCGAGGCTCCGCGCCGCTTCAACGAGTTGCGGCGCGCCGTTCCCGAGGTCACGCAGAAATCCCTGACGACCACGCTGCGCAGACTCGAACGCAACGGAATCGTCGAACGCCGGGTGGTGAACACCCGTCCCGTCGCGGTCGAATACCGCATCACGCCACTGGGGAAGACGGTGCGCGAACCGATCGACGCCCTGCTGCTGTGGGCGTCGATAAATCTTCCTCGCATCGAGAAAGCGCGACGCAGATTCGACGAGGAGCCCGACGAATGAGAGTGTCAGCGCTCGGGCCACGGTTCGACGACCAACCGAGGCCATTCCGCCTGCCATTGTCGGGCTTTCGCTTCGTACACCTCGCGAGGCGCCAGCACCGGATTCGGGCGGAGCACCATCCCGAACAGGCCGTCGAAACCGTGCGGAGCGTAGACCCGTAGGCCTGATCCGGGCTCACGGGTGATGCCGAAACAACACGTGGTGGATGCGAAATGGTCGATGGCGTCGGCGCTGCTGGTGAACGGATCGGTTGGAACACCGAAATGCTCCTCGTACCAGAGATGCACCCGCGCCTCGTTGCGCACCTCGACCACGGCGTCGACGTCCGCGAACAACGCCGCGGCCTTCTCGATGACCCGGTCCTCGGCCTCGTAGCTCAGGTCGGAGCCGTCGAAGTAGAACAGGTCGTAGTCCCGGATGCCGGCCTGCGGGTCGCGGCCGTCGAGAAAGTTCCAGACCGTCTGGAAGACTCCGCCCGCGGTGAGATACCAGTCTCCGATGCCGAGTTCACCCGCCCGGTCCAGGACGACCCGGCACACCGGATTTCCGAGAACGATGTCGAGCAGTCGCTGCTCGGTTGCGGGGCATGAGGTCACTCGGGCATCGTCTCTCGTCGCGGGGATATCGATAGCGTTAGGCCTGACGCGACCGGGACTTCCAGGCCGACCAGGCAGCGGTCACGATGATCGCGCCGGCGAGGGAGCCGATGATCCCACTGGGGCGCAGTTCGAGTCCGTCACCTGCGAGAAGGCTGATGAGCAGACCGCCGACGAACGAACCACCGACGCCCGCGACGAACGCGAGCGTCCAGTCGATCCCGGTCCCGGACCTGCCCACGACGAGCTGCGCCACCGCGCCGACGAGCAGCCCGAACAGAATGATTCCGATGATCAACATTGCGCGAGTATAGGACGAGATCGCCACGGCGACAGTCTTTCTGCGAGATGAACGCAGCGGCGAACACTGCATCTCCTCAGGGGAAGGGCGCCCGGCCGCGAATTCACCCTATGACTTCATCCCGAGTGCGTGAGTCGTCCGATCACGGTCTGCGGTCGGTCTTCCCCTGCGGCGGTCCGATTCGGACGTTCCGCCCCAGATTCCGTGACGTTCGCGGGTTACCAGCGCGTAGTCGCGGCAGGGGATTCGGACGGGGCACGACGTGCAGATCTGTTTCGCCGTCCGTTCACGGCGCTGCCGCATCCCGCGCGATTCGTCGTCCGACGGGAAGAAGATCGAGGGATCGATGAGACGGCAGTCGGCACGCGACTGCCACGGCTGCAGTTCCACGTCCGGGCTGCTGCCGAATGGGGCGAAAAAAGGCGTTGTTCTCATGGTTCTCGTCCGGCGACCGAAGTGAAAACGGTGCCGTCCGGTGTCCGACCGCGACGGTGCATGAGCGGACACCGGACGGGGTGGTCAGTGCATGTGGCTGCCGCCGTTGATGTCGACGGTCGTGCCGGTCAGGTAGGCCGCGTCCTCCGACGACAGGAACGTGATGACCGAGGCCACCTCACGGGTGGTGGCGGTGCGTCCGAGCGGAACGTCGCGGCAGATGGCGGCCTCCTGCTCCGGGGTGCTGCCGACGCGGATGCTGGTGTCGACCGCGCCGGGGGTGACGGCGTTGACGGTGACGCCGCTGTCGCCGAGTTCCCGGGCGAGGGACTTGGTGAATCCGAGGACGGCGGCCTTCGCCGACGAGTAGGGGACCTTGCCGAAGACACCGCCGCCACGCTGGGCGGAGACCGACGACATGTTCACGATGCGTCCCCATCCGTTCCCGATCATGCCCGGCAGGAATGCCCGGGTGACGAGGTAGGTGCCGGTGGCGTTGACGGCCATCACCTTGTTCCACAGTTCGAGGCTCGTCTCGAGGAACGGCACCGGCGAGGTGATGCCGGCGATGTTCGCGACCGCTCCGACGGGCGGGAGATTGCCGGCGGTGACTTCCGCGGCGACGGCATCGTGCGCTGCCTGTACCGACGCCTCGTCGGCCACGTCGATCTCGTGTCCGAAGGACGGGACGGAGTACTCGCTGCCGATCTCGGCGGCGACCTTGGCGGATTTCTCACCGTCCAGATCGAGGACGACGACGGCCCAGCCGTCCTCGGCGTAGCGACGGGCGGTGGCGAGGCCGATGCCGCGCTCGGAGGTTGCTCCGGTGACGACTGCGGTGCGTCGGATCGAGGACATGGGTTTTCTCCTTGAAGGTTGGGTCAGGGGATAAGGGTGGTGACGAATCGAGCTGCCCGAGAGGCACTTTCGGGGCGCTCGGGGTCGGTGATGTCGCGGGTCTCGAGTTCGAGGGCGAAATGCCCGGTGTAGCCGCGGGCGTCGAGGGCGGCGAGGCCGCCGGCGAAGTCGGCGTGCCCGTTGCCGATGCTGAGGTTGATGTTGCCGGGCACCGCGTCCCGGAGGTGAACGTGCGTGATGCGCGAGGCGAACAGGTCGACGAAATCGGCGGGATCTCCGCCCGAGGCGACGATGTGACTGAAGTCCATCACCACGCCGATGTCGGGGGACAGTCGTGCTGTCAGCCGCGCAGCGCGAGCGATGTCGCAGCACAGTCGGTGGACGTGGAGGGATTCGGTCCACAGGCCCACCCCGAAGTCCCGGGCCCGGACGTGTGCCCGTTCGAGTTGTGCCGCGACGGTGTCGAGGTCTTCGTCGAGGGACCGGATGGGCCGGTGGTCGAGATGTCCGCACGGGAGCACCAGGGCGCGTGCCTCGATGCGGGAGGTGAGAGTCAGCAACCGATCGAGATGGTGATCCCGCCGTTTCTGTTCTTCGGAGGTCAACGGCGCGTCGAGGTCGCCGATGTCGCAGTTGACGCTGCGGACGCGCAGGCCCGAGATTGCCACCTCGTCGGCGACTCGATCGACGGCGTCCGCGTCGAGCACGAACGGAACGTGATCGCAGACTCCGGGTAGGGCGCCGAGGTCGATCTCGGTGAAGCCCAGGCCGGCGATGGTCTGTAGCGCCGTGGGCAGGTCTAGGTGGCGGAAGCTGATCGTCGAGCAGCCGAGCCGATCGTGGAACACGAGAACCTCCTGAAAGGTGATGGGGACCACGCTAACCGTGCTGACTGTCAACAGTCAACCGTTGCCTACTGACAGTTGACAGGAGGGGGTGGCCGCGCTCACACTGGGGTTCACTGTTGACAGTCGACATCCTCTTTCCCCGTCGCACCAGCGGCCGTATCCTCGGTCCGCAAGGAGAAATTCATGAGCACAGAAGCGCTCGAGATGCGAGGTCCCGTCGAGGGCACCAAGGACGCCAAACGCGTCGCGATAGGTTCCTCTGTCGGCGCCGTCATCGAGACCTACGACTTCATCGGCTTCGGCACCGCTGCAGCGTTGTATTTCGGGACGGCCTTCTTCCCCAGCGGCGATCCCGTCATCGGCACCCTCGCCGCCTTCGCCACCCTCGGCGTCGGATTCGCCGCACGACCTCTCGGGGGGATCCTCGGTGGTCATCTCGGAGACAAGGTGGGGCGCAAGCCGGTCCTCGTCGCCTCACTGATCGTCATGGGCCTGGCCACCTTCGCCATCGGTCTGCTTCCGACCTACGGCCAGGTCGGTCTCGTCGCACCGGCGCTGCTGGTGACCGTCCGCATCATCCAGGGACTCGCCTTCGGCGCCGAATGGGGCGGAGCGATCCTGATGAGTTACGAACACGCGCCGTGGAAATCGAAGGGCCGCTACACCGGCATCGTCCAAGCGGGATTCCCCGTCGGGCTGCTGTTGGCAAACCTCGTATTCCTGTTCAGCGTCCACCTCGGTGGCGACTGGGCGTGGCGGGTGCCGTTCCTCGCGAGCATCGTCCTCGTCGTCGTCGGGCTGATCATCCGGTCCAAGGTGCCCGAGTCCCCGGTCTTCGAGGACGTCAAGGACAGCGGCGAAATCGCTGCCTCCCCGATCCTGGACTCCGTCAAGAAGGACTGGCGCGACATCCTCCGCGGCATCGGCCTGCGCGTGGCCGAAACCGCCGGCTACGCCGTCTCGATCACCTACATGATCTCCTACCTGCACGAGAACGACCTCGCTGGGAAATCGGAAACCCTGTTGGCGCTGTGTGTGGCCTCGGCGATCGGCATCTTCGCCACGATCGGCTGGGCGAGTTTGACCGACCGTATCGGCCGCCGCCCGGTGTATCTCGGAGTCTGCGCGTTCGCCGCCCTCTTCGGGGTCCCGATGTTCCTCCTGGTCAACACCGGCATGTTCGTGCTGATCCTCGCCACCGTCGTGATCGCCTACGCCGTCTGCCAGAACGCCCTTGCCGGAGCGCAGGGTGCCTGGTTCCCCGAACTGTTCCAGGCAGCGCGCCGCGCCTCGGGCGCATCGCTGGCCTACCAGATCTCGGCGATGGTCTCCGGGTTCACCCCGTTCATCACCGCGCTGCTCTACTTCGCCTTCGGCTGGATCGGCCCGGCCCTGCTCTTCAGCTTCTACGGCCTCGTCGGTCTCGTCTGCGCCCTCGTCACCCGTGAGACCTGGGGACGGACCGAGCGACGCCTCGCCGATCAGGCCGGCCGGTCCAACTCACACCCTTCCGATAGCCCCGACGGCCCCCTGTCCGGTGGGACCGCCGCGGCATCGAGCACCAAGGAAAAGGAACTTCTGTGACCACCACAGCGCATCCCCGTCCCGACGTCGCCCTGCCTCGGAACGAGCGACTCGCCGCCATCGACGAATTCGCCTACCGACTCCGGCACAACGTGATCAACATGGGCCAGGAACAGGGCCAGGGCTACGTCGGCCAGGCGCTCGGCGCCGCGGACATCCTCGCCACCGTCTACGGAGACCATCTGCGCTTCCGCGCCGACGACCCGCACTGGGACGGCCGCGACCGGTTCCTCCTGTCGACCGGCCACTATGCCATCGGCCTGTACGCGGCGCTCGCGGAGGCAGGGATCATCTCCCGCGACGAGTTGCTCACCTACGGCTCGGACGACTCGCGCCTGCCGATGTCGGGCATGTCGACCTATACCCCCGGCATGGAGATCTCCGGCGGCTCGCTCGGCCACGGCCTTCCGATCGCGGTCGGCATGGCACTGGGCCTGCGTCACCAGGATTCGCCGGCACGGGTCTTCAACTTCCTGTCCGACGGCGAACTCGACGAAGGGTCGACCTGGGAAGCGGCCATGAGCGCGCACCACCACCGGCTCGGCAACCTCATCGCGATGGTCGACATCAACGCACTGCAGGCCGACGGTGCCACCAGCGGAGTGCTGAGCACGGAACCGGTCCACGACAAGTGGACGGCCTGCGGGTGGCGCACCTACCGAGTCGACGGCAACGACACCGGTGCGCTGCTCGACGCCTTCGATGCGGCGATCGCCGAGGCCGCCCCGGCCGGATCCCCGGCGATCGTCCTGTGCGACACCCGTGTGGGCAAGGGCGTTCCATTGCTCGAAACCCGCGAGAAGGCGCACTTCATGCGCATCGACGAAGACGAATGGCAGATCTGCCGCGACCAGCTGACCGCCGGCCACAACCGCGAGGACGTCCGATGACCACCACCGCCCCCAAGCTCAAGACCTCGGCGATGATCGCCTCCTTCGTCGATCCGGGTCAGCGGACCACCGCCGCACCGTTCGGCCACGCGCTGGTCGCGGCTGCCCACGAGGACGACCGGATCGTCGGCCTGTCC
>Ga0180215_1003554_pt1 | contig 14536 bp, 14 predicted proteins | sample eDN3rd37CBELigBY_FD_128871 | JGI IMG/M metagenome (GOLD analysis project Ga0180215, IMG submission 128871) | Enriched backyard soil microbial communities from Emeryville, California, USA - eDNA 3rd pass 37_C BE-Lig BY (version 2) (version 2) | ecosystem: Environmental > Terrestrial > Soil >...
CGAGACGGATCGCCCCCCTCCGGGACGACGCCCGCCTCCAAACCGGAACGCTGCCACCTCACCCCCTCCCCCGAAACCACACCGCCCACGGCAGCCCTCCCGCGCGAAAAGGAGAACCCACCGCAGCCTCGCGCCCGCATGGCCCCGGCCAACCGGCCTCATCTCATCTTTGCCCGCTTGCTCCGCTTCCTCCTGGCAGCTCTCCGTAGCGACGGTGCGGTCCCACCCCCACCGCCGCCGCCGAGCACGAGACTGAGCACCCGCCGTGCCACCCGCTCGCCCGCGGATTTCCCGGCTTTTCCGCTTCCCCTCCCCTGGCGACGCCACTCCCCCGCCCGGCGATCGCCACCCCCGCGCGATTCCCCTCCCTTGTCCCCCACCCCCCGCCGGCACCAGGCCCACGGCATGGCCATCGTCTCCCGCCCCCTCGCCATCGCCGCGGCCGCCTTGGGTGCCGTCTACCTCGCCCGCCGGCTGCGCCCGGGCCGCTCGGTCGACCTCGAAGGCAAGGTCGTGCTCATCACCGGCGGCTCGCGAGGGCTCGGGCTCCTGCTCGCCCGGGAGTTCGCGCGTCACGGCTGCCGGGTCGCCATCTGCGCGCGCGACGAACGGGAGCTCGAGAACGCCTGCAAGGACCTCGAATCCCGCGGCGCCGAGGTGCTCGCCCAGGTCTGCGACGTCGCGAACGCCGACGAGGTGCGCGGCCTCGTCGCCTCGGTCGAGGCCCGCTTCGGCGACATCGACATCCTCGTCAACAACGCCGGCATCATCCAGGTCGGCCCCATCGAGGCGATGCGCGAGGAGGACTTCGAGCGCGCCCTGGCCGTGAACTTCTGGGGGACCTTCCACACCACGATGGCGGTCCTCCCCGCCATGCGCGAACGCCGCGCGGGCCGGATCGTCAACATCACCTCGATCGGCGGCAAGGTCGCCATCCCGCACCTGCTCCCCTACTCCGCGGGGAAGTTCGCGGCCGTCGGCTTCTCCGAAGGCCTCGCCGCCGAGGTGGCCAAGGACGGCATCGTCGTCACCACCATCGTCCCCGGCCTGATGCGCACCGGCTCACCGGCGAACGCGCTCTTCAAGTCGAAGGCCGAGGAGGAGTTCACCTGGTTCACCCTCGGCGACTCCCTCCCCCTCACTTCGATGAGCGCTGACCGCGCCGCCCGCCGCATCGTCCGCGCAGCGCGCCGCGGCGAGACCGAGGTCACCCTCTCCTTCCAAGCCAAGCTCCTCCGCACCGCGCATGGCCTCTTGCCCGGCTTCGTCACCGACCTCCTCGCCTGGGCGAGCCGCCTCCTCCCCGAACCGGGCGGCATCGGCACCGAGGAGCGCCTCGGCATGGACCTGGCCACGAACCTCGCCCCCTCCCGTCTTACCCGCCTGAGCGATCGCGCGGCGCAGCGGAACAACGAGTACGGCGGGACGCACCGACCGAAGCGCGAGCACGCGCGGGGGGCGGGGCTGACGAATGGGGCGAGTCGGCACGATCCGGACGAGCCGGTGGGGATCTGAGCCGGCACGACGCCGACAAAACGAGAACGCCAAGGACGTGGAATCAATCCAACCGACCTTGGCGTCTTCGTTCAGCGCTTATCGCTATTCGACGAGCCTTGCGGTCAAACCCGCACCGACCACTTCGACCCCTCCGCGCTATCCGCAACGTCGATCCCGAGCTCCTCCAGCTCCTTCCGGATCGCATCCGCCTTGGCGAAATCCCTCGCCGCCCGCGCCGCCGTCCTCTCGGCAATCTTCGCCTCGACCACGTCGGCCGTGATGCCTCGCGAAGCGAGCCTGCGCTCGCGCGTCCTCTGCGTATAGACGTCCGCCGGGGTCTGCAAGAGGCCGAGCACGTCGAGGCTCGAGCGCAACGCCTGGTAGCCGTGATGGGCGAGAATGCCGGCGGCCTCGACGAAGCGGGCGTCCTTGCGACGCTTCAGCGCCAAGTCACAGAGCTCATTCGCGGCCTTGGCCATCTCGGCGATGTGGGCGAGGGCGACGGGCGTGTTGAGATCGTCGTCGAGGGCCTCGGCCACGCGCTTGCGGCCTTGGAGGAGGACGTCGCGATAGTGCGCGAGCTCCTTGTTCTTCGTATCGACCTCGCCCGGCTTGGCGATGGCTTCGAGGCGGGCGAGGGTCCCGTAGAGATAGTCGATACGCCGCTCGGCCTCGTCGACGCCCGGGAAGACGATGCGGCCATCCTCGCGCTTCTCGATGTCGAAGTTGAGCGGGCCCCGATAGTGGACGGTCAGGTAGAGGTAACGAAGCGCCTCGGGGTCGTTGTTTTCATACACGTCGCGCGGCTTGACGAAGTTGCCGAGCGACTTGCTCATCTTCTCTTTGTCGACGTTGATGAAGCCGTTGTGCATGAAGATGCGGCAGAAGCGCTCGCCCGGATACGCCGCCTCGGCCTGCGCAATCTCGTTTTCGTGATGGGGGAAGATGAGATCCATCCCGCCGCCGTGGATGTCGAAATCGAGGCCGAGGTACTTCACGCTCATCGCCGAGCACTCGATGTGCCAGCCCGGCCGGCCCTTGCCCCAGGGGCTCTCCCAACCCCAACCGTCGGGCGTCGTCCCCTTCCAGAGCGCGAAATCCAAGGGGTCACGTTTGCCCTCACCGACCTCGACGCGCGCGCCGACCTCGAGCTCGTCGAGGTTGCGACGCGAGAGCTTGCCGTAGCCCTCGAAGCTGCGGACGGCGAAGTACACGTCCTTGGCGCCATTGGGCATCGTGACGACGTAAGCCGAGCCGTTCTCGATGAGGCGCTCGATCATCTCGATGATCTCGCCGATGTGCTCGCTCACCTTCGGCTCGATCGAAGGGTTCCCGCAGCCGAGGGCGCGCATGTCCTCCTGGTAGATGGGAGCCATGCGACCGGAGAGGGCGAGCGGCTCCTCGCCGAGCTGCTTGGCGCGGTCGAGGATCTTGTCGTCCACGTCCGTGATGTTGCGTACGTACGTGACCTCGTAACCGCTGGCCCGCAGATGCCGAGCGAGCACGTCGAAGACGACGGCCGGGCGAGCGTTGCCGGCGTGGGCGATGTCGTAGACCGTCGGTCCGCAGACGTAGAGCCGCGCCTTGCCAGGAATACGGGGCGTAAACGGCTCGGTTTTGCGGGTGAGCGTGTTGTAGAGGCGGAGCTCGGACATGACGAAGGCGCCGATATAGCATCGGACCTCTTTGCGACGCGAAGTTGCGGCCTGGATCGATGACGAGGATCTCCCGCCTTCGCGGGAGAGCTCAGCCGCCGTTGCTTCTCCTCGGCAGGTCCATGATGAAGGTCGCGCCCTCGCCGAGCCGGCTCTCCACCCGCACCCGCCCGCCGAGCGCGCTCGCGATGCGCTCGACGATCCAGAGCCCGAGGCCGAGCCCGCCCGATCGCCGCTTCGTCGCGACCTGCTCGTACCGCTGGAAGATCCGCGCCTGATCCGTCTGGTCGATCCCGATCCCGCCGTCCTGGATGCGCAGCCTGGCGCTGCGCTCGTCGGCTTCGAGGCGAATGCGAATGGGCTTACCGCGCCCGAACTTGCACGCGTTGACGAGGAGATTGGTGACGACCTGCTCGAGCGCGAGGCGATTCCAGACACCGACGACCGACGGCGGTCCCTCGATTTCGACGGGGCATTGCGCACGCGCCAGGATCTCGGCGGAACGGTCCACGACCTCGCGCACGACCTCCATCCAGTCCACCGGCTCCAGCTCCAGTTGGACCTTTCCGACCGAAAGCCGCGAGGCGTCGAGGAGCTGGTCCACGAGGGCCATGAGCCTCTCGACCTGCCGTCGGGCCGCTTCGATCCGGGAGCCGATCGGCTCGCGGATGTCGGCCTCGCGCGCTTCGCGAAGGGCGGTGTCGAGCAAGAGGCGCAGCGCGGTCAGCGGCGTTCGCAGCTCGTGCGAGACGATGGCGACGAGGTCGTCGGGACGCAGGGGCGAGGGCCTCCTCCGATGGCGCACGAGCCGTCCGCGCCCATTGCGCAGGTTGGTTACCGAGAGGCGCCCCCTCGCGGTGCTCGGCTTGTCGTCACGGGTCCTGGCCGAAGCCTGCGCCTTCCGCATCCCCACCCCCGCGTTCGGAGGTCACGTCGCCGTGACCCTCCCCCGGGTGCGAACGTACGGCACCGACGCCTCGTTTCAACGCGGCGCGGCAAAGTTGGGCCGGGCGATCCCCGGCCTCGTCCCCGGAGGACCAGGGCTGACCCTCGCTCCTTTACGGGTAGCCCCCGGGCCAGTGCGGCCGATCGCTCCGCCGATAGTAGTAGCGGTCGTGGCGATCCTGCCGACGGCGACGCGGCGGCCTCCAGCCTTCCCAGACGTCGGCCTGCATGTACTGGCGGCCGATCATGAAGATCCGCACGAGGATGAGGCCCGCGAGGAAGCCGCCGACGTGCGCGAAGAAGGCGATGCCACCTTCCGCTCCGGCCGCGATGGCCTCGAAGCCGCCGAGGAGATTGACCACGAACCACTCGACCGCGATGAACCAGGCCGGCAGCTCGAAGGTGAGGCCGAACACGAACCAGAGCAGCGGGATGGGGTTCAGGACGGTGATCGGCGATCGCGGATAGAGCGTGAGGTAGCCGCCCAGCACGGCCGCGATGGCACCGGAGGCGCCCACCATGGGGATGACCGACGCGGGGTCGACGGCGAGCTGCGCGAAGGCCGCCGCGATTCCGCCCAGGAGATAGAAGGCGGCGAAGCGCCCGCTCCCCATCGCGTCCTCGACGTTGTCGCCGAAGATCCAGAGGAACCACATGTTGCCGATGAGGTGCGCCCACCCACCGTGCATGAACATCGAGGTGACGAGGGTGAAGGCCTCGCTGACGGGAGCCGCCAAGAAACGGTACGGAACGAAGCCGTAATCCTCGATGACGCCGCCGTAGCCGACCTCCATCAGCGCGCTCTGCCAGATGAAGACGAGCACGTTCACGAGGATGACGGTCCACGTCACGTAAGCGGGCGATCGCCGCGGTAGTCGGTCGCGAAGCGGCAGCATGCAGCCGTCAACCTAAGGTGTCGGCGGTCCGGGCGCTATCTCGCACCTCGACGAAGCCACCGTCGTGGCCTGCCTCGGTGGCGCTCGCGTGATAACGTCGCGCCGCCGATGCGTTCCCCCGCTCTCGCCTTGCTGGCGGCAACGTTCGTCACCGCATGCTCGGGCCCCAGTTTCGAGGGCGGCGTCTATCGCGATCGCGCGGTTGCGTTCCGTCTCGGCGAGATCCCCGCGAGCTGGCGACGAATCGACGTCACGGACGCCAAGATGGCCTTCCGCGACGATGCCGCGCAGACCACCACCTTCGTCAACGCCCGCTGCGGCCAGGATGCCGAAGACGCACCGCTCGCGTCGTTGACGCAGCACCTCTTCCTCCTCTTCACCGAGCGCGAGATCGTCGAGCAGACGCTCGTTCCTCTCGACAACCGCGAGGCGTTGCGGACGGTTCTCTTCGCCAAGCTCGACGGCGTACCCAAGGCCTTCGACGTCTACGTGATGAAGAAAGACGGCTGCGTGTACGACTTCGTCCACGTCTCCGCCCCCGACACCTTCGAAGCATCGCGCGCCGCCTTCACGCGTTTCGTCGCTGGCTTCCAAACGCTGCCGAACGAGTAGTCATGGCCAAGGCCGCGCCGTCGTCCCCTCCCACTCCCGCACCGACGCCCACGCCCGGCGGCCCCGCGCGAGCGCCTTCCCTCGCCTTCACGCAGGCGGAACGCGAGCTCGGCCCCCTCGAGCGGATGGGCGAATCGACGCTCGCCCTCCTCGAGAGCCTGGGACGGATCGGCGAGCTCTTCGTCCTCTCGGTGGGCGCGATCTTCAAGCGCCCCTTCGAGCTGCGCTCGATCGTCTACCAGATGGATTCGCTCGGGGTGCGGTCGGTCGGCATCGCCTCGATCACGGCCGTCTTCATCGGGATGGTCATGGCGGTGCAGTTCGCCTTCGGCCTGCAGAAGTTCGGCGGCATGGAGTACACGGGCCGCGTCATCGGCCTCTCCTTCTCGCGTGAGCTCGCCCCGACCTTGACGGCCGTCATCGTCGGCGGGCGCATCGGCTCCGGCATGGCCGCCGAGGTCGGATCGATGGCGGTCACCGAGCAGATCGACGCGATCCGCGCGCTCGGCGCCGATCCGATCAAGAAGCTCGTGCTTCCGCGGCTCGTGGCTGCGACGCTGGTGATGCCGATCCTCGCGGCCTTCGCGTTGGTGCTCGGCTTCTCGGGCGCGATGGTCGTGACGAGCACGCAGTTCGACATCCCGATGGGCTTCTTCCTGCGGACGGCGCTCGGCTCGGTCGGGATGGGCGACTTCTGGAGCGGCATCTGCAAGTGCCCCTTCTTCGGCGCCATCATCGCGCTGGTCGGCTGTCACTTCGGCTTGCAGACGCGCGGCGGAACGGAAGGGGTCGGGCGCGCGACGACGCAATCGGTCGTGGTGATCTCGATCGCGATCCTCATCGCCGACTTCTTCCTCACGAAGCTCTTCATGGCGATTTGGACGAAGTAGCGATGGCCGGCGCTCGCTTGACACTCGCGAAGGCGACCTTCTAACTCGCCGCCATGCCCGCCGATCGAGCCCGCGCCGCCCAGGCCATCTCCGATTTCCTCGAGGCGCTCGGCGTCTCGCCATCCGAAGATCCCGAGCTCGCCGGCACCCCGGAACGCGTCGCGGCCGCCTTCATCGACGAGCTCCTCGAAGGCTATCGCGTGGACGCGCAGGCTCTGCTCCGCGCCGAATCGTCGCTCACGAACGACGCGCAGGGCGGCTTCGTCGTGGTTCGCGACATCGCCGTGACGACCGTTTGCCCGCACCACCTCCTGCCCGCCCGGGGGCAAGCGACGGTGGTCTACGAGCCGGGGGAGAGGGTTGCGGGCATCGGCACGATCGCGCGCGTCGTCCTCGCCTACGCGCGTCGGCTCACGTTGCAAGAGACCATCGGCGCGAAGGTCGTCGAAGCCCTCGTGAGCGAGCTGGGGGCGAAGGGCGCCGCCTGTCGCTTGACCCTGAAGCACGAGTGCATGGCCTCGCGAGGGGAGCGGCAGATGGGCGCTCGCGTCGAGACGGTCGCCTTCGCGGGGAGCTTCGATGCGTCGCCGAGCGCGCGCGATCTCGCCGTGACGCTGCTGAGGGAGCCGAATCCATGAGCTACGCCATCGTGACCGGAGCGAGCCGGGGGATCGGTCGAGCCACGGCACTCGCGCTGGCCGAACGCGGGCTCGACATCGTGCTCCTCGCGCGATCGGAAAACGCTCTCGCCGACGTCGCGCGCGAGGTCGAGACCAAGAACGTCCGAGCATTGCCCCTCCGCTGCGACGTCGCCGATCCCGCCCAAGTCGAAGCCGCTACGCAACGCGCCCAAGGCGAGCTCGGGGCGCCTCTCGTCGTCGTGAACAACGCCGGGATCATTCACCGCGCGTTGATTCACGAGATGACGCTCGATGCCTTTCGCGAAGTGCTCGACGTGAACCTGACGGCGGCCTTCCTCGTCACGCGGAGCGTCCTTCCCTCGATGCTCCGCGCGGGCACGGGTCGCATCGTCCACGTTGCGAGCATTTCGTCGACGCTGGGAACGGCTCGCGCGGCCGCCTACTGCGCATCGAAATGGGGCCTCGTCGGCTTCATGAAGAGCCTCGCCGAGGAGCTGCGGAATACGGGTCTGGCGACGCTGGCCGTGTTGCCTGGGTCGGTGGATACCGACATGCTCACGGGCAGTGGCTTCGAGCCGCAGATGACCCCCGAAGATGTGGCCAACACCATCGTGTACGCCGCGCTCGATGCTCCCCTCGCCATGAACGGCAGCGCAATCGAGATATTCGGCTGAGCTCTCCGTCCAGCGAGACTCGCCCGCCAGCTTGCTTCTACCGATGTGCCTTCCGCATCCCGACCCCAAAGCATTCGAAGCCGCGCTCGATGAGCTTCCGGTCTTCCCGCTACCGAAAACGGTCCTCTTCCCGGGAGCGCTTCTGCCGCTGCACATCTTCGAGCCGCGTTATCGAGCGATGGTTCGCGAGTGCTTGGCCACGCACAAGACGATGGCGGTCGCGCTCCTGCGTGACGCGAAAGACGGGCCGGCGTTCGAATCGATCGCAGGGGTCGGCGTGATCGTGGACGCGGTCAGCCTGCCGGATGGGCGGTACAACATCCTCCTCCAAGGCCGGGCACGGGCACGGCTCGAAGAACTGCCCTTCCTTCCCCCCTACCGACGCGCGCGAGCGACCCTCGTTCACTCGCCGACCCAGCTCGAGCCCTCCGCCTGCGACGTGGCGGCGCTGCTCTCGAGCGCGGCCGGCTTCGCCGCGACCATGCGCACGCGCGATCCGGATTTCGAGCTCCCCTTCCCGCCGAATGCGAGCCCGATCCAGGTCGCCGATCTCGCCGCGCACTACCTCGTCGTGGACCCACGCGAGCGACAGTCGCTCTTGGAAGAGCTCGACACCTGCGCTCGGGTCCGCCGCACGGCACAAGCCTTGGCATTGCAAACGGCAGCCATCCGTGCGCCCCGAACGCCGAGCGAGCTGAATTGACTTCCGCCCCTCACGAGGCTCCTCGGTGAAGAAGCTGATCGGCCGCGTTCCCGTCGCCAAGCTCGGCCCGGGCGAGAAGTACAGGATGGCCCACCCCCCCTTCGACGTCCTCGTCGTGAACGCTGACGGCGAGGTCCACGCCATCGAGGATGCGTGCAATCACGCGGGCGCCAGTCTTGCCGAGGGCCGCCTGCACGGCTGTCGCATCACCTGCCCCATGCACGGCTACGTATTCGACGTGCGCACGGGTGAGCTCGTCATTCCGCGCGGTCTGTGTGGAAACCAGCGCACCTTCGAAGTCGTACGCGAAGGCGACGATTGGGTCGTTTACGACACGGTCGTCTCGCCTTTTGCGAAATCGACGAATTGAGCGCGGCTGAACGCGTGGCCAGTTGACGCCGACGAAAGCACACGTAGCGTCAATCTTCGAGTTTGGTTAACGATTGCGGAATAGAACCTTCGCTTCGTTGGCTTCATTCAGCAGACTCGTCGAGCGGCGCCTCGCAGGACGGGCGCCGAAGGAGCAGTGAGGCATGAACGCACGATCGTTGGGCTCCATGGAACACTGGCAGGCGGAGCACAGGGCTCTCGACTTGCGTCTGCGTCGCTTGAGCAAACGTCCGTTCTTGACGGCTGCCGAGCAGCTCGAGGCGGCGGAGCTCAAGAAGCGCAAGCTCCGCGCGAAGGAAGCCATGTTGGCTTTGGCGGAGTCCAAGTAGACAACGTGTCGTAATCCGGCTCGTCGCTTCGCTCGTCCCGAGACGAGGCGACGAGCCCGTCTTTTTCGTCTCGAAGATCCGTCGAGAGCGCCGCCCAACGCCCTGCGACGAGCGCGAAAAGCGCCGCGACTACGGCCCCTGCGGCGTGAAGGGAGCGTCACCCGTGCCGAGCGCGACGTCCGAACCGCCCCGAACGTCCCGATCGAGATCGGCCAAGGCTTCCGTCATCATCTGCCGCCAGCTCGGCTGCAGCCCTCCCGGGCTCGACTTGTCGATGGCACGGGCGACGCCGAGCCAATACCGCGCATCCGCTCGGAAGTTCATGCGGTAATCCGTCATGCCGCGCAGATAGGCGTAACGAGCGCGATCCGCCGGGGTCAGCGAGTCGATGTCGGCCTCGAGCACCTTCAACGAGGCGAGGGCCCACTCGTAATCGCTGGCCTGGTAATGCCTCTCGGCACGATTCAGGGCGTCGGTGTAGGTCGCGCAGCCGCCGAACGCGCACGCGCAAACGAGGATCAAGCAGGCGATCGGGCGCATCGTGCGCGCGAAACTACTACAGGGCAGCGCGCCGCGTCCACGAAGCGCGTCGCAGCCACAAGCCGGCGGCGAGCACGAACGCAGCGCCGATGCTCACCGAATTGCCGCGACGGTCCTTCACACCGGGCACGCTGCACGCGCAGTTCGAGCTCCCCGCGGCGGCAACGGCTGCGGCGGCAGGCACCGCCTTCTCGATCGCGCGAGCCTCGCCCGGGCCGTCGCACGACCAAGCCTGTCCCTTCCGGTACGAGCACTTCTCGATGAGGCTGCCGTCCATGCGAACGGCGCGGGTGCGCACGTCCGGTCCGTCGACCTTCACCTCGATGAAGTGATAGGTGGGCTCGACCTTCCCCGTCGTGGGCAAGAGATTCCTCACCGGATACAGCGGCGCTCCGGCTCCCCCGGAGACCATGTACTTGATGCCGTCGGCCTCGCCGCGTTCGTACAGGTGGTCGTGGCCGGAGAAGACGAGATCGACGCCGTGCTTGCGGAAGAGGTCGGGGATTCCGGCCTCGTGCATGCGCCGGTTCGGACCGTGCGGACCGCTCGTCCACGGCCCGATGTGCAGGACGGCGAAGCGGTGCTCGACGCCAGGCTCGTCGTCGGCCTTCGCGAGCTCGCGCGCGAGCCACTCACGCTCCGGGCCCGTCCAATCCTCCATCGCGCTCAGCACGAAGAAGCGTGCGTTGGACCACCGGAACGTGTCGTAGAGGCGCCGATCGCCGGAATCGACGCCGGTGGCGAAGTACTCGAGGAAGGGATTCTTCCCTTCACGGCCGACGCCGATGAGCTCGTGATTGCCGATGGCGGTGAAGAGGCAGCGATCGGCGAGGAGCTTCCGTTCGACGGCGAAGAAGTCGTCCCAATCGCGAGGGCTGTCCCCTCGTGCGGTCAGATCACCCGTGCCGACCAGGAAATCGGAGGGCGTGTCGAGCATCCTGCGAACCACACCGGCGTGCGCGGCGGGATTGCTGCGGCTGTCGCCATAGACGATGAACGAAAACGGGCGCGAATCGGCCGGCGCCGTCGTGAACGTTCCGCCCGCGACGAGCTCGCCGGACCGAACCTCGTAGCGATAGGTGGTCGCAGGCGCGAGCTCGCGAACGTCCACCGTGTGCAGCTCGCGTGCTTCGGGCGACGAGAGCTCCTTGCGCCATCCGTTCGGACCCGTGACCTCGACCTGGGCGGGCGCCTCGCTCCGCAGCTCGAAGCGGATCTGGACCCGGTCGCCGCTCAGACTTTGGAGGTATGGATGCTTTCGGAACGACTCGGCGAAGGCCGAGCCGCTCGCGAGCAGCACGCTGAGGGCGATGCTCGAACCGACGAGCCGGGAACCGATTCCTTCGAGGTGGGAGGGGGAGCGCCGCACGATTTCGCGCCTTTAGCACGCCCTTTCTGGCGAGTTGCGAGTGGCGGGAAGCTGAGGTGCGCGAATGGAGGACGTCGGCACCTGGCGCCACGCAAGCATTCGAGCGTGTTCGTTGACGGCCGCTGACGGAGCCGTTTAGCTTCGCTAGCGACACGTCGACCGGGTCGTGTCACGCTGCAAGCGCCCTCCACGAGCCACCCCGGACGCCCCCCCGCCTAAGCGAATGTCCAAGCTGACGCCCTCTCTTGCGCCCCCCGAAGGAGCCGCCGCCTCCCCCAGCGACGGGCTCCCGCAACGCTTCGGCAAGTACACGCTCCTGCGCAAGATCGCGACGGGGGGCATGGCCGAGATTTTCTTGGCGCTGCAACGATCGGTCGCCGGCTTCGAGAAGCTCGTCGTCATCAAGCGCATCCTCCCCTTGATGAACAGCGACAAGGCGTTCATCGACATGCTTCTGCACGAGGCACGGATCGCCGCGACTTTGTCGCATCCCAACATCGTCCAGACCTTCGACGTGGGGATGATCGACGACCTCTATTACATCGCCATGGAGCACATCCATGGCGAGGACATCCGCACGATCGTGCGGCAGATGAAGGCGAAGGGGGTACCTGGGCTGCCGCTCGAGCACGCGCTCGCGATCGTCATCGGCCAATGCTCGGGCCTCGCTTATGCGCACGAGAAGCGCGATCTGAACGGGCAGCCGCTGAACATCGTCCATCGCGACATCTCGCCGCAGAACGTCGTCGTCACGTTCTCGGGTGACGTAAAAATCGTCGATTTCGGCATTGCCAAGAGCGGGGTGCAGCTCTTCGAGGAGACGAAGAGCGGGCAGATCAAGGGCAAGATCCCCTACATGGCCCCGGAGCAAGCCGCCGGGGAGGATATCGATTGGCGCAGCGACATCTTCGCGACCGGCGTCATGCTCTTCGAGCTGACGACGGGGCGGCGGCTCTTCAAGAGCGCGACCGAGTTCGAGACGCTGAAGCTCATCTGTGAAAAGGAATACCCGCGGCCGAGCCAGGTCCGTGCGGGGTATCCGGCTCGACTCGAGCGCATCGTGATGAAGGCGCTCGCGAAGCAGCGCGAGGAGCGCTACCAGAGCGCGCGCGAGATGCAGGCCGATTTGGAGGCCTTCGTACGAGACGAGCGCATTCCCGTTTCGCAGATCGCGCTCGCCGAGTGGATGGAGCGGCTCTTTGCCGACAAGCTCGCGGCCCAGAAGGAAGCCCTTCAGGACATCAAGCACCTCGCGGACGTGATCGCCGCCGAGCAACCGAGCCCGCTCGCCCTCCCTCCCACGGAAGCGGACTCGATGCCGTCGTACAGCGCGACCTTCACCGCGCCCGCCGCATCCATCACGCTGACGGACTCCGCGCCGCTCGCCCGCAAATCCAATGGGATGGGCCTCTATGTCGGCCTCGGCCTCATCACGCTCGTCGCAGGTGGCGCGATCGCCTTCGCACTACGCTCGCCCGCACCTCGACCGGAGCTCGAGCTCGCGCGCAATGCACCCGTCGCGGCCGCTGCTGCGGAGACGACGACCAATCGAGGCAAGCTGCGTATCTCCAGTGAGCCCCCCGGCGCCGCCGTCTGGATCAACGGCGACCTCCGTCCGGAGACGACGCCCGCCACGATCGAGCGCCTCCCGATTGGGGCCAAGCTCGAGGTCAAGCTCACCAAGGATGGCTACGAGCCCTTCAAGCAGGACATCACCATCGCCGAAGCCGGCCCGGGGACGCGCGTCGATGCGAACCTGCGGCCCGGTCGCGTGACGCTCCAGGTCAAGGTCGTGAACGCGCAGAACGCGTCGTACTGGCTCGACGGCAAGCCGGTCGGCCCGACCATCGAGGGCATCTCGCCGGGCGAGGAGCACAAGCTCGAAATCTCCGCGCCGGGCTACGCCACGAAGACGACGACGTTCCGGGCTCAGCCGGGCGAGACGAAGGTGCTCGAGATCAGCCTCGACAAATCGCGCTGATCGAGCTCCCCACTTCCCCCCCACCGCGGGGCTGGTTCTCGCTCAGAGGTGCATCCCGAGCAGGCCGGTCAGGCTCTTGCCGGTCTCGTAGTCGATGAGCTCCAAGCCCAACGAGAGCCGCCTCTCGCCCAGGATCGGCGTGTGAAGGCGGCCGAGGAGCCGCGTCTCGTTCGGCGCGGCATTGGCGCTTCCGAGCATGCTTCCTCGCCGCACGCGCGCGCCCTGCCCCTCGAGCGAAATCGGCCCGACGTGTAGGAGCAGTCGCCCGTCGAGCTTCCAATAGAACGCCGTGGGTACGCGGAACGCGTTGGCGTCCCCGCCGTTGACGCCGTCCAGACCGAGGCCGAGGCCGGGCGCGAGGACGACCGGCCCGAAACGCAGACCCGCGCCCATGGCGAACGCCATGTCGTGCGGAATCTGGTTCTTCTCGTTGTATCCGAGGGCCACGTCGTAGGAGGTCATGAAGCCGACGGTGCCCTCACCAGCGATCTCGAATCCACGCAGGGCGACGATGCCTCCCCACGCGGGCGCGGAGCTCGGCTCCGTATCCCACTTGGCGGCGCCCACCTCGACCCGCATCTCCTCGCGATAGCGAGAAAGGTCGGAGGTCCACGACGAATCGTCGGGCTCGGGCTCCTCGCGCGGCTCCGTCCGCGGCGGCGGAGCCTCGTCTCGTTTCGCCGGAGCAGGGCGACTCGCCGAGCTCGGCGCGGGGCGGGACGCCATCGGCGCGGGCTGGTCGAAGAGGGCGGGCGCCTTCTTCAGAGGGGTGCGCGCAGGCGGCGGCAGGGGGGCATTCGGAATGGGAACGGAGGCCCCATGCGGCGCTGGCAAGACGACGGGCGCGGGCGCCTTCACACGGAGCGCCTTGCCGATCTCACACGCCAGACCGTCACCCAGCGCACAGCCTCGCTGCACCCACTCGCCTCCCTTCGTCGCATCGCGAGGGAAGCCGATGCCACGCGCGACGAGTGCGCCGAGCACGGTGCAGGAGCGCTCTTGGCCTTGTTCGCAATCCTCGCGAAGAATCGCCTGGCAAGTGCTCTGCGTCTCGCCGGAGCAGATCTTGTTCACGCTGTCCTCGGCGAGCTTCGCGTCCTTCGAGCGCTCGATGCCGTAGGCGGCGAAGACGGCCTGGTTGACGCATCCCCAGGCGTCGTCGGCATGGCAGGCGTCGGCGAAGATGCTCAGCGCGCTGCCGACGTCCTTCGTCGTGCCCTTGCCGTTCGACATCAGCACGGCCAGGTACGAACACGCGTTCGCCACCCCGCCTCGGCACGCGAGCTCGTAGCCCTTCTTCGCTTGTTCGACGTCACGTCGAATGCCGATGCCGAACTCGTTCATGTACGCGAGGACCTTGCAGCCCTCGTAGTTGCCATGGCTGCAGGACATCTGGAGCAAGGCCGCCGCCTTC
>Ga0180215_1003559_pt1 | contig 14527 bp, 16 predicted proteins | sample eDN3rd37CBELigBY_FD_128871 | JGI IMG/M metagenome (GOLD analysis project Ga0180215, IMG submission 128871) | Enriched backyard soil microbial communities from Emeryville, California, USA - eDNA 3rd pass 37_C BE-Lig BY (version 2) (version 2) | ecosystem: Environmental > Terrestrial > Soil >...
CGATGAATCGACGCGTGGTTCGGTCGCCGCGCACGGTGCGCGCCGCCACCCCCGCCCCGCACGGGGCGCACGGTCCTACCGGTCGCGGCGCGGCCGCCGATCGAACCGGATCCCCTTCGGGTCCAGCGCGAACAGCGACGAGTAGCCGTTGAAGTAGATCCGGCGGCCGTCGGAGATCGCGGGGTTGAACGCGCCGCGGCCGGTCTTCCACACCGTCGCGCCCGTGCCCGCTCCGAGCGCCCACGTCGAGTGCGAGCCGAGGTCGGACACGAACACGAGGTCGCCGATGACCGTCGCCGCGCCGGAGATCTTCGAGCCCAGATGGCGGGACCAGCGCGTGCGGCCGGAGCGCGCGTCGAGGGCGTAGAAGCGCCCGTCGTAGGAGCCGACGAACACGGTGGGGCGCCCGCCCGGGCCGGGGCCGACGGCGGGCGACGCGTACACGTAGCCGCCCGTGCTGCGCCGCCACGCGAGGTCGCCGTTGCGCGAGGAGAACGAGTACACCGCGCCGTTCGTGCTGCCGATGTACACGCGGCCGTACGCCACGGCGGGGGAGGAGTAGAAGTTGCCGCCGCCCAGGCCGAGGACCGACCCGGTGCCCGCCGACCACACGCGCGAGCCGTCGCGCTGGCGGATCGCGTACACGGTGCCGCCGTAGGCGCCGAAGAACAGCTTGCCGTCCGCGAGCGCGAGCGCGCCCTTCACCGCGCCGCCGACCTTCGTCCGCCACCGCAGCGCGCCGTCGGAGGCGCGCAGCGCGTAGACCGTGCCGTCCTCGCTGCCGAAGTAGACGCGGCCGGAGTCCAGCAGCGGGGAGGACTCCGAGCGGCTCGGCAGGTCGCGCGCCCACGTGATCGTGCCCTTCCTCGCGTCGAGCGCGACGACGCGGCCCTTGCGCGACCCGTCCGGGCGCCCGAGCAGCGTGACGTAGACGCGCCCGTTCCCGCAGGCCGGCGACGACGCCGCCAGCGAGCCGACCTTGCGCTTCCACGCCACCTTGCCGTTCAGCCGGCTGATGGCGTACAGGGCGCCGTTGTTCTTCAGCAGGAACAGCAGGCGCCCGCACAGCACGGGCGTGAACTCGAGCAGCACGCGGCCCGTCTCCGCCCAGGCCTTGCGGAACGGCGGGCGCAGCGTGCGCCGCACCGGCAGGTAGTGCGTGCGCGCCTTCGAGTAGCCGTAGACGGGCCAGGAGAAGCCGTCGTCGGAGGGATGGCGCGCCCGGCGGCGGTCGTCGGGCTCCTCCTCCTCGAGGGCAGGCTCGGGCGCGACCGGGGCGCTCTCGGTCGTCTCCTCGAAGGCGACGTCCGGGTTGGAGACGTCGCCCTCCTCGGCGGTCATCACGACTGCGGCGGTGGCGACTCCGGCCAGGAGCAGGAGGGAGACCGCGCCGGCCACGAGCCACCACAGCCGCGTACGGCGGCGAGGGGACATGGCCGCACCATGGTAGATGGTGTCCGCGACGTGGCCGACCTGCGCGACACCCTGCGCCTGCTGCCGTGCGGCAAGGCGCTCCTCGACGCCGTGCCGCCCGGCGGCGGCGTGCACCTCGTCGGCGGCGCGGTGCGCGACCTCCTGCTCGGCAACGAGCCGCGCGAGCTCGACGTGGCCGTGGAGGGCGACACCGCGCCGCTGCTGCGCGCGCTCGGCGGCGAGCCGCGCCACCACGAGCGCTTCGGCACCGCGAGCGTCGAGGCCGGCGGCTGCCGGATCGACGTGGCGATGACGCGCGCGGAGACCTACCCGTATCCCGGCGCGCTGCCGGTGGTGCGCCCGGCGGGCATCGAGGAGGACCTGCGCCGCCGGGACTTCACCGTCAACGCGCTCGCGCTCGACCTCGCCGACGGCCGCCTGCGCGAGGTGCCCGGCGGGCTCGACGACCTGCGCGCCGCGCGGCTGCGCGTGCTGCACGACGCGTCGTTCCTCGACGACCCGACGCGGCTGTGGCGGCTGGCCCGCTACCGCGCGCGGCTCGGCTTCGCGATCGAGCCGCACACGCACGAGCTGGCGCGCGTCGCCGTCGAGTCGGGGGCGCTGGCGACCGTGTCGGGCACCCGGATCGGCAACGAGCTGCGCCTGACGCTGCAGGAGGACGACCCCGGGGCCGCGCTGGTGAGCGCCGTCGAGCTGGGGCTCGCGCCCTGGCTGGAGGTCGACCGCGCGCGGATCTTCCGGGCCCTGCAGGTGCTCGGCGACGAGGGCGATCGCGCGGTCGCCGTGCTGGCGACCGTCGTGCCCGCACGGCACGTCGCGCTCCTGGCCGACCTCGGCTTCACGGCGGCCGCGATCAAGGCTGTCGCGGCGGCCGTGCGCCTGCGGGAGCTGGACCTCGACGGCGCCCCGCCGTCCGTCGCGGCGCGCGCGTTCGACGGCGCCCCGCCGGAGGCGGTCGCGTCGCTCGGTACGCCGGAGGCCGAGCGCTGGGTGCGCCGGGACCGCCATCGGCGCCTCGCGATCACCGGCGACGACCTGCTGGCGGCGGGCATCCCGGCGGGCCCCGAGCTGGGCCGGCGGCTCGAGGCGGCGCGCGCCGCGCTGCTCGACGGCGCGGTGGGCGAGAGTCGCGAGGAGCAGCTGCGGGTCGCCCTGGAGGCGACGGTCTAGCATCGGCCCCGTGCTCGCATGGCGCGGTGACCACCTCGCGGGCCGCCTCGGCGACGCGCGCGTGCTGTTCACCACGCGCCGCGGCGGCGTGTCCGCGGCGCCCTACGACTCGCTGAACCTCGGCGTGTTCACGGGCGACGACCCGGCGGCCGTCGCCGTCAACCGGTCGCGCCTGGCCGGCGAGGCCGGCGTCGCCGAGGACCGCATCGTCCTGAGCCGCCAGGTGCACGGCCGCGACGTCCTGCGCCACGACGCTCCCCCGGAGCCGGGCGCGCCGCGGCCGGAGGCCGACGGGCACGCCACGAGCCTCCCCGGCCTCGCGCTGCTCGTGCTGACCGCCGACTGCCTGCCCGTCGCGCTCGCGGCGCCCGGCGCCGTCGCGATGGTGCACGCGGGCTGGCGCGGCCTCGCCGCCGGGGTGCTCGAGGAGGGCGTCGCGGCCCTGCGCGACCTGGGCGCGGACGGCCCCGTCGCCGCTGCCATCGGGCCCGGCGCCGGAGGCTGCTGCTACGAGGTCGGTGACGAGGTGCGCGCCGCGTTCGCCGACGTGCCGGACGCCATCGACGGGCGCACCGTCGACCTGCCCACGGTCGCCCGCGCGCGCCTGCGCGCGCTCGGCGTCCAGGAGGTCCACGACGCCGGGCTGTGCACGATGTGCGACGAGCGGTTCTTCTCGCACCGGCGCGATCGCGGCACGACGGGCCGCCAGGGGGGCATGGCGTGGTTGGCGTAGTGCGCGACGGCCTGACCGCCGCGCGCGAGCGGATCGCCGCGGCGGCCGCGCGCGCCGGGCGCGACCCGGGGGAGGTCGAGATCGTCGCGGCGACGAAGTACGTCGCGCTCGAGGACATGGCGGCGCTCTCCGAGGCTGGGATCACGCGCGTCGGCGAGAACCGCGCGCAGGACCTGCAGGCCAAGCACGAGGCCTACGGCGACCTGTTCACCTGGGACTTCATCGGCCACCTGCAGAGCCGCAAGGTGCCGCAGATCCTCCCGATCGTGCAGCGCATCCACAGCGTCGGCAGCGACTCCGCGCTCGCGCGCCTGGAGCGCCATCGCGACCTCGCCCGGCCCGGCCTGGAGATCCTCGTGGAGGTCAACGTCGCGCGCGAGGAGGGCAAGAGCGGGATCGACCCCGACGAGCTCCCCGGCTTCCTGGAGCGCTGCCCGATCGCGCCCGTGGGGCTCATGACCATGCCGCCGCTCGGCGGCGACAGCCGCCGGTGGTTCTCCGCCCTGCGCGACCTGGCCGAGCGCCACGGCCTGCGCCACCTGTCCATGGGCACCACGCAGGACTTCGAGGTGGCGGTCGAGGAGGGCGCGACGATCGTGCGTCTGGGATCCGTCCTGTTCGGCACGGAAACGGGGAGGAATATCGCCCGGGAGGGCTAACCTTCCACCCGTGGCCTTCCGCGACACATGGCACCGTGGGCTCGTCTACTTCGGCCTCGCCGAGGAGCGCTACGAGGACGACGACCCGGAGCCCGAGCCCGAGGCTGAGCTCGAGGACCGCTACCGCGAGCGTCCGAACGTCCGCCGGCTGCAGGGTCGCCGGCGGCGCGACGACTTCGACGACATCTTCTCCGACGAGGATCAGGGCACGCGGGCGACCGGCGTGCTGCGGCCGGTGGGCGGGCGCAACGGGCGCTCCAACGACGTGCGCGTGCACCTCGTGGTGCCGAAGAGCTTCAACGACGCCCAGCAGGTCGCCGACCGCTTCAAGGACGGGATCCCGGTCATCCTCAACCTGCAGGGGACGGAGACCGATCTCTCCAAGCGCCTGATCGATTTCGCCTCAGGTCTCACGTACGCGCTCGACGGCGGGATGCAGCGCATCGCCGACAAGGTGTTCATGCTCACGCCGCGCAACGTCGAGATCTCCGCCGAGGAGCGGGCGAGGCTGATCGAGAAGGGCTTCTTCAACCAGTCGTGATCGGCCTCATCGGCAGCGGCAACATGGCGCGCGCGCTCGTCCGCGGGTGGGGCGAGCCGGTGCTGTGCACCGACCTGCTGCCCGAGCGCGCCGAGGCGCTCGCCGCCGAGGTCGGCGGCGAGGCGGTCGCCTCCGGCGCGGAGCTCGCGCAGCGCGCCGACCTCGTGGTGCTCTGCCACAAGCCCGCCGGCCTGCAGGACGTCGCCGGCGAGATCGCCGGGCACGCCCGCGGCATCGTGTCGATCCTCGGCGCCACGCCGCTCGCGAAGGTGAAGGCGGCGTACCCCGGCGTCCCGGTGGTGCGGATCCTCCCCAGCACGCCCGTGGAGGTGCGCCGGGGCGTGTGCTGCCACGCCCGCGACCCGGAGGCCGACCCGGCGTTCGAGGCGCAGGTGCTCGAGCTGTTCGGCCGCGTCGGGCCGGTCGTGACGCTCGACGAGGCGCTCATCGACGCGGCGATGGGCCTCATGAGCTGCGCGCCCGCGTACCTCGCGGTCGTCGCCGAGGCGCAGATCGACGCCGGCGTGCGCCGCGGGCTGGCCGCGGACGTCGCCACGCAGCTCGTCCTCGGGACGATGGGCGGCACCGCCGCCCTGCTCGAGCATCGTGGTGGCGACACGCTGCGCGTGCGCCGCGAGGTCACCTCGCCCGGCGGGTCGACCGCCCGAGGGCTGGACGCGCTCGAGCGCAACAACCTGCGCACCGCGTTCTCGGACGCGCTCGACGCCGTGCTGGACGGTGGCCGGTGACGGTCATCGCCACCGTGCGCGAGGACATCGCGGACTTCGTGAGCGCGCTGATCCTCGTCTACACGATCCTCATCTTCGTCTACATCATCTCCAACCTGGTGTTCGCGTTCGGCGGCCGGATGCCGTACGCGCGCTGGGCGGACGCCCTGCTGACGTTCCTGCGCGACGTCTGCGAGCCGTACCTGCGGATCTTCCGGCGGTTCATCCCGCAGCTCGGCCCGTTCGACTTCAGCCCGATCGTCGCGGTGATCCTGCTGCAGATCGTCGGCGGGATCGTCGTGAACCTCATCCGCGGCTGACCATGGGACGCGCGTGGGCGCGGATGGTGGCCGTCGCGGTCGTCGTGTTCGCGTGCGACCAGGTCACGAAGGTCGTCGTCGACGGTGCCATCGAGCGCGGCGACCACGAGGAGCTCATCCTCGGGGTGCGCCTCGTCAACGTGCGCAACACCGGCGTCGCGTTCAGCTCGCTGCAGGGCGCGGGGCCGATCATCGGCGTCATCGTCGGCATCGCCCTCGTCGCGCTGCTGTGGTACTTCGCGCGCAACGCGACGCGGCCGCTGATCTGGCTGCCCGCCGGCATGCTGCTCGGCGGCGCGCTGGGCAACGTGGCCGACCGCATCCGCGTCGGGGCGGTCATCGACTTCATCAAGCCGAGCTTCTGGCCCGCCTTCAACCTCGCGGACGCCGCGGTGACGCTCGGCGTGATCCTCCTGCTGTGGGTCATGGAGCGCGATGCGCGTCGTCGTGACGCCTGAGCAGGAGGGCGAGCGCCTCGACGCGCTGCTGGCCGCGCACGTCGGCTCGCGCACCCGGGCGCAGCGCCTCATCGCGGAGGGCCGCGTGCTCGTCGACGGCGCGCCGGCGCGCAAGGGCCACCGCGTGCGCGCGGGCGAGGCCGTCGACGCCGACGACACCGACACCCGCCCGCCGCCGGCGGCGGGGGAGGGGCCGCCGGCGCCGCACGAGGTCGTCTTCGAGGACGAGCACCTGCTCGTGGTCGACAAGCCCGCCGGGGTCGTCGTGCACCCGGCGGCCGGGCACGCGAGCGGGACGCTCGTGCAGGCCCTCGCCGGCCGCGCGGGCGGCGGGGACCCGATGCGCCCGGGCGTCGTGCACCGTCTGGACCGCGACACGAGCGGACTGCTCGTGATCGCGAAGTCCGACGCGGTGCTGCGCGCGCTGCAGGCGGCGCTGGCGGCCCGGGAGGTCGAGCGCGAGTACCTGGCGCTCGTGGAGGGCAGGCCGCCCGCGCTGACGGGGACCATCGACGCGCCGCTCGGCCGTGACCGCCGGGTGCGCACCCGGCGCTCGACCGACACGGACGACCCGCGGCCGGCGGTGACGCACTTCGAGATCGCCGAGGCGCTGCCGTCCACGACGCTGCTGCGTGTGCGCCTGGAGACCGGCCGCACGCACCAGATCCGCGCGCACCTGCTGGCGATCGGCCACCCCGTGGCGGGCGACCCCGAGTACGGGCACGCGGGCCTTTTGGGCCTCGAGCGCCAGTTCCTGCATGCCGCCCGGCTGGCCTTCACGCATCCCGTGACCGGCGAGCGCGTGGAGCGCACCTCCGAGCTGCCGGCGGACCTGCGCGCCGCGCTCGAGCGCGCGCGGGACCCGCGCGGATAGCGCCCGCCTGGCGCCGCGGCGCTCATCCGGGGGATCCTCGTAGAATCCCGGACTCGTTCGTCGACAACCACGACCCCGCGGACCGGGGCCGAGCCGACCCTGACCGGCACCCGCCGGGACCGGCTCGACCGCCGCGGGCACAACCGCACACCACGTAAGGGAGCAGCACTCATGGCCGACGTCGGCATCAAGGAGCTCCTGGAGGCCGGAGTCCACTTCGGTCACCAGACGCGCCGCTGGAACCCCAAGATGCGCCGCTTCATCCACGGCGAGGCCGGCGGCATCTACATCATCGACCTCCTCAAGACCGTCGAGCTGCTGAAGGAGGCGCAGGAGTTCGCCTCCGCGCTGGCGCACCGAGGGGGCACGGTGCTGTTCGTCGGCACGAAGAAGCAGGCCCGCGACGCCGTGCAGGAGGTCGCCACGGAGGCGGGGATGCCGTACGTCAACCACCGCTGGCTCGGCGGCCTGCTGACGAACTTCCAGACGATCAGCCTGCGCATCAAGCGCCTGCACGACCTCGAGCGCTACGAGAAGGAGGGCCAGCTCGAGCTGCTGCCCACCCGCGAGCGCCTCGCCGCGCAGGCGGACCTCGAGAAGCTGCGCGCGAACCTCGGCGGCGTGAAGAACATGCAGCGCCCGCCGGACGCGATCTTCATCATCGACCTCAAGACCGAGGCGATCGCCGTGCGCGAGGCCCAGCGCCTGCGCATCCCGATCATCGGGCTCGTGGACACGAACTGCGACCCGGACGGCGTCGACTACGTCATCCCCGGCAACGACGACGCGATCCGCTCCTGCACGATCATCACCCGCGCGATCGGCGACGTGGTGAAGGAGGGCCGCGCGCTGTTCCGCGAGGAGGAGGAGCGCGCGCGCCGCGAGGCGGAGGAGCGCGCCCGCGCCGAGGCCGAGGAGCGCGCCAGGCGCGAGGCCGAGGAGGAGGCCCGGCGCCAGGCCGAGCAGGCCGCGGAGGCCGAGGCCGCGCGGCAGGAGACGCTCGTGGAGGCCGAGGGCGGCGGCGACCGCCAGGCCGCCGAGGCGGAGGTCGCCGAGGCCGTCGCGGAGGGCGGCCGGCCCGCGGCCGACCCCGTCGTGCCGCAGAGCGCCAACCAGGAGACCGCGCCGGCGCAGCGCGACAACGCGAAGGGCCCCTCGCCCGACTCCGCGCCCGCGGCGGAGGACCAGACGCCCGACCCCGCCTCCCCGCCCGATGACGGCGCCGCCGCGGAGGCCGCCCCGCAGGAGGAGAACGGCGGCTCGGAGGCCGGCGTCGCCGAGCCCGAGAACACCAAGAGCTAGAGAGAGCTGACAGCGTGAGCACCCCCACGATCTCCGCCAAGGACGTCAAGGCCCTGCGCGACCTCACGGGCGCGGGCATGATGGACTGCAAGAAGGCGCTGCAGGAGACCGGCGGCGACGTCGACGCCGCCGTCACCTGGCTGCGCGAGAAGGGCATCGCCGGCGCCGCCAAGCTCGGCGGCCGCGAGGCCACCGAGGGCACCGTCCAGGCCTACATCCACGCCAACGGCAAGGTCGGCGTCCTCGTCGAGGTCGACTGCAACACCGACTTCGTCGCCCGCACCGACGACTTCGTCGGCTTCGCCCGCGACGTGGCGCTGCACATCGCGGCCAGCCCCACGACGCGCTGGGTGTCCGAGGAGGACGTGCCGGAGGACATCCGCGCCGAGGAGCTGCGCATCGCCGCCAGCCAGCTGACCAACGTGCCCGAGCACGCGCGCGAGCGCGCCGCGCAGGGCAAGCTCGGCAAGTGGCTGGAGGAGGTCGTGCTCCTCAAGCAGGTCCACGTCAACACGGACAAGTACGAGGGCAAGACGATCGAGGAGCTGCGGACGGAGCTGTCCGCGCGCACGGGCGAGAACGTCGTCATCCGGCGCTTCGCGCGCTTCGCCGTCGGCGAGTCCTAAGCTGCCCGGCGGATGGCCGACGGCGAGGACAGCGCGCCGGCGTTCCGCCGGATCCTGCTCAAGCTCTCGGGCGAGGCGCTCATGGGCGCCCGCGACCACGGCACCGACCCCGAGCGGGTCGAGGCGATCGCCGCGCAGATCGCCCACGTGCACGCCCGCGGGGTCGAGCTCGCCGTGGTCGTCGGGGCGGGCAACATCTACCGCGGGCTGCAGGGCGCCGCGTCGGGGATGGACCGCGCCACGGGCGACTACATGGGGATGCTCGCCACCGTGCTCAACGCCCTGCCGATCCAGGACGCCCTGGAGAAGCAGGGCGTCCCGACGCGCGTGCAGTCGGCCCTGACCATCGCGGAGGTCGCAGAGCCCTACATCCGCCGGCGCGCCATGCGCCACCTCGAGAAGGGCCGCGTCGTGATCTTCGCGGCCGGCACGGGCAACCCGTTCTTCACGACCGACACGGCCGCGGCGCTGCGCGCGGTGGAGATCCACGCCGAGGCCCTCCTCATGGCGAAGAACGGCATCGAGGGCGTCTACACCGCCGACCCGCGCGTCGACCCCGACGCCGAGTTCATCCCGGAGATCACCCACATGGAGGCGCTGCAGCGCAGGCTGCGGGTCATGGACTCCACGGCGCTGACGCTGTGCATGGAGAATCGCCTCCCGATCTACGTGTTCAACATGGACGACGAGCGCAACATCGACCGGATAGTGTCCGGCGAGCGCGTGGGGACCTTGGTGGAGACGCCGTCGGCTTCGCCGCCGGTCGGTGTCGGGTCGCAGGGCGGCCCGACGCCAGATGGAGGTGGTGACCAGTGAGTGAGTTGACAGACGAGTTGATCGCCGACGCGCGTGAGCGCATGAGCCGGTCCGTGCAGGCGACGCAGAACGAGTTCGGGTCCGTGCGCACCGGGCGTGCGTCGCCCGCGCTGCTGGACCGCGTCACCGTCGACTACTACGGCGCGCAGACCCCGCTGAAGCAGCTCGCCACGATCAACGTGCCCGAGGCGCGCATGCTCACGATCCAGCCCTTCGACAAGTCCTCCATGAAGGCCATCGAGAAGGGGATCATCGACGCGCAGCTCGGCCTCACGCCGTCCAACGACGGCAACGTCGTGCGGCTGATCATCCCGGAGCTGACCGAGGAGCGCCGCAAGGAGCTCGTGAAGGTGGTCCGCTCGATCGCGGAGGAGGGCCGGATCGCGATCCGCAACGTGCGCCGCGACGTCATGCACGACCTCCGCGAGCTGCGCGACGAGGGCGAGGTCGGCGCCGACGACGAGCACCGCGCCGAGGTGGAGCTGCAGAAGCTGACCGACGAGAAGATCGCCGAGCTCGACAGCCTGCTGAAGGGCAAGGAAGCAGAGATCCTCGAAGTCTGACGTGGCCGTGGCGGATCCCTCCCCGCGCTACGTCGCGATCATCACGGACGGCAACGGCCGTTGGGCGAAGGCCCGCGGCCTGTCCGTCGCGGAGGGCCACCGGGCGGGCGCCGACGTCGTCAAGGCCCGCCTGCGCGACGCGGTGGAGCTGGGGATCCGGGAGCTGACGGTCTACTCGTTCTCGACGGAGAACTGGTCGCGCTCGCCGACGGAGGTCGCGGCGCTCATGAGCCTCTTCTCCGAGCGGATCCTGCGGGAGACGCCCGAGCTGCATGCCGAGGGCGTGCGGATGCGCTTCATCGGCCGGCGCACGGGCGTCGCGCCCGACCTCGTCCGGCAGATGGAGTGGGCGGAGCGCACGACCGCCGACAACGACCGCATCACGCTCTACGTGGCGTTCAACTACGGCGGGCGCGCCGAGATCCTCGACGCCGCCGAGCGCTACACCGGCGGCGGGGAGGAGGCGTTCCGCCGCCTGCTGTACGCGCCCGAGATGCACGACCCGGACCTCATCATCCGCACGAGCGGCGAGCGGCGGCTGAGCAACTACCTCATGTGGCAGTCCGCCTACTCCGAGCTCGTGTTCCGCGACGAGCTGTGGCCCGACTTCGACCGTGCCGCGTTCGAGGCCGCGCTCGCCGAGTACGGCGCGCGCCAGCGGCGCTTCGGCGGGCGCTGACATGGCGCGCTCCCGGCGCGACGACCGCCGCCGAGCCGGAGGCTCGGACCTCGGGTCGCGGATCGTGTTCGGGCTGCCGGCGCTCGCGTTCGCGATCGCGATCGTCGTGGCGGGGGGCGGCTGGTTCGCGCTCGGCGTCGGCCTGCTCGGGATCCTCTGCATGCACGAGCTGCTGTCCGCCTACGAGCACACCGAGCCGCCGAAGCTCGCCGGGTTCCTCGGCCTCATCGGCCTCGTCCTCGCAGCGCACTTCGGCGACCTCGACACGGTCATGCTGGTGTTCGCGGCGTTCTTCCTCGTGCTCTTCCTCGTCACGATGGCCTCGCCGCGCGCGACCGGGCCGGGCCTGGCGATCTGCGTGCTCGGCGTCGCATGGATCGGCCTGGCGATCGCGCACGCGATCCTCCTGCGCGACCTGCCGCACGGCGGGGGGATCGTCGCGGACGTCCTCGTCGGCACGTTCGCCGGCGACATCGCGGCCTACTTCGGCGGGCGGACGTTCGGGGTGACGCCGCTCGCCCCGCGCGTGTCGCCCGCGAAGACCTGGGAGGGCCTGGGGATCGGGTTCGTGATCGCCGTGCTCGGGGTCTGGCTCGCCGGCACCTACCAGGACTGGCTCAGCGGCACCGACGCGTTCGTGCTCGGCCTCGCGGTCGCCGCGGTCGGGCCGGCCGGGGACCTCTTCGAGAGCTTCCTCAAGCGCGACGCCGGGATCAAGGACACCGGCAGGGTGTTCGGCGCGCACGGCGGCGCCCTGGACCGCCTGGACGCCCTGCTGTTCACCATCGTGGTCGGCTACTGGGTCTGGCGGGCCCTGCTGTAGTCAGGCGAGCACCCCCGCGAAGCGCAGGAGGTCGCCGATGGACAGCAGCGGGCGCCCCTGCCACCTGACGCCGTCGCGCGGCGTCCAGCCCTGCGGGTACTCGGACTTCGGCGCGCGCAGGTAGGACGTCTCGTCGGCGCGCATCTGCCCGATGATCGTCTCGCACACGATCCGGCTGCCGAGCTCGCCGAGGGAGTTGCCCTGGGCGCGGACCTCGGCCTCCTTGAGCACGTAGTACCAGAGCGGGGTCCGCTCCAGGAAGCCGCCGTCGCGCAGCGCGTCGCGGACCGCCTTCGGGCTGTCCTGCTGCAGCTCGTCGGCGCTCAGCGGCGTGCAGCCGAGGGCCTCCGCGACGGCCTGCCCGGTCGGGATGCTCAGCAGGTAGCCGCGCAGCAGGTTGCGCACCGGCAGCTGCGCCAGCCGCTCGGAGTCCATGTCGGGCAGCTCGAGCAACGGCGGCGCGACGTGCGTGTCGATCTTGCGGGTGAAGCGCTCGTGCTCGGGCGAGGCGCGGTCCACGAAGCGCTCCCAGTCGATGACCCAGTTGAACGGCAGCACCTTCGTCGCGCCGTCGAACGGCGGCTGCGCCTTGCCCGTGAACGTGAACAGCAGCTGCAGCGTGGCGGGCGAGAGGGCGTCCGGGTCGTTGCCGAAGTTGCGGTTGAAGTCGTACGCCGCCCGGACCATGCTGTGCCCGAACCGGTAGGCGGCCACCGAGTACTCCAGCGGCATGAAGACCTCGCGGCCGACGAGGTCGAGCACGTGCTCGTCGCCCAGCAGCACGCGGTCGACGGTGCCGGGCAGCGTCACCGTGCGCAGGAAGTCGTTGACGACGAGCCAGCCGTGATGCCAGCGCACGAGCTCCCGGGCGCGCTCGAACACCTCCTCCTCGCTGCGGTACTCCTCGTGCTCGCGCACCCAGTCGACGACGGCGTTGTGGAAGCGCAGCATCGCGGTGTGCAGCTGCGCGACGATGAGGTTCTCGTCGTCGCGGTCGTCGCCGATGAGCGCGGTGCCGTCCTCGTCGCGGGGAAGGTCGTGCAGCAGGTCGCCGGGCGGCGCGACGGGCTTGCCGGGGATCTCCGAGCCGTCGTCGGCCTGCAGGGCGATGCTCCCGACCGCGAGGCGGATCCCGTCGTACATCTCGGGGTTCTCGTCCGGCCCGCCGCCGTAGACGGAGTCGAGGTCGATCCTCGGGTCGCGCAGGTTGCGCAGCTCGAGCGCGACGTGCATGGGGTCCAGCGGCACGACCTCGTCGGAGTCGATCGTGCCGACCGACGACTCCCGGTCGGTGTTGGCCGTCATGTCGTGGTCGATGAACTGGCCCCAGTACGTGTAGACCGGCGGGATCGTCGAGCTGCCCGGCTGCTCGAGCGGCCTGTCCGGATCCAGGTCGCCCTCGACCATCGCGCGTCCCAGCCGCGTGAGCGCCGCGGTCATCGCGCGCGGGTCGTCGTCGGGCAGATGCGCGTCGGGCCAGGACTGCGCGAGCTCCGGCAGCAGGTACCCGAAGGCCGTCGTGTCGTCGTGGCCGTCGGGGACGTGCGCGCCGTGCCTGAGCCCACGCAGCACCCGGCCGCGCGCGGGCCGGGCCTCCGTGGTGCGCAGCGTCTGCGGACGGGCTGCCATGGATGCCTCCCTCGTTCGGCGTCTCCCTGCTCCGACCGTAGACGCGCCGTCCAGCCGGCCGCCGCCAGGCCCCCTGCTTCAATGGGTTCGTGCCCCGCCGCCTCCTCATCCTGGGCTCGACCGGCTCCATCGGCACGCAGGCCCTCGACGTGCTCGCTCGCTCCGAGGACCTCGAGCTGGTGGGGCTGAGCGCCGAGCGCTCCTGGGAGACGCTCGTCGCGCAGGCGCGGCGCACCGGGGTGCGGCGCATCGCGCTGGCGGACCCCGACGCCGGCGCCCGCGCCGCCGAGGCGTGGACGGATGGGGAGGTGCTCACCGGCGCTGAGGGGCTCGTGCGCCTCGTCGTGGAGTCCGGCGCCGACCTCGTCCTCAACGCGCTCGTCGGCTCCGCCGGCCTCGGGCCCACGATCGCGGCGCTGGGGGAGGGGATCGACCTCGCGCTGGCCAACAAGGAGTCGCTCGTCGTGGGCGGCGAGCTCGTGACGCAGCTCGCCGAGGCGACGGGCGCACGGATCTGGCCGGTGGACTCCGAGCACGCCGCGCTGCACCAGCTGCTCTCCGGCCTGCCGGCCGGCGCGGCGGCCGGGCTGACGATCACCGCGTCGGGCGGCCCGTTCCGCGGCCGCTCGCGCGCGGCGCTCGCCGGCGTGACCGTCGAGGAGGCGCTCGCGCATCCCACGTGGGCGATGGGCGGCAAGATCACGATCGACTCCGCCACGCTCATGAACAAGGGCCTGGAGGTCATCGAGGCCCACCACCTGTTCGGCCTGCGCTACGAGGACATCGACGTCGTCGTGCACCCGCAGTCGATCGTGCACGGGCTCGTGCGGCTCCCCGACGGCGCCGCGCTCGCGCACCTCGGGCCGACCGACATGCGCGTGGCGATCTCCTACGCGCTGCACGGCGGCGCGAGCGTGGACGTCCCGGCGCGCCCGCTCGACCTCCTCGAGCTCGGCCGGCTGGACTTCGAGCCCGTCGACGACGCCGCGTTCCCGTGCCTCGGCCTCGCGCGGGCGGCGGCGCAGGCGGGCGGCACCGCGCCATGCGCGCTCAACGCGGCCAACGAGGTCGCGGTCCACGCGTTCCTGTCCGGGCGCCTGCCGTTCACCGGGATCGCGGAGGTCATCGAGCGCACGCTGGAGACGCTGCCCGCGGCGCCGGTGCACGCGTTC
>Ga0180215_1003560_pt1 | contig 14525 bp, 16 predicted proteins | sample eDN3rd37CBELigBY_FD_128871 | JGI IMG/M metagenome (GOLD analysis project Ga0180215, IMG submission 128871) | Enriched backyard soil microbial communities from Emeryville, California, USA - eDNA 3rd pass 37_C BE-Lig BY (version 2) (version 2) | ecosystem: Environmental > Terrestrial > Soil >...
GGTCCAGAATGCCATTCGATCAGATGGCAAGTTGAAGTCGACTTCACCTTGCCGCTCGCGCCACACAGCCAGGGGCGGGCGCAACAGTGAGGAATGGATACGCTGATGGTATTTCCCGACGATTTCCAGCGCGATCCATTTTTCCAACTCGCGCAATGTAAGATTCGCGCGGCCCTCAGAATCGTAGCCGCCTCGGATTTTCACGTTGCTGAACGTTGTGCCTGGCAGCAGGTGAACTGCTCCCATCATTGTCCCGATCAGTCGCTCGATGTGCCCCCCGAACCGAGGTGTGGCCGGCGGCCTGAACAGGAGTTTCACGCCGTATTCTTTGCAGGCATCGGTCAGCGCCCGTGACCTAAAATCGGCACCGTAGCACCTACGGAAGGGATTAGCAGAGACGGCCGCAACAGCGGTGCGCGCAGCCTTTCACTGCAGGCGCGCACCGCTCGAGGTGCCATGGCCAGTCAAATTTTCTCTAGAATGTGAGTATTCACAACCCATTCGGAGAGATCGACCATGACCAGCGCAAATATTATACCCGCCGATGCGGTGTTGGTAGCCATCGATATTGCCAAGGTTCGCAATGAAGTTCTGATCGAAGATCCAAGCCATAAACGTCGCCGCCGGCTGCAGGTCCTCAACAATCGTGCGGAGCATGATCGACTGATCGAAGTTCTGCAGACGTATGGCCGATCGGTGGTCTGCGGCTTTGAGGCGACGGGCAATTATCACCGACCCATCGCGTGGCGCCTGGCTGAAGCTGGTTTCGAGGTGCGGCTGGTGTCGTCGCTTGCGCTCGCCCGAACCCGCGAGGCCTTGCACAACAGTTGGGACAAGAACGATCCCAAGGATGCGCAGGTGATGCTGCACATGCTCAAAATTCAGGCGACCCAGTTCTATCACGACCCGCTTCGCGCCGGCATCAACCACGCGCAGGAACTATCGAAGACGCATGAGGCGATTGCCAGGGCCAAGACCGAGATCCAGCATCGCATCTTGACGCATTACCTGCCTCTATATTTTCCTGAGATCGAACGCTTTCGGGGTAATAGCCGCAGTGATTGGTTCTTCGCCTTTCTCGACGCGTTTCCAACACCTGCAAGCATCGTGGTGTTGTCGAAGGAGGAGTTCGTTAAAGCTGCCTGGGGTGTCGTCGGCCGCAAGGTCAGTAAGACACAGATTCTCATGGATATTTACGAGACCGCGAGCACATCGATCGGACTGCCGCTACCGCTTGAGGCTCCTGCCGTTCGTATGTTCCGCATGGTTGTGGCTGAAGCCCGCAGCCTGATCCGGCAACGCAACGAGATCGAAGCACAGGCTGATGAACTGCTACGACACAGCCAGGATTACCAACTCCTGCGGCAGATCCCTGGCGTCGGACCGATCATTGCGCTGACGATCATTGCCGAGGCCGGTGATTTGCGCCGCTTCCACCACCATCGTCAGTTTCTCAAATTCTGCGGACTTGACCTCTCGACCCAGCAATCTGGCCAATACCGCGGTCAGACCCGGCTGTCGAAGTTCGGCAACGCTCGACTGCGTCGCGCTCTGTGGATCGCTGGGCAGGTTGCCATCCGCCAGCGTGAGAATGGCTTCAGGGTACGCATCCGATGAAGGCCGCAGGTATTCGGTTGCCTCACGTGGTAACGTCAGACATGGATATCGATGAAGACAAGATCGACGATGCGGTCCTGGCGCTATTGTGGCTGACGCTTCATAACGAGCGCTGCGCCTGGAAGGGCTTCGACTGGGCAACGACAGATCGCCTTCACAAGAAGGGCATGATCAGCGATCCGGTGAACAAGTCGAAGTCGCTGGTCCTGACGGATGAGGGCCTGGAGCGGTCAGAGAAGCTGTTTCGGTCCTTGTTTACGCGGCCGCCGCGATAGCTGCCGTCATTTGCTCCTTCCACCGCCATGGCAGCAGTTCATGCAGGCGGGAGGACGGAAGGTCGGCAATGCGTGCAAGGACATCAGCGAGCCAAGCCTTGGGATCGACGTCATTCAACCGCGCGGTCGCGATGAGCGTGAGCATGACAGCTGCCCGGTCAGCACCGCGATCCGAACCGGCGAAGAGCCATGCCTTTCTGCCGCAAGCCATCGCCCGTTCATTCTGCCCATGTCGGACAAGAGCTGAAAGTACACTACCGCTGGCACCCTCATTTCGGTCGGACGGTTATCGTACGGCGAGTAGAGCAGCGAGCCACTGGTCAGTTTCTCAAGGTGGAGGGACCGTCTGGCATCGTTGTCTCGATTCCAGCTTGGATAGTGGATCCTCTCGTCTGCGCCGATATGAGAATTGGCCAGCCGCAGGTTGATCTTGCGACGCTGTTGGATCTCAAGAGGCTGGTCACGCGGACTGCTGCTCCCACAAACTCCCCGAGCGATAATGGAATCGCAAGGGAGGAAATCGATGAAGCAGCACGACGCGCCTGTGCGGACGTTGGGCAGGCAGATGAGCCTGATGTTCGAACCATGCAAAGTGGAGGGAATGAACGATGCCGAGCGGGCGGAGGCCATAACCACGCTTGCCCAGGTTCTGATGCAGGCCGCCGGCCTAGTCATCGAGGAGCTCGATGATGAACGTCACTGAACTGATCCCTACACAACTCTTGAAGCGCAAAGCCGTCGTCTATGTGCGTCAATCGTCGCAGTCTCAGGTCATGACCAACCTGGAAAGCCAGCGACGGCAATATGATCTCGCCGATATTGCCCGCCAGCACGGGTTCATCGATGTCGAGATAATCGATGACGATCTCGGGCGATCCGCGAGCGGAACCGTGGCGCGCCCTGGCTTCGATCGGCTTGTTGCATGGCTTTGCGCCGGCAAGGTGGGTGCTGTCTTGTGTCAGGATGCGTCAAGGCTCGCGCGAAATGGGCGTGACTGGCACCATCTTCTGGAGTTGTGCGGACTGGTGGAAGCCCGGGTCATTGACCACGACGGCGTATATAATCCCTGCCAGCCCAATGATCGCCTGCTCCTGGGCATGAAAGGCAGTATCAGCGAGTTCGAACTCGGCGTGCTCAGGACACGAATGCTCGATGCCGCCAGGTCGAAAGCGCGCAGGGGCGAACTGCGCTTGTCAGTTCCGTTCGGTTACATCTGGCACCGCGAAGCGGGGCTGGGACTCGATCCTGATCTGCGCTTGCAGGAGGTGATCCATCTCATCTTCACCCGCTTCCGTGAACTTGGCAGCGCGCGGCAGGTATTGTTGTCGATGACGGCTGATCAGATTCACTTCCCTCGGCCTTCCGATGAAGGGCGCATGACCAGCTTCACCTGGCTGCCGATCCGCTATCGCAACGTGATCTCCGTGCTCAAGAATCCCTTTTACGCGGGCGTTTATGTTTACGGGAAAAGCGAAAAACGGACTTCCATTGTCGATGGGCGCGCGCGGCGGAGTTACGGACACAGCAAGCCGGTCGGGACCTGGGAAGTGTTCATCAAGGACCATCATGAAGGCTACATCGGTTGGGACGAATACGAGCGAAACCAAAAACAGTTGGCGCTCAACAACTACGGTCGCGCCGACGGCGTAAAATCGGGCCGAGGAGGCCGAGCGCTGCTTTCAGGCATCATGATTTGTGGCCGCTGCGGGCGGCGACTGTCTGTTGCCTATACCGGAAATCCGCAAAGCCGACCCGTCTATCGCTGCGACAAGCCCAATCTGATGATGGGTTTGCCCCGGTGCATGACCTTTGGTGGCCCCCGGGTAGACGCGGCTGTTGCGCGCGAACTGTTACGCGCGGTAGAACCCTTGGCAGTCGAGGCCGCGTTCGAGGCGGAGTGGATGCATCGGGAAAGACAAGACGACCAACGCCGGATCTTCGATCTGGAACTCCAGCAGGCCCGTTACGAGGCTAATCTTGCCGAGCGCCGCTACGCAGCATGTGATCCCGACAATCGTCTGATCGCCGCTCAGTTGGAGAAGAACTGGGAAACCGCGTTACGCCGTGTGCAAGATCTGGAAATACGCCAGCCGGTTGGAAGCACATCAACCTTCGAGGTTGATCCAGGCTCTTTTGTCAACATGGCGGAGAACCTGTCCGCCGCCTGGAACGCCCCAGATGTGACGATGCGTGCCCGTCAACAACTGCTGCGGACGCTGATCGCCGATATCATTGTCGATGTCGATGAGACAGTTCGTGACGTCGTTCTCACGATCCACTGGCGCGGCGGCCAGCACTCAGAACTACGTGTCCGCAAGCCCAAGACTGGGGAACACGGTTGCGCGACAACTGACGATGCGTTGGCAGTCATGCGCAGCATGGCAGGCCGCTGGTCTGACGAGCATATCGCAGCTTCGCTTAATCGAATGGGCATTCCGACAGGCCAGGGGAAAACGTGGACCGCGAAACGCGTTAGCTCGGTGCGCCGTGTCAGGAACATTCATGCCTACCTATCGGCTGAGAAAGGTGGCGAATGGTTGACCATGTTGGAGGCTGCCAGATCGCTTGGCGTAACGAACCATACCATTCGCCGCCTTATCAAGACCAATATCCTTCCCGCCATACAAGTCGTTCCAGGCGCGCCTTATCAAATCCGGACGTCGGACCTTACGGCCGACGCGGTAAAAGCCGCGATCGCCCGAAAGGGGCGCCCGTGTCGCCCTGTCGATCAAGACACGCTTCCAATGTTTACAGATACTTGAGTAAGGAGTGCATAATGAAACACGCGTCGCTACACCGCGCAGCGCTCTTTCCGCGGCGTTGTTCGTCATGCAGATTCTGCCATCATCCGCGTAGCGGGCGAAGTCAGCCCAGCGCGACAGCATGTAGTCGATCGGTCCGGCCACTGGGGATGAGCGAGAGAGGTCGGCCCGCACCGCGCGCAGCCATTTCTCCATCTCGCCCAGCAACGGCTTGCTCTTCTCCTGCCGGACGGCGAACCGCTCGGCCGCGCTGAAGCCGTTGATCTCGCGCTCGATGGCGAACAGGGCGTCGATACGCTTCACGGCTTCCAGGGCAACCGGCGAGATCGGCTTCGCGCCCTTGCGGCGTCGGGCGTTGCGCGCGACATCGGCCAGTTCGAAGAACTTCCGGCGCGCATGGGCGAAGCAGAAGGCGGGCGTCGCCGGCATCTGCTTCTTCGTCCGGTCGAACAGCGGATTGAAGCCGTTGTAACAATCCGCCTGAAGGATTCCGCTGAACTCGGCAAGGTGTCTTTGCGGGTGCTCGCCACGCCGATCGCTGGAGGCGTAGAACACCGCGGCCGGAGGGGCAGTCCCCGCGAACGGCTGATCGTCGCGTACGTAAACCCATATGCGCCCGGTCGTGCATTTGCCCCTGGCCAGGATCGGGATCGTCGTATCGTCGCCATGCAGCCGTTCGGCCTGGAACACATGCGCCTCGATCATGTCGAAGAGCGGCTTGACGGCGAAGGAGACATGGCCGACCTGATCAGCCAGCGTCTGGGTCGACAGATCGATGCCCTCGCATTTGAATCGCGTGCTCTGGCGGTTCAGCGGCATGTGCTGCCCGAACTTGTCGAACATGATCGTCGCCAGCAGATTGGGGCCGAGGAAGCCGCGCGGTGTGGCATGGAATGGCGCGGGAGCCTGGCTGATCGCCTCGCAGTCGCGGCAGGCAAACTTCTCGCGCACCGTCTCGATGACCTTGAAGCGGCGCGGGATCTCTTCCAGCGTCTCCGTCACGTCCTCGCCCAGCTTCGACAGCCGCGAGCCGCCACAACAGGCGCATGTCGCCGGCGCTTCGATGACGATGCGCTCACGCTCGATATTCTCCGGCCATGGCTTGCGCACCGGCCGCTTGCGCGTGAAGGCGCGCACAGTCTGCGTTTTGGCCGCGGCATCTTCGGCCGCCAGTTCGTCCTCGGCGGCCGACGCCACGAGTTCCTCGAGCTGCAATTCCAACTGGTCGATCAGCCGCTGCGTGCGCTCGCGGCGCGGCCCGTGCTTCTCGCGCTCCAGCTTTCCGATCAGCAACTGCAAGTGCGCGATCAGAGCCTCGGTACTCGACAGCTTCGCCTTCGCATTGGCTGCTTCCGCTTCAGCCTCGATCCGCGCCGCGCGTTCGGCCAGCAGCGCCGCATGGGCGCTGGCGAGGTCCGACGGCAGGGAAAGCGGCGGCAACGTCATGCCGCCATTGAATCAGATTTCCCAACAATCTCAACACATAAATCCCGTCAAACCCGAGTTGGACGCCAGGTTTCCTGAGGCGCTCGCCAGTCGATCCCGGACAGAAGATAAGAGAGCTGTGCCGGCGAGATCGCCACCGCGCCGCCTTCGGCGGAAGGCCAGATGAACTTCCCGCGTTCTAATCTTTTTGTGAACAGGCAGGCCCCCTGGCCATCATGCCAGATCAATTTTATCAGATCGCCGCGCTTACCCCTGAAGCAGAACAGATGGCCTCCCAGCGGGTCATGCTTCAAGACTTCTTGCACCTGCAACGCCAACGACGGAAAGCCGCGGCGCATGTCGGTATAGCCCGTCGCCAGCCACACTCGAACACCGGTCGGGATCGGGATCATCGCAGTGTCTCCAGCCCGCGCAGGAGCCGTAACAGCACATCGACATCGACGTCGCGGTCGACAATGACGCGCCGGCCGTTCGTGCTCACGACCTCCATCCGTCCGTTACCCGCTGCCGCATTCGATGGAGGCGGCGCGGATGTAGGCACGTCCGGCGTGATCACGGCAGGCACGAAGCCCTCAACCCGAACCCCGCCAAGGCGGCCTTCCCGCAACAACTGCCGCCAGCGATACAGTTGCGAGCGGGAGACATCGTGCTTCAGCGCCGTCGCCGACACTTGGCGGCCATCACCGGAAAAGCCTTCTTCAACGATCCGAAGCTTCGCCTCGTCGGTAAACCGACGCCGGCGGCCCGTGCCGACGATCTCAAGGCGGCTCACTGTCCGAAAACTGTCCTTATCCCTGTCCATAAGGACAAAACGACAGATTCACAGCAGCCCATCAAGGCGGCCGCGCTCGGATGCTTACGCTTCAGGCACAAGTTCGAGCGCTACATCGCAAAAGATCGAGACAATCCAGACCTGCGCCGCAAGGCGTTGACTGCCATTACCGCCAAGATGGCCCGTGTTGTACACGCGGTCATCAAAAGCGGTTCCGACTACCGGCCCTTCGTCGAAGGGCGGGTGCCAGGTGGAAGAACCTCTCTCAGCTAGAGCCGTGAGGGCATCGCTTCATCGCTTTGATGACCCTGTAGATAATGCTTGGGTCTTCCACCTGGATCAGAAGCTCGTATTGAGGACGGTGAGGGCCGCCAGCGCGCGTACCCTGTGTTTGCTATGGACGAGACCTTTTCCCTTGCCGGTGGAAGCCGCCTGGTTCGACGTTACCACTTGACCGGCGTCACGCAGCGAGAGCATGCTGACGAACAGAGAGACTTTGACTGGTAGCTCCATTTTCTTCCGCGCTTAGGACGTTGTCGCAATGAAGAGCTTCGGGCAATCCGGCAACCGGCCAAGGGATGTCAATCCCCCGCTCATCCAGCCACGCAGTCTTGTCGTACACCGCGTGTAGGAGGCAGAGGCCGACCGAAGTACTCGATGGAGCATCCAATGATAAATGGAAACCTGCGACCATCCTCGTGCACACGTCGATGGCAATTGTCAGTACCGGTCGCCCGATAGGTCGACGAAATTGTTCATCGACAATGACGACATCGACGATGGTGTGATCGATCTGCCAAAGCGCGTTCGGTTTGGCAACAGTGAATTGACCAGGACTCGGCGTCGAGGCAGCTTCGATCTCTCGCTCACCGCGCTTGCGGGCCGCTGCCATGGGGATAAGTTCCGATACCCTTCGTTGCACAGTGCTTCTATGAGGAGGGGGCAGGCCTTCGGTGAGGCAGGCTTCCCGAATACGCCGCAAGAGTGCGGCAAAGCTTGGCTTTTCCTTTTTAAGCCAGAAGCGGTTTATCTGTTCGGCAATGACCCGCTCGGTTTTTGGATCAAGTCTTACCGCACCTGCTTGTGTGCCGCGTTTTCTGGGGCAGAGACTGGATGTGCGTTGAGTCTTTCTGAACCGTGCAGCCAGCCGAAACAGCGTTGATCTCGGGATTCCAAACTGTTCACGCGCAGTCGCGACGACCTCAGCAGTTACCTCACCGCCTGTACGGCGGAGCAGATATCGAAGGAATTCCTCCGGGCAATCATCGTGATCGGGGTCATCTGAGGATGAGATCATGCGTGATATTACGGTCGATCGACCGGTCGATCAATCTCATTTTGAGTGTAACTAATGCTTACTGGAGTCTCATTTGAAGCGTAAGGTGTTACACTTCAGTCTCACGCAACACATTGAAATCACTCACAGCGTGAGTCCCAGTTTCAAACATAAATCCACAATGGCCATCGCGGCCTCGGCGGTGGCTCGGTCCGGCGCGTCCCGGAGTTCCCTGAGGTCATTCTTCATGTTGGGCTGAACCGATTTCGGCGCCTTGTTGAGCACGTTGAGGACTTTGTGCTGCCAGCAGCGTTGATGGCGGGTCGATGGAAAGATCTGCTCGAGCGCTTTCCAGAACCCGAGCGCGCCGTCGCCGACAGCGACCCGAGGCGCGATAGAAAGGCCACGAGCCTTCAGGGCGACGAGCAGTTCGCGCCAGCTCTGCGCGCTTTCGCGCACGCCGACCTGGAAGCCGACCAGTTCCTTCCTGCCTTCCGGCGTCGCCCCTATGAGGACCAACATGCAGGAGGCATTGTCCTCCATGCGCGCTTGAAGATAGACGCCATCCGCCCAGATGTAGACATAGTGGCGGGCCGACAGGTCGCGGCGCTGCCAGCGGACATAGTCATCCTGCCACTCCTCCTTCAAGCGCCCGATCACCGATGGCGACAGGTTCGGTGCGTCGCGACCCAGAAGTGCGCCAAGCGCTTCCTGGAAATCGCCGGTCGAGATGCCGCGCAAGTAGAGAACCGGTATGAGAGCGTCGAGACTCTTCGTGCGACGTGCCCATTTCGGCAGGATCGCCGAGGTGAAGGTGATGCGGTCCTCGCCGAAAGCTTCCGCGGCTCGATCACGCAGCTTGGCACGCTTGACCGGCACCGGACCAATCCCCGTCTGGATCATCCTTTCCGGCCCGTGGCCATGACGCACCACACGGGCGCGCCCATCGGCCAAGCGCTCTTCGGACATGGCGGCAAGAAACGCCTCCGCCTCCGCCTCGACGGCCTGCGCAAGAAGTCGGCGTGCGCCTTCGCGCAGAACTGATGTCAGGGGATCGTCGAAAGCGTCAGGATGCGGAAAGGAAACAATGGTGGTATCTGTCTTCATGGCGTATCGCTCCTCGTGAGGTTCTGGCAGGCTCTTCACCCGCCTCGATACGCCGCCTCTCTCAAACCGTCATCACCCAGTTTCCGCCATAGCTCTTCGCAATGTTGTTGAACGCCTTCAGCGCGACGCGCACCATTTCCTTTTGTTCGATACGAGGCAGCGTTTCCACTACAGCTCCCACACGGGCTTCAACAGTCCTACGATCCGATTTTATCCCACTAATGCTTTACTTCAAAGGGTGGGCAATCAACTACGAGTGGCTGACCAGCAACTGACAGGATCATTCCGGCCGCGGATAAGGACTCCATCAGAAGTGCGGCCTGTTTGTGAGCCAGCAGATCACTCCGCCGATGAACATGAACGAAGTGGCAAATGAAGCGTGACGATCCGCCATCAACCCTGCTGATCTCCTACTTAGAGAGCGGCGAGATGAACCAGAGTCGATGACTTCAGTGTGGCTGATTATAGGCGGCAAAACGCTCCCCATCGTCAGCGCCTCGCCTTTCAGGCATCGTTTATTGAAGCTAACCGGATCCCCCGCGGCATGGAGCCCAAAACGGACATCTTCGCGCCGTTACGATGACCATCATCTCTAATGGATCATGTTCACCTCAGACCCCGACATCCTGCGGTGCGGGATTAAGATCGGCTGCAACCATCCTGAGCCCCTCAACCGGCGATCGGCCCACCTCGGCGGTTGCGCGTTGTCGCTGTTCAATCTGGAGGCAGCTGCAGGAGGTTGCGAACGTAATTCCTCACCCCTGGGGACGCGGCGTCACGTGAGCCTAGGTCAGCGCGATCTACCTCGAAGGCCCTCTTCAAGCCCCCACGTAACAAAAGCCACAAACAAGTATATTGAAATGTTTATCCACGCATGATATAATGCAGTGGCATTCTTATGCGCAGACTTTCAACAAAATGGAGTATATTTTATGAAAATTCGTGATACGCAGCGGTCAAAACTTTATAGGGCAGAACGCGAAGCCTGGCAAGTCTTATCCTGCCCTCTTCCAACAATTTCCGACATCCGACAGTACTTGGAAAAGCAGTCTACCCGCAAGCCGCTACAACGCCGATACGGCGCATCCGTCAATGTCACTGATTGGGAACTTGAAATCGCGGATGGTCGCGGCTGCCAGCATGCGCGAGCCAATGGGACACAAAAGATTACGATCCCCCGGTGGGCCAGAACAGAATGGGTGGTCCTGCACGAATGGGCCCATATCATCCATAAACGTCTTAACATCAGCTTTGTACCAGGATCAGGCATCCTCAATTATGGCAGTCGCAGTTTCGAACTCCGCGGCCCAGCTGCGCCACACGGATGGCAGTTCGCGTCGATCTACCTCGATCTCGTGCATTTTTGCATAAGTGAAGAAGCGGCAAGGGCACTGAAGGTGGCGTTCAAGGCGCACAATGTACGCTATCGTCCTAAGCCCGCAAGGACGGTGACGGAAGAGCAACTCGCGCGGCTTGCCGCGATGAGAGCTTCGCAAACTACCGCTGCCGTATCGACCACATAGGCGAAAACCGTTTGATGGCCGTTCAGATGGATACCGAAAGGGCTCGACATCTCCAGATGTCGGGCCCATTGTCTTTAACTGAGATGTCGGTGATTTTCGGAGGGTGCCCAATGTTGTCTGGCTGCGGACCATCCAAGACGAGTCCATTGTTCTCGACGAGAAGCGATCTAATGGTTCGATCAGAACTGCATACGCGTTTGGCGTTGTCCATCACTCTGGCGTGAAGGCTACGACGAGATTGCGCGTGACCGTCCGGTCGCTGGATAGCGCTGAAGCGTGCTGCCACCTCGCTTGAAGTCCGGAAGCTGCTCTCCGCAAGGGTACTCGGAATATGAAGTAAGTTCAGGGCCGTGGATCCACCCTCGCTTACTCCCAGCATCCGGCCGAACTCTCATTGGCTACCGAACTGATAGCTGCGCGACTAGATGAGTGGTCCTATCCAGCCCGCCGATAGGCACTGAGGACTTCACGATCATCTTTCTCGCCTTCGAACAGCCGGTGCCTGAAAGCGCTTGCTGCAGTGGGCCCATCATTCGCCTTGCTCGCCGAGATCATCCGTATTGATCACCCAATTCCAGCGAAAGCCATTTCGCCCTTGTTCATACCCATAGCCATGGGGATTGCAGACGATACGGCTTCGTCCCACCCGAATGTCAAAAGCATGGTGTGTATGCCCGCAGATCCATAGATCCGGTGCTCGCGGTGAATGAAGAGTGTCGTGGAAAGCGTGTTTCCCGCATGCAAACAAGTAGTTTCCTCGGGCATCAGCGTAGACTGGTGGAGTACATGCGGGATGAGGCATGTGATGCGTGAGCACAACTGTGCGTCCATCGAACGTCTCCGCAAGTTTTTTGCGAATGTAAGCAGCACTTGATTGATGTAACGCAAGCATGTGTTCAGGCGTCAGCCGCTCGCCGTCTGGCATGTAAATCATACGGAAGTCGCTAAGCATGCCCTGCGCTTCGCGCATGCGCTGCGGCAAATCAGATGCGGCGGGAAGATTCATCTGGAAATCGACCCACAGGATTGCACCGATGAACCGCGTATTGTCGATGACCAGCTCATCTTCATCGAGGCAATAAAACCTCCGCGGCCAATCTCGGGATCTAACCTCGATGGCCTTAATAGCCCGTCTGTCACTTTCCAGCGAGCGATGGCCCTCACTGACAGACCGGTAGAGTTCATGGTTGCCGGGAACATAGATAATGGGCTTGTCGTACAGATCGATCAGAAATTCCAGCATATAATGGAGGTTCGGAGCGGAGTTGAGGTCGCCGGCGATCACAATTGCGTCGCATTCCGGCGCTTGCTCGAGCGTCGGGTAAGCAACTTGTTGCTGCTCGTTGTGTATGTCTGACCAGATCCACAGCTTCATATCTTCCCCTTCCTAGAACTATCGGTGGTTTGTGCGAGATTTCTTGATGGCCGGCAGCCAAGCCTCAGCCCAGGTGCGCAGAGACACCCGAACGGCCATGCCTGTTTGTCGATTTGTGCAGCACTGATGGCTTTGACGTGTCGCCGCGGTCGACGCCTTCTGATCGTGCCAATAGAAGCGACTGAATGGCACCTATGATTGCTGTCTGGGGTCGAGAAGCCAGAGTTCCGAAGCCGTGCCTTTTATCCAAGCATGGAGCGGTATTGTCGGTAGGCGCCTCAAGACTGCGGGGCCGTGCGTCCAGCTCAGTTTATCATCGCCGGCACGTTCCGAGCGGGGTCAGGCGGGTGGTGATTTTAGTGCCGCTGCTCATCATCACGCTCACCGCCCGGGATTTGCTGAACTTTCGTCTGCTCTCCGAGCCGATACCAGCGCGAGAGTGTCCGTGCCCATCTCTGGTCATGCGAAATAAGCCAGAGATCGCTCGTGGTGATCAGGCGCCTGGTACCGACCAGGCGCGGGTGACCGTTCGAGTAGCCAACCAGTGCTGGCGTCTCAAGTGAAACACCGTACCAGTCATTCAGCGTCGGCGTCTCTTCCGGGACCGCGATTTCTTCCGGCGTCATCCCTGCGGCGACTTTCTCCATGTCAGCCACGAGGCGCTTCAAGCGCTGCAGCTCAGATAAAAACGTCGTGCTGACATCTTGCCCGGGCATAAATCTCAGCATCAGCGGGCTCCTGCAATAAAAGTCGCGGCCCGCTGACGAGTCATCAGGACCGGAATTGATGTTGCGTGAGTTGCACGCATCACTCGACGGCGGTTTTTAGCCACCGCCTGTTTGCAACGAAAACTCGTGCTTCCGGGCTGTTCCAGTGCTGGCTTGATGTTTGACACGATAAATATCCTCCTATGCCGCTCGAGATGTGCTCGACGGACGAAAGTTTATGAGCTGGATTGTTTGAGTGGCCCGGCTACACAGCCGGCGTCTCTATTCTAAACTGATGCAAACGTCGCCAACGTTCCACCGCTAGTCCCCCTTGGAATGGAACTCCAAATCGGTTCGTAGGCGGGACATGGTTTAGACGTTGGAGCGTTCGAACCCTGCCCTTCATTATTGTCATTGACCTCCTCGCGGCAGACAAAACCGAGACCCCGATCGTCATCGTCGTTCTCCCGAGCCAGACCGACAGTTCAGGCGCCTCAAGCCTAGCCATGTCTGCCCGGCCTACGAATGTTCAGCCTCACGCTGCTGACGCGCTCCTCGGCTTCGTACGCAATGCGCTGGAAAGCCTCATCGATGAGCTTGAGCTGCGTCTCCTCATCGGGTGCAAGCGCCTCCCCGATCTTGCCACGCAGAGATTCCCGATGCTGAGCTCGCATGCGCAGAATCCCGTCGGCGACGCCAACTTTTCCTGTTAGGGCATCCAGCTCGCCCAGCGCCCAGACATCCTCGTCATGCCCGGTTTCAGCCAGGAAGGGATCGACAAGGGCGCAGTCCAGCTGCTTGATATCAAGGCGCAGATACTGCTGCGTCAGACGCGGCAGAGCAGACACAAAGGCCACCATTTCGCTCTTCCATCGCCCCACTATGCCGTGGTCAGAACCAGCGCCTGGGGCGATATGGATCCACAGGACACTCTCCCGCGCCGTGTCAGTGATCAGCAGGTCCGTAGCGAAGCTTGGGCGCTCGAACGTTTCGATCGTCGGCCAGACATCAGCCTGCAGCTTACCCTGACGTCTTTTTCGGCGCAGCCACTCCCTAAGTTCTTCCGCCGCCACAAACACATGGTCCTGGTAGCTCGGAAGCTTCGGATCTGTGGGATAAGCTGCTTCGATCCCATCAGTGATCTTCTCCAGGCTATACCGCAGAGCTAGCGGCAGAACCTGGTCGAGACATTCCTGAGCAGCTGCTTTCTGATCGGCAGCGCTAGCGATAAAATCGTAGTACTGTCTGAGTGCAACGTCTATCGCAAGACCTCCAAAGGCATCGCGGCAGGGAACGGGTGTCTTGAACCAGACGAACTGACCCAAAGGCGGTTTGGCGGACATGATGGCTCCTCGTGTAAGGGCATGATTATAGGCTGCCTGCCACCGGACTGGCCGTGCAGAAGGCAATAGACGGGCGATCGACGGTCTTGTGAAAAGAGCGCCGGTTTAAAAGTCTGCAACCAGCGTGCGGTCGCGCGCCGCCGCGTACCGGTTGAGCACTTCAATCGAGGATGGGAGTTCGTGCAGCCAGCAGGCAGCGAACGTGTAGGAAGCGGAGATTATTGCCGCTCTTGAACCATCAGGCGGGCGTCAATTTCCGGCGATGGATCTTTTAATTTCACGCGGATGTCGATAGTATCCAGCATAAGCTTGGCTCCCGGTA